>Ga0307378_10014213_pt1 | contig 10024 bp, 9 predicted proteins | sample UN1MG_FD_202238 | JGI IMG/M metagenome (GOLD analysis project Ga0307378, IMG submission 202238) | Soil microbial communities from Risofladan, Vaasa, Finland - UN-1 | ecosystem: Environmental > Terrestrial > Soil > Coastal area > Acid sulfate soil | place: Finland: Risofladan, Vaasa | collected... | reverse complement strand
CAAAAAAAATAAATTATCCTTTGCCAATTCTTTTGGATTATACGGTTAATATACCTCCCGGAGGAAAAACGGATGCCTTAGTGCGATGTACCATTACCTGGGGGTGGCAAAATCACAAAACTTTTATCACCAAAGGGGTTAATCCCGATCAAGTTTTAGCAGCTATAGAAGCAACCGAAAAGATGTTAAATATAATTGCTTTCCAAAAAAAAGAGAATAGAGGGTGAAGTAGGAGGGTTATTTTTTTTGACCATACAAAGAACTTATGAAGAAATTAATACCAAAATTAGAAACGGTAAGGCTGTAATAGTAACTGCCGAAGAAATTATTCCTATAGTTGAGAAAAAGGGAATAGAAAAGGCTACGGAAGAAATTGACGTGGTCACCACAGGTACCTTTGGACCAATGTGTTCTTCAGGGGTAATCATTAATTTTGGGCACAGTGATCCTCCTATCCGAATGCAGAAAGTTTGGTTAAATGATGTAGAGGCTTATGCGGGGTTGGCGGCAGTGGATGTCTATTTAGGGGCTACTCAGTCTTCCGAAAGTCAAGGGATGGAATATGGAGGAGCCCATGTCATTGAAGATTTAATTTCTGGAAAGAAGATTAAATTAAGGGCTATATCCCAGGGGACAGATTGTTATCCACGACGGGAAATTGAAAGTTGTATAACCAAAGAAAGCATAAATCAAGCAGTTTTATTTAATCCTCGAAATGGTTATCAAAATTATAATGTGGCAGTCAATACTTCTGATAGAAAAATATATACTTATATGGGGATCTTGCTTCCCAATATAGGAAATGCAAGTTACTCTACCAGTGGCCAATTAAGCCCCTTGCTTAATGATCCTCAATTCAAAACTATCGGTATCGGAACTCGCATTTTTTTAGGGGGAACACAAGGTTATATAGCTTGGGAAGGAACACAATTCTATCCTCAAATACTAAAAGACGAAGAAGGCAGAGTCATTAATAAAGGAGGAACTTTAGCAGTCATTGGAGATTTAAAAGAGATGAGCACAGATTATATTCGTGCCGCAATTTTTAAAGGGTATGGAGTGACCTTGGTGGTAGGTATAGGAATACCCATCCCAGTTTTAAATAGTGAAATAATGAAAAATGTGGCTGTAAAAGATGAAGATATATGGACTGAGATCATTGACTATAGTATTCCACGTTTAAATAAACCATCTTTGGGTAAGGTGAATTATAGACAATTAAGGGAAGGGAAGATTACTATTCAAGGGAAAGATGTTTCCACCTCTCCACTTTCCAGTTATGCGAAAGCTCGAGAAATTGCCCAAAAATTAAAGGAAGAGATACTAAAGGGAGAATTTTTATTGCAGGAACCTATTCAAAAATTTCCTAAAGAGAATAAATTCAAGCCTTTATTGGAAATTCGTTAGAAATAATTAAGTTAGTGTAAACTTTATTCAGGCACTTTAAGAAAGAAAAGGAAGTTATCGCTTTTTCCCCAATCTTTTTTCTCTCTCATTCTTTTTCTTCATGCGATACGCGATACGAATATAAGGTTGTTTTAATAAAAAATATTTAAAGGGATTTATAAAGTATTTGGAATTAAAAATCTTTAAAATAATAACTCTAAAGGGATGATTTAAATGTTAAAAAAGAAAGTAATTTTTACATTTTCTCCTCAAAATGTAGAAAGACCGGTGACCTATCAGCTAATAAAGAAGTATGGTTTGTGGATAAATATTTTGCAGGCAAAATTTGAACCAAGTTTAGGGGGAAAATTAGTTTTAGAACTCAAAGGTGAGGATGAACAGATAAAAGAAGGCTTGAACTTTGTCAGGCAGATAGGTGTAAAAATTGAACTATTAGAGCAAGAAGTGATATGGGATGAGAAGAAATGTATTGATTGCGGGGCTTGTATCTCTATTTGTCCGACCGGCGTATTATCTTTAGATAAAGAAACTTTTAAGTTAAAGTTTGATTACAAAAAATGTATTGTTTGTGGCAATTGTGTGGAGGCTTGTCCTTTACAGGCAATCAAAGTTACTTTTTAAAAAGAAGTAAAATAAGCGAGAAAAAAAGCAATGATATTTCCTCAAACTAATAAAATAGAATATAAAGAAAGGAATTATAGAAATTTAATTGAAGAAAAGGATTTAATTTCTTTTCAAATAAAAGAAGAAGAAAGCGATCTGTTTATAAGGGCAAATCAAGAATTAAGTTTCTATGCCCGACAGACAGTTTTAAACTTTAGAAGACAGATAGAGAATTATATTGATAGCCGTCCTTTATTTAAAAGTACTCTTTTACCCTATTCCCAGGATAAAAAGGCTCCCGAGATAGTCAAGTCTATGATTCACACAGCAGCATTGTGTGGCGTTGGACCAATGGCTTCAGTGGCAGGAGCAATAGCTGAATTCGTAGGGAAAGAACTTTTAAATTATTCTTTTGAAGTAATAGTGGAAAATGGCGGAGATATTTTTATTAAGAGTAACCAGTTGAGAAAAGTAAGTATATTTGCAGGAAAGTCTCCGTTGAGCCAGAGAATTATTTTAAAGATAGAGTCACAAAAGAATTATGTAGGGGTATGTACATCTTCTGGTATGGTTGGTCCTTCTTTAAGTTTTGGGAAGGCGGATGCGGTTACTGTAATTTCTGATTCTGTTTTACTTGCTGATGCGGCTGCTACGGCAGTAGGCAATATAATTAAAACCATAAAAGATATAGAACAAGGCTTAATTTATGCCCAAAAGATACCAGGGGTAAAGGGTGTAGTAATAATAAAGGATGATAAGATGGGTCTATGGGGAGATATTAATTTTACTGTGGTAAGATAGAAAAAGATGATAAACAACCCTTTATGCTTTTTTTTGCCTTGGGATAGGATTTTGTGGACTGGTAGATCGATGAGGGTTATGGTGTAGATGATCTGTACTAGTAGAATGTTTCCTCAATAATGTTACAATGACAGAAAGAAATGTTAAGGTATTTAGAAAACGGACTACTGGGTAACTATTGGATCGAGAATTGGTAAATTGGTGGATTGGTAAATTGGTTAATCTAAAAATTAAATATTTTTTATCGAAGGAGGAAATAAAATATTATGCTTAAAGATAAAAAAGTTGCTATAATTGGAGTAGGAAAAATAGGAGAAACTCTTCTTAATGGTATGATCAAAAATAATTTAGTGAAGAAAGAAAATATAGCCGGCAGTACTGCCCAGGAAGCACATGCCCAAGAGATAAATAAAAAATATGGCATTCAAACCTATATTAATAATAAAGAAATGATTTTAGGGAAAGATATAATTATACTTGCGATTAAGCCCCAGATGATGAAGAAAGTACTTTCTAATATTAAAGACATAATTTCCGAAAAACAGTTAATAATATCCATTGCTGCGGCTACCAGTACTCAATTCATAGAGGAATGTTTGGAAAAGAATATCCCGGTAGTCAGGGCGATGCCCAATACACCCGCCTTAATTAATGAAGGTATGACTGTTCTTTGTCCGGGAAAGTATATTGATGAAAATCACATTCAGATGGCTATAGATATCTTTGGAGCAATAGGGTTAGTGGAGGTTATTCACCGGGAAGAATTAATGGATGTAGTTACAGCCTTGTCAGGCAGTGGGCCGGCATATGCCTATATAATTATCGAGTCTTTAACTGAAGGAGGAGTAAGAATGGGTCTGCCTCGTGAATTGGCTAAAAAATTAACCGCTCAAACCTTATTGGGAGCATCAAAGATGGTATTAAAAACAGGAATGCATCCCGCTTTGTTGAAGGATGCGGTAACTACTCCTGCGGGAGTTACAGTAGATGGATTAATGGAATTAGAAGATGGAGGAATAAGAGTAACTCTTATTAAAGCAGTTAGCCGAGCAACAGAAAAATCTAAGGAAATTTCTCGGTAGAAAGGTTTTAGAAAACCGTCAGTCTAAATACTGTAATTATAAATTATAAATTTTTTTAGACAAGGAGAAAATAATGGGAAAAACAATTGTTGAGAAAATACTCTCAACTCATACAGACACAGATAATTTTAGGATAGGAGATATAATAAAAGCACGGGTTGATTTTGCTTTTGCCAATGATATTACCGCCCCTATTGCTATAAAATATTTTAAAGAAAGTGGTGCCAGACAAGTATTTGACAAAAAGAGAGTTGGCTTAATCCCTGATCACTTTGCTCCCAATAAAGATATAAAATCTGCCGAACAGTGTAAGCTATTAAAAGAATTTGCTCAGGAATATGGAATAGAGAATTATTTTGAAATAGGAAAGATGGGGGTAGAACATGCCATCCTGCCAGAAAAGGGGTTAGTTCTTCCCGGAGATGTGGTAGTGGGAGCAGATTCTCATACTGACACTTCCGGGGCATTAGGAGCCTTTGCTATCGGTGTGGGCAGTACTGATTTAGCAGCTGTTATGGCTCTTGGTGAGGTCTGGCTTAAAGTACCACCCACCATTAAATTTATCTATTCAGGAAAATTAAATAAATGGGTAAGCGGAAAAGACCTAATCCTGTATACTATTTCCAAGATCGGGGTAGATGGAGCAAATTATAAGGTGATGGAATTTAGCGGGGAAGTAATTAAAGGTCTTTCTATGGATAACCGCTTTACTATGTGTAATATGGCCATTGAAGCAGGGGCTAAAACCGGGATTATCGAACCTGATGAGATTACTTTGGAATATTTAAAAGGGCGAGCCAAAAGACCTTATCAGATTTGTAAAAGTGATCCTGATGCCCATTATGAAAAAATTATAGAGATTGATGTTAGTAAAATTGAGCCCCAGGTGGCCTTCCCTCATCTACCGGAGAATGCTAAACCGATTAGTAAAGTAAAAGGGATTAAAATTGATCAGTCAATTATCGGTTCCTGTACCAACGGGAGGATAGAGGATTTGCGTATAGCTGCAGAAATCTTAAAAGGGCAGCAAGTTCATCCTGAAGTTAGATTGATTATTATTCCAGCGACTCAAGATATCTACCTGCAGGCTATTCGAGAAGGTTTAGTTGATATCTTTATTACTGCGGGGGGAGCAGTAAGTACTCCTACTTGTGGTCCCTGTTTGGGTGGTTATATGGGTATTTTGGCTAAAGGAGAAAGGGCAATTTCTACCACAAACAGGAATTTTGTTGGGAGGATGGGACACCCAGAAAGCGAAGTATACCTGGCCAGTCCTGCCCTTGCTGCGGCTTCTGCTATTTTAGGCAGAATAGCTAGTCCTGAGGAGGTGAAAAAGAATGATAATTAAAGGCAAAGTTTGGAAATTTAAAGACAACATCGATACCGATGTAATTATCCCTGCTCGTTATCTTAATACCTCTGACCCCAAAGAGTTAGCCTTGCATTGTATGGAAGATTATGATTCAGAGTTTGTTAAAAAGATGAATCAGGGGGACATTATAGTGGCGGGTAGAAACTTTGGCTGTGGGAGTTCCCGCGAACATGCCCCTATTGCACTAAAAGCAGCAGGAGTATCTTGTATTATCGTAAAATCTTTTGCCAGAATCTTTTTTAGAAACGCCATAAACATTGGCCTTCCTATCTTTGAATCTGTAGAGGTAGTAGACCAATGTTCTCCAGGGAATATATTAGAGGTGGATACCGTACAGGGAGTAATAAAAAATCTAAGTAAAGATAAAGTATATAAAACTAATCTTCTTCCTGAATTTATTCTAAAAGTAATTTCAGTAGGGGGTTTAAGAGAATATGTTAAAGAAGAATTAAAAAGGAGAGAAAAGAATGTATAATATAGCTTTAATTCCCGGTGATGGAATAGGACCGGAAATAATTAGAGAAGGCAAAAAGGTAATAGATGCTGCTTCTTATAGCTATGGAATAAAAATTAATTGGACCGAATATCCCTTTGGAGCCGAACATTATCTTAAAACCGGGGAGTTGCTTCCCGATTCAGCTTTAAAAGAAATGGAAGCTATGGATGCTGTCTATCTCGGAGCTGTCGGTGATCCCCGAGTAAAGCCTGGTATTTTAGAAAAAGAAATATTACTTAAGGCTAGATTTTATTTTGATCAGTATATCAATTTACGTCCTATTAAGTTATATAAAGGGGTCCCCTGCCCTTTAAAAGATAAGAAACCGGAAGATATTAATTTTTATGTGGTGAGAGAAAATACCGAAGATTTCTATGTAGGAATCGGGGGACGATTTAAAGGAGTAGAGCAAGAAGATAATTTAGAAGTCTTAAGAAAACTGTATAAGACTAAAATTAAGGTGAATTTTAACTTAGAACAAGAAGAAGAGTTAGCTTATCAGATTGGCTTAATTAGTAGACCGGGAACTCAGAGAGTGATTAAATATGCCTTTGAGTTGGCCAAGAAAAAAGGGATGAATCGAGTAACTTCAGTAGACAAGGCTAATGTATTGACTGATATCTATGGATTATGGAGAGATGTTTTTAAAGAAATATCCACCCAATATCCTGATATAGAAACAGAATTTTCCTTTGTAGATGCGATTACTATGTGGTTTGTAAGAAAACCTGAGTGGTTTAAAGTAGTAGTTACCCCTAATATGTTTGGAGACATCATTACCGATTTAGGAGCAATGATTCAAGGTGGTTTAGGAATAGCCGCCGGAGGAAATATAAACCCGGAAGGTGTTTCCATGTTTGAGCCTATCCATGGTTCTGCTCCCAAATATAAAGGTAAGTCTATCGCTAATCCTATTGCTACTATACTTGCCGGGGCTATGATGTTAGATTGTTTGGGAGAAGTAAAAGCAGCTAAAGTCATTGAGGATGCAGCAGAAAAGGTCTTAAGTGAAGGGAAAGTAAGGTCTCATGATTTAGGAGGAGATTCTTCTACCATCGAAGTAGGGGATGAAGTTATTAAAAAATTATTGGAAGTTTAACAATACGGTAAATAATTGTATTTAAATTATTAAAAAGATAACCGTGATAATCCGGAAGAAAATGTTTTTTCTATTGTGTATTTTAAAAAGGAAAAATTTGTATGAAACCAAAGAATAATCATTTTGATATGGTTATAATCGGTGGTGGTGTAGTGGGTTGTGCTATTGCCCGGGAATTATCTAAATACAAAGTTAATGTTGCTGTTTTGGAAAAAGAAGAAGATGTCGGTTGGGGGATAAGCTGCCGAAATAGCGGGGTAGTTCATGCCGGTTTTAATAGTAAGCCTGGCACTTTAATGGCTAAATTTTGTGTAGAAGGGAATAAGTCTTTTGCTAAACTTTGTCATCAACTTGATGTTCCTTATAAAAAGATAGGGAAATTTGTAATTGCCAAGAAAAAAGAAGAGATTAAAGGTTTGCAAAAATTAAAGCAACAGGGTAATACAAACGGAGTAGATAACCTACAAATTATTGACCTTAATGAAGTAAAAATATTAGAGCCCAATATAGAAGGAGTAGCTGCTCTCTATTCTCCTGAAACCGCCATTACTTCCCCTTACCTCTTAACTATTGCTCTGGCTGAAAACGCCCTGGACAATGGTGCTAAATTCTTTCTTAATACAAAAGTAAAAAACATTTCCAATTTTAATAGTTCTGGATTTAAAATTATTACTAATCGTGGGGAATTTATTTCTTCTTATGTAATCAATAGTGCAGGGCTCTATGCTGATAAAATTGCCCGAATGGCAGGAACAAAAAAATATTATCTCCATCCCTGCCGGGGAGAATACCATATATTAGATAAAAATGTCTCCTGGTTAATAAATCACCTAATTTATCCTGTCCCTCAAACTGGAGCTGGGGGCTTGGGAGTTCATCTGACTCCTACCATTGATGGAAATATCATGATCGGTCCAAGTAATGAATATATCAAAAGAAAAGATAATTTTTCTACTACTTCTCAAATAATGAAAATGCTCTCTGCTGAGGCTCGTGAATTTTTACCTTTAATTTCACCCAGATACATCATCCGCAGTTATTCAGGACTCCGAGCTAAACAGGCCCCTTCTTCTGAAGGAGGATTTTGGGATTTTGTAATAGAGGAAAGTGATACGGTGAATAATTTTATCAATCTAATTGGCATCGAATCCCCCGGTTTGACCGCTGTCCAGCCGATTGCTAAAAGAGTAATCGAAATTATTAATATAAAAGAAAGACTAAATTCTAATCCGAACTTTAATCCTTTCAGAAAAGGTATTCTACGATTTGAAGAGCAGGATGAAGAGACAAAGATAGCTTTAATTAGACAAGATCCAAATTATGGAGAGATAGTCTGTCGTTGTGAAAAAGTTACTAAAAAAGAAATATTAGAGGCAGCTAATAATCCTTTGGGGGCAAGAAGTCTGATTTCTATTAAATATCGCACCCGTGCCATGATGGGCAGATGCCAGGGAGGATATTGTCAGACCAGAATTATGGAAATATTAAGAGAATCTTTTAAACTTAATCCTCAGGAAATTACTTTAAAAGGAAATAATTCTTATCTGTTAACCGGATATAGAAGCAATGAGGAAAGTGAACCGTGCAAGAAAAAGAAGTTATTATCATTGGAGGAGGAGCTGCTGGTTTAGCTGCAGCAGTCGCCTGTTGGCAAAAAGGAATAGAGGATATTCTTATCATTGAGCGGGGAGCTTACTTGGGGGGTATCTTAAACCAGTGTATCCATGATGGATTTGGACTGGAAAAATTTCATACTTCCCTCGCCGGTCCGGAATATGCCCAAAGGTATGTTGACCAGGTAAAAGAGAAAGAGATTCCTTTTTTATTAAATAGTATGGCGGTTAATCTAACTCCTCAAAAAGAGGTGATAGTGGTAAATAATAATGGGTTAACCCACTATCGAGCCAGGGTGATTATTCTGGCTATGGGCTGCCGTGAACGGACCCGGGGAGCTATCGGCATACCTGGAGCTCGGCCATCCGGCATCTATACTGCTGGAGTAGCTCAGGAATTAATTAATTTAAAGAATTATATGGTAGGACAAAAAATAGTAGTCTTAGGTTCTGGAGATGTAGGTCTGATTATGGCCCGACGCTTAATCTTAGAGGGGGCAGAAGTAATAACAGTAGCAGAGAAACTCCCTTACAGCAGCGGCCTTCCCCGAAACATTAATCAATGTCTCTATGATTTTGATATACCACTCTTACTAAATCATACCGTAGTTGATATAGAGGGGAACGGGCGCTTGTCAGGAGTTACCATTGCCCAATTAGGTAAAAGAGGAGGAATTATCCCCGGAAGCAGGAGAAAGATATCCTGTGATACTCTACTTCTCTCGGTAGGTTTAATTCCGGAGAATGAGCTTTCTCGTGAAGCAGGTATAACCTTGGACGATATAACCGGGGGACCGCAAGTCAGTGAGAGGGGACAGACCAGTGTTCCCGGTATTTTTGCCTGTGGAAATGTCCTGCAGGTACATGATATTGTAGATAATGTATCTTTAGAAGCCGAGTATATAGTTGAGGGAGTAGCAGAATTCCTCGAAGGAAAATTAACCAAAGAGCAGGAAATTAAGGTTGAATTAGGAGAGGGTTTAAGATACGTAGTCCCTCAAAAATTGATTAGTCGAAAAGATACCATCTTTTCTTTTCGAGTGAATCAGCCAGGAAGAAAGAAGATTTTAGTATTTGAAGATGACAAAAAAGTAATTAAGAAAAAATCTTTACGACGGGTAAACCCGGCAGAGATGGTGAGAGTAAAATTGTCCTCTTCAGAATTAGAAGATGTAAAGAGATTAAAGGTGAGGTTGGTCTAATAATGCATAGAGAATTTATCTGCATAATTTGTCCCAGTGGATGTCAAATATCAGTGGAATATGAAGGAATAAATATTAAAAATATTAAAGGGGATGAATGCCCTAAAGGAAAAGACTATGTAAAAAATGAAATTACTAATCCCTTAAGAGTGTTTACCGGTTCTGTTTTGGTAGAGAATGGAGATTTCTCTTTGGTAAGCGTAAAAACTCACGTTCCTATTCTTAAAAAATATTTAAAAAAAATTGGAGAAATTACTCGCCGGATCAAAGTAGAGGCTCCCGTTGAGATTGGTCAAGTGGTAGCTTTTAATTTATTAAATGAGAATATAGATTTAATAGCAACCAGGAA
>Ga0307378_10014212_pt1 | contig 10024 bp, 5 predicted proteins | sample UN1MG_FD_202238 | JGI IMG/M metagenome (GOLD analysis project Ga0307378, IMG submission 202238) | Soil microbial communities from Risofladan, Vaasa, Finland - UN-1 | ecosystem: Environmental > Terrestrial > Soil > Coastal area > Acid sulfate soil | place: Finland: Risofladan, Vaasa | collected... | reverse complement strand
ATGTCAATGATGAGCTGACTCTCGAGACCGAACATCCCTGGGCGCGGGACCAGGAAGATTTATTGCGAAAAACCATTTACCAGTGGAAACATCTGCCTGCCGATATGGTCATCAGTGATTTTATTCCCTGCCCTCTGGCTATTCACAGTACGGATTTCGGGATAATCGAAGACGTGAATATTGTCAAAACCGATGAAACGAGCGATGTTGTTTCGAGGCATTTCAATATCCAGATCAAAGAGCCTGAAGATCTCGAAAAGATTAAGATGCCGACCATTACCCACAATGAAAAGGCGACTGAATATTGCTATCAGGCGATGTGTGAGGTGTTCGGTGATATCATGCCGGTCAGGAAGGTCGGCCAGACGCATATATGGTTCACACCATGGGATTACCTGATTCGCTGGTGGGGCATTGAGGAGGCGATGATGGACATGATCCTGCGGCCTGACATGGTCAACGCCGCCGTATCGAAAATGGTCGATGCCTGGATGGTGGAACTGGATCAGTTTCAACAGATGAATCTTCTTTCGCTGGATAATGCCAATGAACGCGTCGGTTCCGGAGGATATGGATACACCGAGCAGTTGCCCGGCGATAACTATGATCCCGATCATGTACGGCCGCACAATATGTGGGGCTGTTCCAACGCACAGATATTCTCTGAGGTGTCTCCGGAAATGCATTGGGAATTTGCTATTAAGCACGATATGCGATGGCTTGAACGTTTTGGTTTGACCTATTACGGCTGTTGCGAACCGCTTGATAAGAAGATGGACATCCTGCGCAAGATACCGAACCTTCGAAAGATATCTGTCAGTCCCTGGTGTGATATTGATCGAACGATTGACGAAATCGGAGCTGATTATGTTATCAGCCATAAGCCAAATCCGGCAATACTTGCTGAAAGCCAATGGCGGCCGGAAAAAGCTCGTGCCGATATCCGCCAGGTGCTGGAAAAGGCCCGGGGTAAATGCCACATTGAATTTATCATGAAAGATATTTCAACCGTACGCTACGAACCTCAACGGCTTTGGGAATGGGCCGGGATCGCGATGGAAGAAATTGAAAATTTAAGCTGAACTATTTTGAGAAATAAAAATGTCTTTCACTTCACGGCAAAGAGTTTTAGCAGTTTATGAACACTATGAACCCGACAGAGTTCCATGCTGGTGCGGTGCGTCCGTCGAGTTCTGGGAAAAAGCAAAGAAGGAACTGGGCCTCGATGATGAAGGACTTCGTCTCCGCTTTCGGGATGATTTCAGACGTGTCTTTGCCGAATATGCCGGCCCGGAATTCCCTTTAGAACATGAGCAGGCTACTTGCAGAACCATCTTCGGTATAGAACGACAAGGGTATGGGTACGGACAGCCCCTCAGTCATCCACTGGCCCAGGCAACTGTTAAGCAAGTCCACGACTATCCGTGGCCGAATCCTGCATGGATGGATGTTTCAAAGATCAAATCCCATGCACAGGCTTATAATAGCCGGTATGCAATCCTTGGCGGTGACTGGTCGCCGTTCTGGCACGATTTGATCGACCTTGTCGGCATGGAAGAACTTTACATAAAGATGTATACTACCCCAGATTTTGTCGATGCTGTTCTTCGGCACTTAGTTGATTACTATTTCCAGGTCAGCAAAAGGATATTCGACGCCGCAGCCGATGTTATCGACATCTTTTTCATCGGCAATGATTTCGGCAGTCAGATTGGCCCTTTGATGAGCCCGGAAATGTTCGGCAGGTTCATGGCCCCTCATCTTAAACGATTATGTGATCTCGGACATTCTTACAGCTTAAAAGTCCAGATGCACTGCTGTGGCGGGATATACGAATTGATTCCAAACATGATCGACGCGGGCATTGACGGTCTTCATGCCGTACAGCCGTCATGCAGAGGGATGGACCTTAAGAGGCTCAAGGCCGAGTTCGGTGACAGGATGGTCTTTAACGGAGCTATTGATTCTCATCATACGTTAATGGAGAAAGACGCTGCCGGCGTCAAAGAAGATACTCGTAAAGTCCTCGATACCATGATGCCGGGCGGCGGATTTATCGCAGGCGCCAGTCATGATACGATTCTTGAAGAAACATCGGTAGCTAACGTTCTGGCGATGTTCGATGAGATTTATGAATATGGAGTTTATTCCTGAATGGAGGTATAGAACAATGAAACGATACGGATCGATAATCGGAGTAAGAGAAGATAAGATCGATGAGTACAAAAAACTGCACGCTGATGTCTGGCCCGAGGTTCTGGACATGATTAAGCAATGCAATATCAGCAATTATTCGATCTACTTGAGAAAGCTTCCGGACGGCAAGAATTATCTTTTCAGTTATCTGGAATACACAGGCAGCGACTTTGCCGCCGACATGGCGAAGATGGCCGCTGACCCGATGACGCAGAAGTGGTGGGACGTTTGCGAGCCATGCCAGGAACCCCTGCCCGACAAGGCCGAAGGCGAGTGGTGGGCGGATATGGAAGAAGTATTCCATTGCGATTAATCATTTGCCTGCCGGTTCTATATCGCTGATACAGAAAACATACGCGTATTGGCTCTTTATCTTGTTTATATCGAATTCGGGGATTGTTATGACCAGATTATTGCCGTCCGCCTTCCAGGTCAGCTTTTCTTTTGTTTCCAGAAGGATCACATCTGTGTCACTACCGGGCGTAACATTCTTTAATATCAATTCTTTGCCGGGCCAGCTGGGTGTAATCGCATACAGATTTTTGTTCTTAAATGTGAACAGCACTTCCTTGAAGGCCTGTCCATCAGGCGGAGCGATGGTTTGCTCCAGGATATTGAACCTGGACATGTATTCCTTTCTATCGGTCTTCGGAATACTGCCTTGACTCCACTGGCAAGGCACTTTCCACATGCGCGTGCCGTAAATGGCCTTACCATTGGTTCTGAGCCATGCCCCGATCTGCAGCAGGCGCTCCTGCATGATCACGGGAATCCTGCCGTCGGCACTCGGCCCGATATCCAGGCAGAGATTACCGCCGCGGCTCACGACGTCGATCAGCATAAGAATCAGTTCCTGAGCGGATCGATAGTCCTCTATATTTTCGGCGCGGTTGTAGCCATAAGAGAAACCCATGCCGCGGTTCTCTTCCCAGGGATGGGTGTCGTCGTCCATGCCGGAGCCGTATTCGGTCGTATAGAATCCGCCGTGTTTGTGCCGGATCCCTTTGCCCCAGCGGTCATTGATGACCAGGTCCTTTTCATTCGGCGCGTTGTTGAACAGCCAGGCCAAAAGCTCGGGGCTCCTCCACTTTTCCCATTCCATCTCCCATTCACCGTCCGACCAGATAATATCCGGGCGATATCTCGTAACAAGGTCCTTGAACTGGGGGAACATGTGCTCGGCAACAAAACGCTCCTTGTCGCTTTGCCATAAGGGATGATACCATTCATACAGAGAGTAATAGAGCCCGACCTTGATGTTCTTCTTTCGCACTGCTGCGGCAATGTCCCCGACGATGTCTCGCCTGGGGCCGACCTTCATGGGATTATAATTCTCGCCGTAGGTTTGTTCTGCCTGGCGGCTGGGCCACATCGTGTACCCGGAGTGATGCTTGGTGGTAAACACAATATACTTTGCCCCCGCTTTCTCAATCAACTCGGCCCATTGGTCCGGATTCCATAGCTCAGCCTTGAACATGGGGGCAAAATCTATGAATTCGAAATCCTTGCCGTAAGTCCTGATATGGAAATCGTACACCTTACCCTCAAACGACTTCTCCCGGAGCCAGTATTGATACCATTCCGCGTACTTACCCTTCGGAGTCCACGCCGGAACCGAATACAAGCCCCAGCAAATGAAAACGCCAAACTTGGCGTCTGTGAACCATTGTGGGGTCGGACGCGAGTCGATAGATTCCCAGTTCGGCTGGTACTGCTGCTGTCCGGCGGCAAACTGCGATTGCAGCAAGAAACCGAGTAAGCACATCATCCACACTTTCCTTCTCATGTTCGTTCTCCTTACTAAAATACCGGCCACGGCAACGGAAAAGATAGCTTCTTAGCACTGTCCGTGCTCTTTCCTCTAATGTCATAATGTCTTGCTCATTTTATTTCCAGCGTGTACGTCTGATACTTGCTGTAAAACACAAAAACTCTGCCGGGTCATATACTTTTTTATCTGAATCGTACCATAGCCCATGTTCGTGCTTACCTAAATGAAGGTCAAGACCGCTGACCTTAGGGACGGGAGAACAGCCTGCACAAAACAAGATTAGAAAGAAAATTAAGTATCTCATATTACTATCCTATCGGCCAGCCGCCGGGACGGCGATTGTTTCGTCGATCTGCTTCATGATTTTTATGGTTTCGTTAAATCCAGTTAGTTTTTACCCAAATATCGGATATGTTTAATTCCCCTCCGATTTGACCGTCGCTCAAACCAATATCCGAAGCAGTGAACGAGCGTTCCCTAAAACCAGGTCGCGACATTCCTTCGCCTGTTCCAACGTTATTGATTTGCTATGTACTGCTCCGTTTCTGAACGACTCAATGAATCGCCCCCAGTCTTTGATGAATTCGCCTTCCATAAGACACGCTGCCTTTTTGTGTTTTCGGAGGTAAGCGACAAGCATTCCCAATACTGGTGCCGGTTTAAGATCATGTCTAACTCGCAGTAGTACATGCCATATAGCCCCCATGGTGAGAGGCTTATTTTCGGAGAGAAATATCCTCAATTCACGGATCGTGCGTTCAACAGCACGCTGTTCTGAAGGTGAGAGCGGAATCGGGCCAAAATCACACTGATAGATGCTTTCATTGGCCAGAAGACCGTCTTGACGCAAAGATTTTTTGAACGATTCAAAGAATTCCTTGTGGATATGGCACTCCAATGCCTTTGCGTACTCAATCACAACGGGCGCGTAATCTGCATTTCCGACATCCAGTCTTTCAAGTTCCTTAAGAAGAATCTCTCCTGTACTCAAGAAACGTCTCACTTCGTCATCCAAACTGTCCCAATTTGTTCCGAACAGCTCTATAATACCTTCTAACTGGGCATCCCAACCAGCGTCCGGTGCATATTTGGATTCCAACATCCTCAATTCATGGGTTGTCTGATTGTTGAAGATATCTATGTATTCAGCGGGGTCTGCCGGAGATTTAGCCTCGCATTCCCGCCTTGCATTCTGAGCTGCGCCTATCGCTCTATTGATGTCGCTGAGTCCGAGGGTGTACAAGATATACTCGATATCCACTGAGACTTTTTGCCGGATCGCCACTTCCTCAATAAAGAACTTCATAGCAAGCTTGACGGCATCTTCGCCAATTTCAAGACGTTCATCGGGCTGTGCAAAGTATGAAAAAAGGCTCAAGGCCCCGGCCAGCTTGATTGCGTTCTGCCGGACCCGGACACTAAACAGAATATCACTCTTGATCTGTGCCAAGACGAGCTCTTGTGCTTTTTCCAATTCATGAAAGAAAGTATCGCGCAATACAACCGTTTTTTTCTTGAACCGGTCTTTGACCAACGGATGTTCGGTCTGAATCGCGTAAACAAGCGTCAGGTGATCGCGTATTTCGCCGGCCCGCCACATCCGCAACCTGCCCATCGCCAATTCTCTTTGATTACGAGACAACTCCCGAAGACGCTGCTTGGTCATACGATGCATGCGAACAAGCATTCGATCCTCTATGGCGTTGAAATTGGGATCCGCTACGGTAACCCGGTAGCCCGTATTTTTGCTCACCTCCGTGTTGTAATTCGTCGAAAAGAAGCAACTAAACTGATAGGGACCAATCGTCTCCACCTTGGTTTCGTAACGAATCCTCCCTTGTTCCAAGGCTAGTTTCAGAGGTTCGACCATGCCCTTGTAACGAAACCAGTCGTTAAACTCGGTCACCACAAAGTTGAACCGCTTCCCTTGGTAGGCTTCTCCGATCCTGATGAAATTCGCTGGAGTCATACCCCCACAGTAGCGATTCAATCCCGGCAATCCGTGGGCACGAACATTCTTCTCTTCATCGCCAAGCATCAGGTCTTTCACGGAGAAGGTTTTCCCGGTGCCTGGAGCACCAAATAGAGCCAGGTGGAATCCAGTGCTTCCAGCCCGCGTACCTTCTGGATTGACGATTTCCGATGCGGTCATACCGTACTGATGAGCCAAGGCTAATAATATGTCAAAATACAGCATTGGTCCAAAAAGCTCTTCCAGATAGTGCGTAACCAAGCCGAGGCTCATGTGCTCTCGGCCGAATTCCAGGGTCTCTTCAAGCCGATTGGAAAGCATTTCACGAAGGTAATCTTCAAACTCCTTCTCCATCTGCTGCACGTAAGCCAGTTCTGCTTGAGCTGCTTCAGAGTTGATGACCGGCAGTTCCTGACTTCTTGGCGAGGCCAACACACGCCGCAGTAGTGGAATCATTTCAGCATAAAGCCCATAGGTCGTGACATCCTTTGCAGTGCCAGGCAGCTTACGAATAAGTTTGAAGCCCAGCAAACTATCCAGCGTGTTCCTCCACCGCTTGAACCTTGCTTTAATCACGGTGAAATCGGCTTTGAATCCGGGCTGATTGAGGAAGTACTCCAGCACTTCACGGGCTTCCCGTTCGGCTGTAAGGCATTGCAGGATATCGAGCTCTATCTGCTCCCATACGTTGCCGGACTGTATTTGTCCATTCTGAATAGTATAATACTGCCCGAAATAGTTCTCCGGAAACATCGCAGGAATTTTCATATTCATATCCAGCATTTTCCGGGTTGTGCCGTTTATGGCTTCAAAAAACTGTTCCTCACTCAGACTGTTGGCGTACGATTGCGCCTGAATAATGCTCATACTAAGGCACTGTTGTAAAAGCTCTCTTCGTTCCTGAACTTGGTCGGGAGACAGATTCATTTATTTTCCCCTCCATTGATAAAGTGTTTTATCTTCTCAAAGTCAACCTTTGCGACCGCGTGCCGGATGTCCAAATCCTCAAGATAGATATACCCGATTTTCTTGTGCAAACCGTCTTTTCTGTTGGCCGGGGAGCCAAGTTTGTTACGCACTTCGTTGCCGCGCGATTTTGGCACAACCAGATAAAGTTCAATCTCTGATTCTGGCGCAGCGGTCAACAGATTTCTAAACCTGTCAATCCCGCTTGTAATCGTGGTTGTTCGTTCAACTTCAAATGCGGCCACAATTCCCTTCCCGCCGTTGTGCCATAACACGTCTATCTGTTCAATAATGTCACGGGCCGCCTTTGGCATACCCTGCACACGTTGCGGCAAGCCGCTGCTCATTTGTCTGAACTCGGCGTACTTTATCTGCTCAGTCTTGCCGATATGCGTCTTTAGGTTCCGTAAGCTGGCCATTTCCACCAACCGTGCAATCGCCAGGTCATGATCGGACTCTTCGCTGGTGGCCAGTCGATACTCCACATCCGCCCCTAATCCAGCGAAAAGTTGCTCGCGATCTATATCCTCCTTGAGCTTCCAGACCTTGCGTCCCGCCTTGGCCTTGCTTACCTTGCCGGCGGCGGCTTGAGAAATCGGCACTAACTGAGCAATGCTGTTTAAGACCCGCTGAATCTCCCGCGCCTCGGCCATATTCGAGTTGATCAGGTTTTCATAGATGATATTAAGAATATCGTCCTGTGAGGCGAATCCGCGAGCGTAAAGTAATCGCTTGATGAGATATTCGATCCTTGCCTCCACTGGGACAAAATCCAACTCTTCATAAGAAGCCTTGTAGTGTTGTCTGCTGTACTCTTCGAGAGCTTGCTTCAGCTCGTCGCCGGGATTTACTTTTAAATACCACTTACCGTCCTTTTCCTCAAAATTATTGGAAAGGTATGGAACAAGCTCTTTTTCGCTTATTTTGTCTAAAAGATTATTATTCAATAACCAGGGCATCAGCTTCATATAGATAAGCGATAGCGAGGCCCCTTTGTGGTGAAGAACAACCTCCGCGGCCAATCGCTCAATCTGTCGACCAATCTCAGCGTGCTCAATGGTCTTGAATTCCGACTGCTTATCCACCTTCTGAAATGAAAGAATGAAATCACCAAGCATTGATCCACTACGACGTGTTTGGATCGTTTGAGTGTAGTTTGCGATGGGGGGCTGATAGATCATCCCGTCGCGTTCAGCAAGTTTGAATCCCGAATCATGTGCAGCAAGGTGAATCGCGTTCCACACCTTAAATTCTTTGTTGTGGAATGTCATTACCATCCACCGGCCGGATTTCAGCACACGATGACATTCACAGAAAACCTCATATAGCAGCGTTCTGTACTCGGCAAGACTTTTCTTGTGCTCTTTACTGACAATGGCTTCTTCCGTATCGTCAATCAGACCATTCTGGTCGAGAATCCCGCCGACCCATGCCCAGTAGAAGTTGCACAATTCCGCATACAGCACATTGTTCCCGTATGGTGGGTCTGTAATCACGACATCGACTGAACTGTCCGGCAAGGGCAATTTTGTGGAACTGCCCGTCCAGATGAATGTCGTGGCGGTACTCGACATCTCTTCGTAAGTCTCCCCCGTCACACAATTACCGCCGATTTCTTTCTTTGAGTATTGCTTGCCGGACTTGATAGCTCTAGACCTATTTCGCCACGCATTCCAAGGATTTATCTCGCAGAACACCTCTGGTAGCCAATAGGTACTGCTTGCCCACTCAATTGGTTTTCCCCCTTGCCAACCCTTATTTCGAAAAACCATCTTGTTGGTAAACCTCAGCGAGGCGCTGAATACGAATCCGAGAAGATCTCTCACGGACTTATCTAGTTTGTCTTTGTTGATCTTGATATGTGTCCCAATCACAGCATTGGCAAGCAAGTTTCGGGGCGTGAAAAACTGATCGAATCGCTTGATATGCGCATTGTATGGTCGTCTCAAGTCCCACCAATCAGGCATTCCAAGTCTCGGGTACCATAAATGCTCTGTGTCGACGCGCGCATCAAAGTCGATAGCCGCTGAAGCGGCCAGTTCTCTATCCTGGTCATTCGGAGGGAACTCACCCTTGTATTTACACTTCGGGCAAATGACATGAACAGTTGTCATTACACCATCGATTCGTTTACACTCGGAAGGACGCCAAGCAGCACAGCAATGGTAACATTTGTAATCTCCTGCTGATACACCCGGAATCTTTTCACCCTTGCTAACTCTATCGGCCTTATGCAATTCAACAGTCCGACCACATTCTTTACATTCAACAACATTACTCCACTCGAACCAGTCTGCTGGTGCTGGTTGCTTACATTTGGGACACCTTGTCATGTAGAGGGATTCAACTTTGTCTCGGCAAGCGGTTTCGACCTGCTCGAAAGCGTCATCGAGTTCGTCCAGATCAACGTCAACTGCTTCCATCCGGGTGATGAATGTGGCCAAAGGATTGATGTCCACGCCTATGATTTTGCGGTCAAGGCGAAGGCCTTCAATGACGGTAACGCCACCACCGCAGAACGGATCGAGGATGATACTATCGGGATTTGAGTAGTGCTCGATAAGTGCCCGGAACACACTCCAGGGGCGCCTGGCAAAATACCTGTGCATCTTGTAAACCGGCGTATGAGGCTTAGCTATCACCGCATGGTCGATAGGTTTCAGGTTGTCCAAATCCTTTAAGTTCTCGGGCATATTTCCCGTAGCTCCTTCCATAGACTTCATTTCTATAGGTACATCAAAACCAATCTACCAAAATATTGATGAGTTGGCAACTGTTGTCGAAATCGAATAAAATGCGCCAGTCCCGGCATTTCTTCAATTATCTCTACACGGTGCGGACCTCTCAAAAACCCGAATTTAGCACTCCAGGTAAGGTAAATCAACCAAATTCTCCATAATAACTATCCTAATAACTCACAAACTCTTAGTTCTCATAATACACAGCGTTTCTCAACCCAAAATGTTGATAGTCTTTTTCCTATTTTTAAAGATTTTTTTTCAGTCCGGCCTCAAAAATATATCAGTTACCACAATTGACAAACTGAGTTTCTTTGTTCACAATTAAGAGAGCGTTTCTTTAGACTGCGATAATCGAATGCTGATTCCCGCTGTGAGAAT
>Ga0307378_10014211_pt1 | contig 10025 bp, 7 predicted proteins | sample UN1MG_FD_202238 | JGI IMG/M metagenome (GOLD analysis project Ga0307378, IMG submission 202238) | Soil microbial communities from Risofladan, Vaasa, Finland - UN-1 | ecosystem: Environmental > Terrestrial > Soil > Coastal area > Acid sulfate soil | place: Finland: Risofladan, Vaasa | collected... | reverse complement strand
CCAGCACGATCGGCGTGGTCAGGTGGGCCAGGTCCTCGCGCTTCTCCCCCAGGATGTGCCGCAACAGGCGACGCTCGATGTCCTGAACGTCGCGGACCCGCTCGGCCAACAGCGGGTCGGTCATCCGCAGGAATCGCTGCTGCTGGTGACGCATCACCGTGCTGGTGGCATACGCGGCCGCGTGGCGCTTCTTCTTGATCAGCGACTCGATTTCGCTTCGCAGGCGGGCGTCGTTCAGAACCCCGATGTGCCAGCGGAAGACGGCGGCGGTGTCCTGGCCCGCTCGATCGGCCAGGTCCTCGGTTTGCCGTTCCAGCTCCACGATTGCGGTGTGAACCGCCGTGTCCAGCAGAGTCAGCTCGTCGGCGACCTTCTCTCGCGGCACGGTCCGGTAGGGGATGCGGACGTCTTCGGCGACCAGCACGACGGCGTCGGCCACCGCCACTCCCGATGCCACCGCCTTGCCGGTAAAGAGCTCCATCTCGCATTCACCAGTGTGTCAGGATGCCGGCCCCTCGATGCGACCGGCCCGCCGGCGTCTGGCTCGGCAAAGGCTATTCTTCCCCAAACCCGTCCGCGACCAGTTGGGCCAGGGCCTCCACCATCTCCTCCGCGTCGAAGCCGGTCGCCGTAAGGTGCAGCAGCGTGCCTTTCGGGGCTTCCAGCAGCATCATTTCCATGGGGCTCTTGCCGTCCACCTTCTCCGTGGTCTTGTGCACGCTGATCGACGCGCTGAATTCGCTGGCCAGGTCCACGAACTTCATCACCGGGCGGGCATGGAGACCCTGCCGGTTCAAGATCTCAACAACCCGTTCGACGGTTTTCGGGGCGTGGTCCACACCGACCTCGAGCGCGCGTCACAGGTGGTTGACTCGGCCGCGTCAACCGCCGGCCGACTCGTCCGCCTCCGCGATCAGCTCCGCGATCTTCTCCCGCGTGTCCGCCTGCCGCAGGAAACGCCGGAAGTTGACCTCGCGCAGGTGGCGGAAGATCTTCTCCATCGCCGCCAAGTGGGGGTCCGGGTCTGTCTTGGGACTCAACAACAGGACGACGGTGTATACCGGTGCTCGGTCCAGTGCGGCGAAATCGATCCCGTGGCTCGAACGTCCCACCGTGGCCACCGTCTCGGTGACCGCGTCGTGCTTCACGTGTGGAACAGCCACGCCCTTGCCGAACCCCGTACTGCCCTGGTTCTCGCGGTAGATGACCGCCTGGGCGATCCCGTCCATCCGGGAGGGGTCCACGGCACCGTGGGCGGCCAGCGAACTCACCAATTCCCGGATCACCCCGTTGCGATCCGTCGCCTCCAACTCGGGGATGATCGCGTCGGTATTCACAAAGTCGATCAGTCTCATTGGGCTGTGTCTCCCCGCCCAAGTGGCTCCGGCCTTTAGGGCGTTTCGAACTTGTCCGTACCCTTGGCCGGGTGCTTCCGGTTCCGGAAGCGTTCCTTGTGTCTTCGTAGCTGTCGTTCCAATTTGTCCACGATCAGGTCGATCAGCGCAAACGTGTCCGGCCCCGCTTCGTGGGCGATGAAGTGGTTCTTGCCGTCAGCCGAGACGATCATGTCCACCGTGAAGTCGTCGCCCTCCTGGTCCAGGATCACCTCGATCGCTTGAACCCGGTCGTAGAACCTCGGCAGCTTGCCGGCCTTGTCGGCGGCGTAGGCCTTCACCTCGTCCGTCACCCTCACGTGTCGCCCGGTCACTGAGATCTGCACCGCTCAACCTCCTCACTCCTGATCGCGGATGCCTTCCCCATCCTCGGTGATGGGTCCGGCCGTCGCCCTCTCCAGCATCTCCCGGGTTGGCCTGATCACGCCGCCGCTGATGGTATAGCGCAGAACCTCATCCATCGAGAGCGCCAAATCGACCACGTCTCTCTTGGCGGCCGTGATCACGTACCCCGTCACCGGCGTCGGCGAACTGGGTATAAAGATGGTGATCAGCTCCTCTCCGGCCGCATCCTGCACCGTTTTCAGGGGGGGGCCGGTCACCAGGCCCACTGACCAGAGCCCCTTTCGGGGGTATTGCACGGCCACCACGCCTGAAAACTGAAGCTGCCGATCAGTGAACAGAAAATCGGTGACCTGCTTGATGTTCGGGTAAATCGCACGAATGAGCGGCACCCGGAATATGGCATTCTCGACCAGGTGCCATGTAGTGCGCCCGATCAGACTGGCCAGGAACAAGCCGACGAAATATACCAGAATGATCGCGATCAGGAAACCGAGCAGGTGCAGCCTGTACCGCCTGAACGCGATCGTCCACAGGGCCAGATTGCAGGCCCGCTTCGCCGCTCGGCGCTCCTGATCGGTCGCGTTGCCGTACGCCGGCGTCGTGGGGTCCGCTGCCGGATGGGTCACCACCTTGTACTCGACCGTCATCTGGCGACCGCGACTGTCCCACTCGTTGAGCGGAGTGCCGTACTTGAGGGCGTCCTCCGGCTCCGCGAAGGCCGGCGGGCCGCTGGTCGCAAACAGCAGCACCATGCCCCGCGTGATGTGACGACCAAGATGCTGGTCGATCAGGTTGTAGGCCCAAATCAGGATCGCTATCGTCAGCAGCGTGGGCAGCAGCGCCGCCAAGCCCCTGATAAAGAAACGCTTAAAATCGTCAAAAGGAGCTTCTTGAGGGCCCTTGTTTCGGAACTCGTGCGGGCGATGGTCCAATGTCGGCTCTCTGATCCCAGGCGCTCAAGTCCCCGCATATGCCGCCACACTGCGTAGTCCGAATGGAATGTAGGGGCCGGCGCCGCTAACGTCAACTGGTTGCCCGCCCGCGCCGACCCCCCTATCGTAGCTTACCTGGCCCTGGAATGGTCCGAGAAGGAAGCTCCACATGGATCCCCTGCAAGCGCGCCAGCGATGGGGTCGCGCGGTCGGCCCCACCCTTTCCGCCGGGGCGCTACTGGCCATATGCATCGGCTTGGCGGGCACTCTCGTCCGGACCAGGGGTTTAGGCGACCGCGTCCGGATCGACGGCTGGGCGATCAGCTTCCGTCCGCCTCGGGGCTGGGAGGCGGTCGCGCCGCCGCAGGATGCGTACGGGGCCGTGGTGATCTACCGCAGCCAGGACAGCCGGGGCCACTTCCGAGAGGTGCGCATCAGCCGCCAGCGGAACCCTGATCGCCTGTCGCCCCTCCGGATCTGCGAGTCTCTGTTGGACCAGCGACTGGGCCCGCTCGCCCGGTTTGTCCGTTCTCCGATCGGGCTGGAGCGGCGACCGCTCGGCCACTTGCCCGGTGCTCGATGCAGTATCGTCCAGCCGCGGGGGTGGTACCTGCACGTCGCAGGGCTGGTGCGTGACGATGGGGTGGCTGAGGCGTACCTGCTGGAGTTGCGCTCGGACACACCCCTCGAGCAGCGAGACCTGAGCTTAGGCGATGCTCTGGCCCAATCTGTTCGGCCCGCTGAGTAGGCCGTTACAGACGACCGGTCAACGAAAGCGTCGCCGCACCGCGCAGGGCGAGTGAGCGCCCGCGCCGGTGGTCCTTCTTCCGACCGGGTGCCCCGGCCGCTGCAACGTTGCGCACAGCTCGGCCTGGCGCACAGTTTCACTGCCTCCGCCCCTGGCATAGCATGCTCGCATGTCTGGCTGGCTCGTTCGCCACCACCGCGCCATCCTGGCCGTACTTGCCGTCGTGACGATCGGGGCGGTCGCCCTGCTCCTGGGGCCGGGGTTGCGGTACGACTACCGTCTCGAAGCTTTCGTGGCCAGCGACGACGAATCCTACCGTACCTACCGCCACTTCATGGACGAGTTCACCAGCAACGAGGTGGCCATCATCGCCGTCCGGACCGACGACGCCCTCTCCCCCGCATCGACCCGACTGATGAACGATCTGATCGGCCGACTCCAACTGCTGCCGGCCGTGCAGAAGGTCCAGGCCTTGGCCGGCATACCGCCGATGGTTCGCAGGCTGGTCGGCGACCGACTGGCCGGGCACCGGCTGGTGCGGGACAACCTGCTCAGCAGCGACGGCCGCACCGCCGCCATCCTCCTCCAAATGCGGGGCGAAGGGCAATCCTCCGCCGACCGCCATCAGACCGTCGCCCGACTGCGGTCCATCGTGGCCCGGGCCCAGCGCGACTATCCCAATGCCGGCATCATCATCGCCGGGCCCTATGTCACCCTGATTGACATGTACAACTACGTGGATCGCGACCTGCTGGTCTTCTCGGTCGCGGCTTTCGCGTTGCTCGGGGTCACGCTCTGGCTCGTCTTCCGGAGGCCCGGACCCATGGTTTTTGCCCTGGGAGTGGGCGCATCGGCCACCCTGTGCGCCTTGGGCGCCGCGATCCTGTTCGACTTCTCCGCAACCTTGATCACCCAGATGATCGTCATCCTGGTGATGGTCCTGTCGGTGGCGAGCTGCGTTCACCTGGCGGTAGCTAGCGAGGAGACGGCCGCGGCGGAAGCCGTTTCTTCCCCCCGCGAACTGGCCCATCGAACGTTGCGACGGATGCTGGCGCCTTGTACGGCCGTCGTGGCCACCACGGCCGCCGGCTTCGGCTCGGTGTGCATCAGCAACATCACGCCGGTCCGCATCTTCGGGCTCTTGATGGTGTGCGGACTGGTGGTGTCCCTGCCGGCCGCACTGGCGGGGTCGGTTCGCCTGACCGGACGCCCACGGGCGCGACGCGCGACCGGCGGTGTTCAGCTCTCGACACTGTTGATCCGCGCGGTTCGCTGGGCCGGCAACCGGCGGGTGACCGTGGTGCTGCTCTTCGTCGCGGCCATCTTGCTGTCTGTGGCCGCTTTCGGCCGGCTTCGCTTCGAAAGCGATTTCGTCAAGAACTTCCGGCCGGGCAGCGAAGTCCGCACCAGCTACCGTTTCATCGAATCGAACCTCACGCCGGTCGGGTCGATGGAAATCGTGGTCCGCGGTAGCGGTGGCCCCATCCTGTCCCCCGAAAACCTCGGGCGGGCTCGCACGCTGGGTGATGCCATCGTCGAACGGCACGCGCCGATCCGCAAAGCCATGTCATTGGCCGATCTGACCACGCTGGCTATCGACAGCCTCCCGACGTCCCAATTCGATCTGGACAACCGCCTGAAGCTGGCCCGCAGCGTCTTCGGCCCGGACTTCCAGCGCAACTTCCTCAACGCGGACGCCACGGCCATGCGGATCAACCTGCGCGCCGTCGAGGGCATCGACGTGGACGACAAGCTGGCCCTGGCCGACGACATCGACCGGATGGCCGCCGGAACCTTCGGAACGGGATTCTCCACCCAGGTCACCGGACTGTACTACTTCTACGCCAGGCTGGTCTCCGGGCTGCTGCGGGATCAGTACCGCTCCTTCGGCCTCACGCTCGTGGCGGTGTTCGCCATGCTGGTGATCGCCTTCCGCTCGATCAAGACGGCCGCAGTGGCCATGATCCCCAACCTGCTGCCGGTCCTGTTCTGCCTGGGCGCCATGGGCTGGTGCAACATCCCCATCAACATGACGACGGCCATGATGCTGGCCGTCACGCTGGGCATCGCCGTGGACGACACGGTCCACTACCTCTGGCGGTTTCGAGCTGAATTCGCCCGCACCGGCGACTACCGGACCGCGCTGGAGGCCACCAGTGCCTCGGTCGGCCGAGCCTGCGTCTTCACCACCGTGGTCATCACCGGCGGCTTCTGGATTCTCATGCTCTCGCAGTTTCTGCCGACGGCCTACTTCGGCGGTCTGGTCGGCTTCACCATGCTCGGCACTCTGGCGGCCGATATGCTCCTGCTGCCGGTGCTGATCATCACCTTCCGCGTCTTCGGTCGCCCGGCATGACCATCGGCCTGTTCCTCATCGCCCTGGAAGGCCAAAACTGACCGCCCGCGATCCGCTTGCGGCGGATACGCGGGCGGCGGTCTTTGAAACTTGCTCAAACCCCAGGGCCGGTGCCGGTCACGGGCAGGGGCACGGGGCCGGCGCCAGGTTACCCAGGCGGCCCTTCACCGACGACTGGTCGGCCGTCGTGATGCTGCAATCGCGGTCGATATCGTACGGGACGTTGGCCCCCGCTCCCGACTGTCCGAGACGCGACTTCACCGACGATGCGTCCGCCGTGTTGACCGCACCGTCCTTGTTCACGTCACCCTCCAGCATGATGATCGTCCGGACGCCGACGATCCCGTTCGAGAAGCTCAGCGTGCAGCACTCGCCCTCCGGCAACGGACCGCTGAAGACGACCTCTGCGGTCGTGGTGCCGTCGGTGATGACGCTGGCCGTGCCGGCATAGCTGCAGCCGGACACCGTCACCGTGCCATCAGCGGGCACGGCCTCGAGGTGGACCTTCACGATCGGCGGGATCGCCAACTGCAGACGCGGCTCAATGTTGTCATACGGGCTGACCGTGTCGCACTCGAGCGGCAGACACTGATCCGGGCAGCCGGCACCGTGATCGTAGCAGGTCTCCGCGCTGACGATGTTCACGCTACCGAAACCGCAGGTACCGGCGATCTCGTTGCAGCTCTCCGGGGGATCGCATGGGTTCCCGGTATGCCCGCACGCGTCGGCCTCCTCGTCGCAGAACTCGTCGCCGGTGCAGAACAGGCCGTCGTCCGGGCAGTCGACCGGCGTGCCCGCCTGGCAGTCGCTGACCGGATCGCAGGTCTCGGCCCCGTCGCAGTACAGGCCGTTGTCGCACAGACCGTCGTTCGGCACGTTATCGCACGAATCGGTGCCCTCGTTGCAGGAATCGTCCGTGCAGCCGACGCCGTCGTCGCAGTCCACCGCTGTGCCGGCCTGGCAATCGAGCAGCGCATCGCAGGTTTCGGCGCCGTCGCAGTACAGGCCGTTGTCGCACAGACTGTCGTTGGGGATGTTGTCGCAGGAATCGGCGCCTTCGTTGCACGAATCGTCGGTGCAGCCGACCCCGTCGTCGCAGTCCACCGCTGTGCCAGCTTGGCAATCGAGCAGCGCATCGCAGGTTTCGGCCCCGTCGCAGTACAGGCCGTTGTCGCACAGTCCGTTGTTGGGGATGTTGTCACAGGAATCGGCGTCCTCGTTGCACGAATCGTCCGTGCAGCCGACGCCGTCGCCGCAGTCCACGGTTGTGCCGACCTGGCAGTCGAGCAGGGCATCGCACGTCTCGGGCCCATCGCAGTACAGCCCGTTGTCGCACAGCGCGTCGTTGGGCAGGTTGTCGCACGAGTCGGTGCCCTCGTTACAGGAGTCGTCGGTACAGCCCACGCTGTCGTCGCAACCGACGGCCGTCCCCGGTTGGCAGTCGCTCACGGGGTTGCACGTCTCAGCCCCGTCACAGTACAGCCCGTTGTCGCACAGACCGTTGTTGGGGATGTTGTCGCAGGAACCGGCGCCTTCGTTGCACGAATCGTCGGTGCAACCGACGCCGTCGTTGCAATCCACGGCCGTGCCCGGCTGGCAATCGCTGACCGGGTCGCACGTCTCGGTGCCATCGCAATACAGGCTGTTATCGCACAGACCGTTGTTGGGGATGTTGTCGCAGGAGTCGGTGCCTTCGTTACACGAATCGTCGGTGCAGCCAACGCTGTCGTTGCAATCGACGGTCGTGCCCGGCTGGCAGACACCGTTCGTGTCGCAGGTTTCGACGCCGTTGCAGTACAAGCCGTCGGCGCAGTCCGGGTCGCCGGTGCAACCCGAGGTGACTGCCACCGTGATATCATCGATGGCCATGTCACTCTGGTAACTACTGCCGGTGACACCTCGGAATCGAATGGTCACGGTGGACCCGACGTACGCGGTGAGGTCCACGTTGGCTTCGAGCCAGACGTCTCCGTGGTCTGCAGAGGCGCTGAACACGCTCGTCCAGTCGATGCAATTCGCCGACACCTCGACGTTCAGGGAACCCATGCCCCCCCCGTACATGTGGTACCAGAAGGTCAGGTTCGCGTCGGTCGCCCCGGCCAAGTCGAGGCACGGCCCCACCAGGAGAGCGGTCTTGTTGGGATAATTGGGGTTGGACGCCTCCGTGTACAGGTAGTAACCGGAACCTGTGGTGTGGTCTCCCGAAGGGCCGGTGCTGGACGAAGGCGTGGAGCCGCTGAGTCGCGTCCAGTCCATGTCGTCCGCACCGACATTGTTCCAGTCGCCAAAGCCGCCCTCGAAGTCTTCCGTGTGGGGATACGAAGAGATCGTGGTCGGACAGTCGTTGAAGCACGCGCCGGCGGCGCAGGTGTCCACGGTGCAATCGTTCCCGTCGTCGCAGTCGGGGTCTCCCGAGCACGATCCGCACTCGTCCAGGACTTCGTTGCACAGTTGGCCCGGACACGGGTCGCTGCCGGGCTGGCAGACGCCGTTGGTGTCGCAGGTTTCCGCCCCGTTGCAGAACAAGCTGTCGTCGCAGTCGCCGTTGGTCGTGCATCCGGAGCTGACCAGCCTGATGTCCACGGCGATCGGCAGGTGGTCCGAGGTGTTCTCGGGCAGCGTGTCACCGGCCTGGAGGCCGGCGGCGGCCAGGGCGGCCGGTGTCATCGTATCCGTGTTCAGGATGAAACTATTGGCCACCGGCGCTACGCTGTCGGTGAAGATGATGCGGTCCAGGGGCGATGGGTCGTAGCTCGTGCTACCCTGCCAGGTGAAGTTATCCCCGGTGAACGGATCAAGGGGGTTGAGGTTGGTCATGTCCGAGACGTCCCAGTCGCCCTTCACGTCCGGGCCGTAGGTGCTGGTGTCCTGGATGTCGCCGGTGATCAGCGTGTTCTCGGGTTGCGGTCCGCCGACCAGGTTGAAGTCGCCCAGGTTGACCATCGGCGTGTCCGCGGGCAGCGAGATGTTGTTACCCGACGGGCGGGAGACGCCGCGGGCGTCGCCGAGCCAGTTGGCGATGGCGTCGGCGCTGGCCTGGCGGCTGTCGTCCTCCGAGCCGCCCGGATCACCACAGCACTTGAGGTGTACGCCCAGCAGGTAGACGTCCACCGGATAATCGACGTCCGGCAGGTCGGCCAGGGCGAGAGTGACGCCGCGCGTCGATGAGGCCGGGATCGTGTCGGTGCGTTTCAGGCTGAGTGGGAAGCGCGAGGCGATCACCGTCCGCGTACCGTAGGTGTCGATCCCGCCGTGGACTTCCCACGACCCCGCCCCGTAGGGCAGGACCGTATCGAGCCGCCCGGGTATCTGGCTTTCGACGGTGTCGCTGGGGATCTCCGCGAAAACGATGATGTCCGGGGCCACGGCGGCCAGCACGCGGTTGAAAGCGGCGTCCCTCGACGCATCGGCGATGAAATCCCCGTGGACGTTGTAGGTGGCGATGCGGACGTCGAGCGGGTTGTCCTTGGAGTAGTCGCCGTTGAGTGGGTCATACGCCCAAGCTGGCGTGCCGAACACGCCACACCATCCGATACAGACCAGAATCCAGGAGTAGCCCCGCGGTCCAGACGTTCCGTAGCTACGACTCATGCCTTCTATCCCCAAGCTGAAAAACCGTGTGATCTCCGCCCCCTCCAACTGCATAGGCGGGTCTTCAATACAGGATACCGCCTCGCAGGCCTCTTTTCCAAGACCGAGACAAAATGCCGCCGCATAGTCGGACGCTGAGATTGAAGGAAGAATGCAGCAATTGCGGGCTGACGCCGACCAGCCCGATAAGCCCGTGTTGCAGCAGTGAAGTGAGGGACTAGCCCGCTCTGATCGCGATGTCGCGCCGCCAGTAGGCCCCCTCGAAGTGAATCTTCTCGATGGCCTCGTGCGCCCGGGTGCGGGCGGCCTCGATGGTGTCGCCCAGCGCGGTCACGTCCAACACGCGGCCGCCGTCAGTGACGATCAGGTCGCCCACGCGTTTGGTGCCGGCGTGAAAGATTTTGACATCGGGCATGAGGGCGACTTCGTCCAAACCGGTGATGCTCCGGCCCTTCTCGTAAGCGCCGGGGTAGCCCTCCGAAGCCATGACCACGCAGACGGCCGGCCGGGGATCCCAGTCCAATTCGACCTGATCGAGCCGGCCAGTGACTGTGGCCTCGAGCACGTCGGCCAAGTCGGTCTTGAGCCGCATGAGCATCGGCTGGGTCTCGGGATCGCCAAAGCGGCAGTTGAACTCAAGTGCACGGAAGTCGTCGTCA
>Ga0307378_10014210_pt1 | contig 10025 bp, 16 predicted proteins | sample UN1MG_FD_202238 | JGI IMG/M metagenome (GOLD analysis project Ga0307378, IMG submission 202238) | Soil microbial communities from Risofladan, Vaasa, Finland - UN-1 | ecosystem: Environmental > Terrestrial > Soil > Coastal area > Acid sulfate soil | place: Finland: Risofladan, Vaasa | collected... | reverse complement strand
TGTTGACGGTTCCCGGGGTACCGCCCGCGGAGGTCCCACCAAAAAGGAAGAGATCCCCACCGTCTCCGGTGCCTGCGGTCTTGTTCCCGGCTCGGAACGTGACATCGCCGGCAGCGGAAGCATCGACTACGGCGTTGTCTTCGCCTTGGATGAAATCGCCCGAAGTGATCTCAATTGGCGTTCCGCCTGTTGCGTTGCCGCCGGTCAGAATGCTCTGAAGAGTGCCGCCCGCTGAGATCAGCGAAAGGATCGCTTGAAAATTGCTGTCGAAACCCGCCATTGGATGCCTCTGCTCATGGGGAGCCCAAAGGCAGAAAACCGAAGAGGTCCCCTAGATAGGGGACCTCCATAGGCGGATTAGGGCAGGTGCAAAGCGCGCACCTGTTATTTTGGCTACGCGGCCTGAGCGGAGATCCCGAACTTGCTCAGATTCCGATCCAGGCAGTCATTCTGGCGCTTGGAAAGGTCAAGCCCTTTGCTCAATCGGTCCATCATGTCGTTTGCGAAGTTCGCAACCCAAGTGTCGTTTGCGCGATCCGCTTGGTCACGAAGCTGCTTGGCGGCATCCACCTGAGCCTGATTCACCGAAACGGCCTTGGAAACAACGGGTGCCGCGAGTGCCGCGGGTGCCTGCTTCTCGATGATGGCGACCTGCTTGGCCGAGAGCCACCGACCGCCCGTAAGCTGGTCGTACAGGGACGTGAAGAACTGGCTGGCGCTCCAGTTGGGGATGGACTCAATGTTGCCCCGGACCCGACGAGCGTACTCAGGCTGAGTCTCCCGACCCCGAGCGTCGTAGAAGTCGCTGTGCTTCTCGTAGGCGGCGAACATGCGCTCGATGCCCGCAGCCCAGTTGGTTGCCCAACCCGTTGTGCGGTTGAACCGGCTCTGACCGAGGTCTTTGCGGTTGAGGCACTGTCCGTTGTGACGGCCCTGGAGTTTCATGTGACAGGCTCCCCGCCCTTTGGCGACCGCCTCATCGTCGCGTCCAATCGAAGTGCTGATGTAAAGGAGCACGTCGTCAGACACCGGGATGGCGTAAACGCCCTGCTTGCCAGCCACTCGCTCAAACACGGGGCACTTGGCAAACAGCCAGTTCTCAAAGGCGTCTCGTTGGATCTGAACGTATGTGGCAGCCATCGTAACCCCTACACAGGGGCTCTGCGACTTCTACGAACAGGCTCTAACGTACCGATTTGAAGGGTCTAGGGGCTGCGTACTGTTTGACCAGCTTCCAGACCGCCTTGCCGTTCTTGAGCCGGCTCGACGGGGTGCCGAAATCGACCAGTTGCTCAGCCAACCGCAATGGGACGCTTTTGAGCATGTAGAGCCCAAAAGGAGCCTCTTTGCCTGAGAACATCCAAACGCCAGGGTCCTTGGACCCCATTCGGGTGCTGTCCTGGGCTCCCAGGAACTCTGCACCCCTCACAGGCGCCACCAGGTCCACCGTGACCTCCGCAGCCGTCTTGCACGAGCAGTTGCCCCCACAGGACCCACCACAGCCACAGCCGCCTGTCTTGGGCTCGTCATCCTCTACAGAGGCAGAGACCCAGGCTCCGTTGTCGAAGTAGATGTCCACGCCAGCGGCCGTCGTGACCATGCGCTCCACGACATTTCCGATCAGGGGCAAGTTGGACGGGTCGTTGATCAGGCAGGCGTGCTTGTAAACGAACCAGCGGTTCTGCCACTCATCAAAAGAAGGGAAGCTCGACGCCAACCGAACCTTGCCGAAGTTCTTTTCGTACCAATCGAGATGGCCTTCAGCGGAGGGGTCGTCGAGTTCCTTGGGAGTACGTCCCAAAATACGGAAGACAACTGCGTAGACCACTTCACCGATGGGCAACGTGGCCAGGGCCAGCATCTTCGGGTCGCCTGTCACTTTCGCCAAAAGAGCGGGCAGGGCGAAGTGCTCAAAGATTTCAAAGAGAGCGAATCCGACCCCGAGCTTCCAGCCGTGCTTTTTGACGGCTTTGGCGATGGCCTGAAACGTGTGCTTGGGGTTGATGGCCGACCACACCTGATGGAGCACACGCTCCAAGACTTCTTCAGTGATGGTCTTGCGGTAGACCTTGAGAGCATTCTCGATGACTTGGCGCTTTACCTGAGCCGGCAACGTGTTGCGAAACTCATCGGCATGTTCAAAGCCCCACGAATAACCAGCAAGGAAATCACTCGATTCGCCCCGTGGCGGCGAAGCTATGTTGTCGCGGGTGGCGTCCCATTTGCCCGCGGTCGCGCCGTCGGTGAAATCTGAAAGGTCTTCTTCAACCTCTTTCTCACCAATCGCTCGTACCAGGGTGGGCACGAGTTCTTTGATGATGGCATCAACGGCATCGTCGATGGGGCCCTGGACAAACTCCCTGTGATGCTTCCAGATCACCTTGAACGGCTGTGCAAACCACTTCAGCCAGTCTTTGATGCCTGCTTCCTTCTGGAGCAGATGGTTGGCGGCGACGCGCCTGGCAATTGCAGCAGAGTTCATGGCTTCACACGTAGGGAAGCCATAGGATCGTTACCGAGTCCCCTTCTTCATCTTGTTCGTAGCGTCCTGAGCTTCCTGTTGCGTCATAACGCGGACTTTGCGCTCACCTTCCTGCGTTTGTCGCAAAAGACGTTGGGTTGCTACGTCCAGGTTCATGTTGCCATGACGTGTCGTCAAACCGATGGTCTTCGGTTTGATCATCTTGACGAACTCGGGGTTGATCTTGTCGATAGCAATGTCCAAAGCGAGGGCCATCATTTGCCCAGCAACGATCTGAACAGGCTTGCCCGCCGTCTCGGTGGGCATCCGATGTTTGAACATCAGCCGGTCATACGCCCAGATTTCACAGTCGAAGTACCAGTTGGGCTGTGGAACCGCCGGAGCGCTGAAGTTCATCACGAAGTAGAAAGAGATGCGTTTGTCGCCGAACGTGACGATAGGATTGCCCTTCCACTTCTCGGCAACGAATCGATCCAACGTGAAGCCGGTGATGTGGCCCCAGTCCTTGATGACGAGCTTGAACTCCTTGGCTTCAGCTACACGACCGAGCACTTCAAGCTCGTCGTCGGTCATCGGCACATACATGCCGTGGGGGTTCTTGCCTCCAAATGCGTTGGTTTTACTCATCGTCTGTCTCCTGACAGCGTAACGAAGCACGCTCGGGTTCTTCCCTGTCGGAACCCCTCAAAGAAAGTCACCACCATGCCCGGCATAGGTAGCTTACCATCGGTCATCTCCGACCGATGCAGGTAATGAGAGCGCCCGTCTTCGGTCCTAATGAAACCGTACCCGCGCTGTTCGTTGAAGTCGTCGACCACCCCAAACGAAGCTATCGGATCAATGAGCCGGTGAACATGACGGGCCTTGGGGGCCTTGCTGGGTTTGCGGTGGTCAGGATCGTACTCAACGTCAACACGCTCACCGATGATGGGAGGTGGAAAGGTCGGGAACGTCCCCCACTTGAAGGAACGGATATGGAAGAAGACCTGTTCACCAGTATCTTCATCTTCGGTAAAACCGAAGAGTTGTTTCGGCACGTACTTTAGTACGCGCATCCGTTCTCGGATGAGACTCACAGCGCAAAAACCCAAGGGGTAAACTAGATGACGGCCTTGACGACACCTTTGAGGATTTCACCGAGAGTCTGTCCGATGGCGGAGAGCCACTTGCGGGCCCGGTCCTTCCGGTCAGCTTCGGCGTTTTGTAGTTGAGAAAGGAGGTTGCTGGCGATCAGCAAGTTGCTGGTGACTTTTCGGATGTCCTGCGTGTCTCCATCAAGGAGACGTTCGACAGCGCTCTTGGCCATGTCGAAGCCCTCTGGTCCATGACGACGTGCGCCATCCGCCAGTAGATCAAGTACCGCAGATTTCCACGGCTCGTCCGCCTTCGCGGCTTCTTTGTCGAGAACATCAGCGAGCTTCTCAACACCTTCTTCGCCAACTTTGTCAGCGAGCTTGGACAGCTTCTTTTTGTAGGACATGGGTCACTCTCCTGCCGGGCACAGTGAAGAGGGCTCAGGAACTTCCGGCGGCTCTGCCGGAGGGCGTGTGTCCTCCATCTTGGCGTTGTAGAGCATCAGATCGACGTGATACTGAAGCCGGTTCTGGATCACGAGGATGTTAAGCGCAGAGTCTTCGCAGACTACTTCGTTCCATTCCCCATCTTCGCATGTACAACTGCCGTCGTTGAGATGCTGTTGGAGCAGTTCCGTGTCCTGTTCCAACGCCATTTGCATGAAAGCGATCTCGTTCCGGTAAACCTCCGGGTCACGAAGGGCAACTCCGCCCCTTTTGCAACCGACAGAGCCGGTCGTGATCGCTGCGAGCATGATCCACTGTACCCATTTCATTTGTTGTTTCCTTCCTACTTGGAGGCTTTCTTGTTGTGCTTCTTGATGGCTTGCACGATTTCGGACTTCCAGTCCTTTGATCGAACATCAAGCCCGGCCTTTTTGGCCTTTTGGTGAAGAACCTTCTGAGTGTCGTCCTCAGACCACTTGATCACCTTGAGCTTCTTGACGACTTTCTTCGCTGCCTTCTTTGCAACCGCTTTGGTCACTTCCTTGACCGCTTTCGGTTCGGTTTTGGCGACTTTCTTGGCTGTCTTCTTTGCAGCAGATTTCTTCGTGGCTGCGGCTGCCCGACGTTGGGAGAGCTTGGCTTCTTTCTGGGCGACTTCTTCAGCCTCCGCAGCTTGCCTTGCCAAAACGGCCTGAGCCTGACCTGATTGCTGGAGCTTCACCGCTTCTTGCAAAGCCTTCTGCTTCTGCAAAATGTTTTGTGTCTCATGGGGCACGACAGGGCGTGTGACAGCAGGGCGGGGGGGTACTTTACGACGTACCATCTTGTAACCAGGGGGCTTGTATCGTGCCATTTTCTATTCTCCTTTTTGAGTTCCTTCGGTTTCGCGTCCCATCGTGATTTTGGCGACGCGGATGTATTTGTCGAGGGCGGCTTGCCCGAGGATGTAGCCCGTTGCGAGGAACCCAGCCGTCACGGCGAGAACCATGAACGAGACGTTCTCCCCGACTTTGACCAGATCTTGTTCGTAGATCATCGCGCCCAACAGAATGAAGAACCCAAGTTGCGTCGCCAGGAAAGCGATGAACTTCTTGGATTGCCACCATTGTTTCTCATCAGCACCGTTGTGGTCGGCCAGTTTATCGGCAATGAGGGATCCAGAATCGTCAGCAGCAGACATGGTTCAGCACTTTTTTGGTTGCGTTTTTGGTTGCAAATGCGGAGGGAGACGCACTGCTCCCATACGACCGCCACGAAGGCCCCCGTTCGGACCTGCGGTCCACACAGGGATGTTGTTCATCCGTTTTTGGAAACGGTCTTCCATTTCCGTAGGACAAGTCCACATCCGCTTGTAGCGGGGGTTGTCCCGGAAAATGATGTCGAACCGCTCCTTCTCGCAAGGGAAGAGAGCGGGGTACAGCTTATCGAAGTCCTGGCAAGCAATCGCGGAGTGCTGAAGGGCCCAGATGATGAAATACTCCTGCAACCGGATTGGGTTGTCAGGGTCACAATCACAGCCCTTCAACTGGTTTATCCCCGAAGAGATAATCCAGAAGTTGTCAGCGCAGGTACACGGGAACTGAGTACACTGGACGCAGTTGTCGACGCAGCCCATCTATCAGAGACGGGCTATAGGCAGATTCTCTATTTTGCTTCGCTGTCGATGAGCGCAGCGATGTCCACATCCTTGGACTTTTCAGCCAAAGCACGCAGATCCTTCTTCACAGAGAGCTTTGGCGTGGAGCCCGCGTCCACAATCACAGGGGAGACAACCGCCCTTACAGTCTCCACCACAGGCTTCCTGGGCGGCTTCTGTGTGGGAGGGGCGCTCACTCGGGTCTCATCCGGCCCAGCCGACATGGGGCCGTTGTCGGCCTCTGGCGGGGGCTTCTTGGCTTCTGACTCAGGCTTGGGCTCTGAGGGCGTCTTCTTGGGCTTCTTGGTGACGACTTCACCACTCTCGACCCTCTGGAGGTGCTCCCAGATCTGTCGCCTCTTGATGCCGAACTCCGTGATGTCGACACCCAGTTCCTCTGCTTTGGCTCGCAGTTCCTTCAAAAGCGGAGCACGTCGGGTCCGAGATTTGCGCCGGGCTTTGGGCTTTTCCTCGTAAGTGACAATGAGCATGACGTGTCCATCGCGGGACACGTTGATCTCAGCATGACCACGTTTGTTGTGTTTCCGGGCCAAATGGTCAGCAACGATTTCGCTGAACTCACTCTCCTTCAGAAACTTGTTGGCCTTCTCTGCCAGATCAGCAAGTTGGGCTGCCGTCCGAACGAGTGCGTCACCAAGCAAACCGCTCTCAGAGTTCTCTCCCGAACTGTTGAGCAATTGGATGGCGAGGTCCCGGTCGATCTTGGTCTCGTATGGTTTGGTCTTCGGCATGGCTTCCTCACACGATTCGAACGCGACCCCCGAGGACAACTAGAAAGTCGTACAAGTGACGTTCGATCTCACCAACAACCGTGATGGTGTTGGATTTGGAAATCGTTGAAATGATCATGGGATTCTTCGTATCGAAGTACCCGGACCATCCGTGGTTTGTTGTGAAGTCCACGCGAAACTTCTTATCCCTGTTCCAGTTCACTTTCGTCGTCCGGGTCACGGTGATTGTGACCGACCGCCGTTGCCCAACCGCAGGCGGAGCCCTCATAGTACCCGCCGTTTCGGCTCTCTCTTTGGTCTCAAGAGCTTCCGCAAACCGCACCAGACGCGTAATCACGCCCGGAGGCACCCGCTCGTTCACGATCCCAGCCAAAACGGCGTCGTTCAGATCGTCGTCGATGTCGAGTTCTTCAAAGGCCCACCACATCCGTGGGTTCTTCTCCGCCCACTCTTGGACGACATCCGATTTGAGGAGTTGGTCCCTCACGCGTCCCTCCAGCATTGCGGATGAACCCACAGCACGTTGCCACCGCCCCACATGAAATCCCCGGTGTAGTTGATGGCTTTGTCACATAGTGGACAAACGGTTTCGGGTCCGAACTGCGACGGACCTCGCTCCCACTTCCCCGGCGGGTCCAACATCAGACACAACGGTAGTCGAGCTTGGTAGGCGTGATGTCCGATGCGTGGATCGTGTTCGTACAACGAAGGGCCCAACGAAAGCATCAAGCTCTCCAAGACCGTTCCGAGATACTGGGCGCGTTCCGAGACCAGCGTGTAATCGCGGATGTCGTGATTGGAGACCGAGCGGTCGTTGTTTGTCACCCAACCGGGACGGCTCTCTAGCTCGCCACAAATGTTCAACCGGCAAGGTTCAACCTCAATCCGCACTCCGACACGCGTCGAAAGGGAATGAGGTTCAGCCGCAACGTCACAAGAGATCTTCCAATGTGGAGGAGGCGCCACCTCCCCAAGTAGTTTTTGGGCTAAAAGATCAGTGACCCTGGACCACTGAAAGTGGTTTAGAAACCCCCAATCTTGTGTTTTTGCGTTTCCTAAAAGCACAAACGGCCCCTCTGACTACTATACGCCAGAGAGACCGTGTTTGAATGGTGGTTTTCAGCCGTTAGCCGGAGATCCGCGGCGAGTATTTGTACTGCGCGCCGTTGCCCTTGATGGGGGCTGTGCTCATGTTGGCCGCGGTGGGTCCTGGGTTGGCCGCTGTGACCGCCCGATACCGTCCGACGTTGCGGAACGGCCCGGTGGTCGCCAGACGGTAGTTGGGGGGAGCGGGCTGATACTGCGAGGTCGTGGATCGGGTTGCCATGATGAGTGTCTCCTACCTATACGGCTCGCTATAGCCCTTTTACCGGCGGAGTAACTGGCTTGTGCTCAACGAACAGCGCCCCACACCACGTACAAACTTTCACAGGGGTCTTCCTCGACCCGCCCCCGAACATCTCTCCGAGGTCGTGCTGGTCCGTCGGAACCCAGAGGGTCACGTCACCGGGAGTGTGCTTGTGACATTCCGACATGCCTAGTCTTTGTTCGACATGATGCGGAGCAAGTGGATGAAGAGGTTGACGAAATCGAGGTAGAGCGTCAACGCCCCCATGATGGCGAGGCTGTGTCCGCCTCCACCAGAGTAGTAGATCTTCTTGATGGCCTGGGTGTCCCAAGCCGTAAGCCCTGCGAAGACCACGATGGCGATCACGCTCGTCCAGAAGTCGAACTCGACGGATTGGATGAACATGTTGGCGGCGCCGGCAAAGATCAGACCCCACAAGGCGGCCATCATAAAGTTGCCCATGCCGGACAAGTCTTTGCGGGTGATCCATCCGGTGATGCTCATGCCAGCGAACATGCCGACGGTGATGAGCATGGTCTGACCAACAACAGCAGCGAAGGCCGGGTCTTCAAACGCGAGCACACCAATGCTCGACAGCCACACGCCGATGCAGGCAGTGATGACGAAGTAGATCGTGCCGCCCAAGAGGGGGCTCGTCTTCTTCAACGCGGCGCCGAGAAACAGGATGAGCAGGAAGGGTACGCCGAAGATCGGCCACACCAACCAAGAGGTGAACAGTTGGGTCACAACATCAGGCATCGAGCCCAACCACATCGCCACGGCCGCAGTCACACCGAGGCCGGCAGCCATCCAAGCGTAGACGGTTCCCATGAACGCACCCACGCCTGCACTTCGATCCACCGAGGCCCTTCCATCGGGATGGCCGACGAATCGACGGTTGCGAGACTCTGAAGTGTGTTCCTGTTCGTACATATATGTGTCTTTGGAGTTGAACCGAAAAGAGCGTTGCCCTATTCCTGATCGGGAGGTCCGTACTTCTGTTGGAGGTGAACTCCAACCATGTAGAAGACCATTCCGAAGGCGAAGATGATCGCCGGAGGTATGAGCAGCCAAGTCATCGGGGATTTGAGATCAACGGGTTGCCACACCTTTGCGGGCTTCTGATCCCAGCCCTTTGGAAGTACCTCGACTTCCACGGCTTCGTCTTTCTCGTCCGTGGGCATCAAGGCTCACCATACCGGCTCCCCACTTGTACGCGAACAGCGGCCTTCTTGAAAGCACAGTGGCCTGGAAACCCCAGACCACTGTTCCGGCTTCTGATCCCGCGGTAATCGGTCTATCGTGTCCCCTTCAGTAGACCCATGACCACTCTTACCGAAACAGTGGCGCAGTTCGATGAAACTCGTGATGCCTCCAAAACGGACCAGAAGAAGTCCCTTGCGGCTCGTTTGCGACAAATAAAAGGGCGACTCCCGGACAACCAGCACGTTGCGTTGGAAGCTGAGATCGCCCGCCTCGATCCGACCGAGTAGATCTCTCCCCCGTTTCTCGGTGGGAAAATCTCAAACAGCCGTCCTGTGTAGGCTAGCGTAAGAAGTGCGCGATTCCCGTCCTTGTCCAAAGGGGTAAAACTCTGGGTGAGGATCGAGATGCTGTCCAAGCAAGACCAGGCCAAAGAGATCGTGGCATTTTGGAAGAACCGCGGTTGGTTGCAAAGCGCATCCCCGGTTCAAGTCCACCATCTTGATTTGAACAAACTGGAAGAACTCATCGTGGACGCTTTGGAAGAGAAACCTCTCCGAAAACGAAGCGTCTAACTGAAGAACGACAGGATGCTGCCCTCTTCTTTTGGAAGAGGGGCATCAACTGCGCCTTGCACAATCCAATGTGTCTTTCGCCTTTCGAAGTAGTCGATGGCGCTTTGTTCAACATCAAAGCCCAAGAAGTCTCGGCCTTGCTTGAAGGCAGCCTCACCACATGAACCTGAGCCCGCAAAAGGATCAAGCACAAGTTCACCGGGTTCCGATGACTGTTGGATGAGAACTTCCAGCAAGTCCACAGGTTTCTCCGTCGGGTACGCTCCCTTGCGTTTGATCCAAGGGAACTGAAGCACGTTGCGGATGCTCTTGTTCTCAGGAGGCTTTCGCTTCCCCTTCTCCGCCAACAGAATCATCTCGTACTGACTTCGATACGGGTAGCCCATGCCCGGTGTACCTGGCGTGTGCATCTCGCAGACGTGGGTTCCACATGAAGGGCAGTGGACCTGCTGGAGTTTCCCGACCTTGTGCCAGATGAGGCTCTTGCGAAGGTTGAACCCAATGTCACG
>Ga0307378_10014209_pt1 | contig 10025 bp, 9 predicted proteins | sample UN1MG_FD_202238 | JGI IMG/M metagenome (GOLD analysis project Ga0307378, IMG submission 202238) | Soil microbial communities from Risofladan, Vaasa, Finland - UN-1 | ecosystem: Environmental > Terrestrial > Soil > Coastal area > Acid sulfate soil | place: Finland: Risofladan, Vaasa | collected... | reverse complement strand
CGCTGAACCGAAGCAATTGGGTGAAATTATGAAAGCCGTCGAAGATCCAGATCATAGACGTTTCCTTAAAAAAGCACTTCTCGGTGAAAAGAAAACCAACCGTGAAGATCCTTATTGATAGCAAATATAAAATGCGAAAGGAGAATAAAAAATGGAAAACAACCAAAAAATATTAGCTGAGTTTGAAAAAAACAGCTTTGAGATCATTCGTGTCAGCTCCGTCGAATATCAGCACAACAAATACCTCGATCTCCGGCTTTGGACTGTAGGAGATCAAGGTAGCAAGGAAAGCCGGCTGCCGACAAAAAAAGGGATTAGATTGCACATAGAACTACTACCTGATTTAATCCAGGCATTGCAGCAGGCTAAAGATTTGATTAAGAAGAGCTTTGATAAGAGCTCTAACAAAAGGAACGAAATAATCTAAAGGGAGGGACCATACTAATGCCAGACGTGGGATCCATAAACAAAGTAATTCTTCTGGGTTATCTGGGCTCGGACCCGGAACTCCAGACAAACCTCAATACAGGTGGAAAATTCTGTGTCCTCTCTATCGCTACAAGAGAATACTTCAAACCAAAAGAGGGAAAGGAACAAGAGCCTCTGCTTACATGGCATAACTGCGTAATCTACGGTTACAAAGCTGAAAACATTGTCAGGTTTGCACAGAAGGGAACGCTCTTGGCCATTGAGGGGAAGCTCAGAAAGAAGAAATGGGAGACCAAAGACGGAGAGAGGCGCGTGAATACACAGGTTGTGGTGGAAGAATTGACGATAGTTGGTGGGAAGATAAAACATCCAATAGATGAACTGCCAGACGAGTCTCGGGAGCAAGATTATTTAGATCCCGCAGAAGAGGAAAGGGACGATCCATATTAGATAGGTTTTAACCGGCTGCGAGCATCTATAAACTTATGGGCAACGGGGAAATCCCCTAGTGTCCGGCAATAGGAGAAAAGAAAGATAGATGAACGGCGCTCTTTTGACCACCAGAGAGGCATCTGAGTTTTTGAGAGTCTCTCGCTCAACTCTCTACAGGTATTGTGAGAGGGGCGCTCTTCCTCATATCAAAAAAAACTTTGGTCTCCGGTTTCGGAAAGAGGACTTAGAGAAATGGCTTGGCCAGGATAAGCGAAAATCTTTCCTTGCTGAGAGCGTATTAGAAAAAACCTTGACAGCTCCTTCTCATTTCATTACTGATATGATGGAAGGAGGTAAAGGCGCAATGGCGAAAGCCAAAAAAATGCGCCTTAATTGTGGTTTTGGAGCCGTTTATATTAGGAAAACAAAGAAGGGAAACTCTCGTTATTATGCCGACTATCGTGACAGGAGTGGAAGCCGGAGGCAGAAGCTTTTAAAGAATGCTACAGGTTGGCATGAGGCCCTTGAGGGGCTGAAAAACATGGTCCTTAAAGAACATTACCTGGAGTGCGGAATTGACCCACAAAAGCAACAGATTAAGCTTAAGGAATTCGTTGATATGTTTATCGAGAATTATAGCAAGGTAAACAAGAGAAGCTGGAAGGATGATCAATATCGGTTGCAGAAACTAGTCGGCTTTTTTGGGAACATCTATCTTCATGAGGTTACACCACTTGACATTGAAAAGTTCAAGCTGATGAAGCTAACCGAGGGGCGAGCCAAGGCGACTGTAAATACGTATCTCAAGGTTCTAAAACGAATGTACAACATAGCTATCGATTGGGGATACGCAAAAGACAATCCAGCTAGGCGAGTAAAGCTCTATTCTGAAAAAGATTCACTCAAGGAAAGAATCTTGTCCAAGGAAGAAGAAGATCGTCTTTTAGAAGCCGCTTCAGCGCATCTGAGGCCAATTCTTGTTATTGCACTTAACACTGGGATGCGTAGGGGCGAAATCCTGAATCTGAAATGGAACCAGATTGACTTTCAAAAGAATGAGATTAGAGTTGAAAAGACAAAGAGCGAAAAGCCCCGGACAGTGGATATTAACTCATACCTTTTAGAGAAGTTGCTGAGACTGAAAAAGAAAAGTGACAGATCCCAATATGTATTCATCAATCCAAAAACTGGAGTTCCATTTACAACTGTTAGGAGAAGCTTTGAGAATGCCTGTAAAGATGCAGGTATCGAAGAGCTGCGATTTCACGATCTTCGACATTCGTTTGCCTCTCGTTTAATTGAGAAGGGAGTTGATATCATTAGAGTGAAAGAGCTTCTGGGCCATAGCTCTGTTAGGGTTACTGAAAGGTATACACATTCTAACCAAAAAGAACGGAAAAAAGCGGTTGAGCTTCTGTGTGAGAAATCAACAAAACCGGTCAAAAAAGGGGCCGATCTGTTACACATTCGTTACACGAAAAAAGACGATAAAGATTTCAGGCCAGTATCTTCTTTGTTTTCTATGAATTAGAGCGGTGTGAAAATTTAAGAACACCGCCCTTTCAAGGCGGCGACACGGGTTCAAATCCCGTCGGGAGCGTTCCCTTTATTCCTGAAATTGGTAATCATTGATTCTTCATCCCATGGCATCTGTCAAGTTTTCTCTGCCTCGATGCCGTGTCCAAATCTGAAATGATGTGAGGTTGATTATTTTATTCCAAGATTTTCAAATGTAAAAAAGACAAAATGTCTTGTCGGCTTGTCATACTCAGAAAAAGTAAGAAAATTGGAGAAGAGGGTAGAATTGTCGAGACTTTTTAACCACGGTTATTCTAGAATAACGAAATAAAACTTGAGGTGAAGAACGTGGAGAATAAAAAGGAAAAATATGAATGCGCCCACTGCGGGTACACCGCAGACGGGAAGTTCACCGGAGATATCTGTCCAGAATGCAATCAAACATATTGGAAGTGTGGCAAGTGCGGATTTATCTTCACCGCGGCAATGCCATCAGAGGCGTGCCCAGGATGTAAGGAGAAATGCGAATTCTTCAACATCACGTGTTACACGCCGGAGTGCGGCGGGCCTGGCCATATTGATCCACGCTTAAAATAGATTTTGGCTTCCCTCATTTGACACGCGTGACGCTTATCTATATCCTAGTCTCGATTAGAAGTGGGAATAGCAGTAATACAACTTTAAAGACCACGTTCTGGACTTTTTTTAGGTGCCTTCATGAAAAGAAAAGAGGTTGAACACGCTGTATTCGATATTATAGAGGAATATGGGAAGGTGCTCAAGAGAACGGCCAATCGCACATTTGGAGTGCCCGAGTCGGTGCTCCTCCCCTACAGTAAAAAAGTGATCAAAAATGCCATAAGAGTGGCTTTGCTTATGACCGAGGAGAACGATGTTCGAGAGCATCTAAAGTACGGATATTTATCACTGGCCAATTTTGTTTCTGATGATGAAGCCAAAAGAACAGAAGAGATCGCCCAAGATTTTTTTTCTTTTCTGGATATGGAAGAAAACAGAAAAAAAAAGTTCTTACATGCACGCTTCAAGAGTGGTTTGTTGGGAGATTATGAGCTGGCGATGAAAATCACGACAAAGATCGCAGAAGAACAGATGCGGTTAAGAGAGGAGCTCGAACAATTTCTAGAGAGACAGTGAAAAGATTGTAATTCTTATTCATCCCTTCCGTTCAACAAGGTTTTTTAGGATTCAGAACAAGGGTTCTCGCTACCAGAATATGATATAGAGGATGATGGTGACAAGGACCACTACTAGCCCCAACCATTTAGCCGCCGATGCAGGCTTCAGATCGATCCCACCTTTTACTGGAAGGATCTTCGGCTCTCTAAGCGGTTTCAACAGTGTGATGGCTGTCATCACGGCGATCAGGATTCCGAAGGTGATGGCCATTTTATTCAAGAACACGATATTGTCGAATGTTTTGAAGTGAAGAATGCCATAAACCGGGACATTGAGGATCAATGCCGCAATCGCCGCGGATGATGGTGCCCGCTTAATGAATAGCCCAAAAATAAAAGCGGCCAGGATCCCCGGTGAGATGTAGCCTTGGAAATCCTGGATGTAATGAAAGATACCCATAAATTTGGGGTTGCCCAATTGGGGAGCGATCAGGCAGCCGATAAAGACAAAGACCATAGTCATGATCCTTCCTATCTTTATCAGTGATTTCGATGAGGCGTCCTTTTTGATGTGGCGCTTGTAGATGTCCATGGTGAAGATGGTGGAAGCAGAGTTGAGCATCGAGTCCAGAGAGCTCATGACTGCGCCGAAGATGGCTGCAAACATGAACCCTTTGAGTCCGGCTGGGATGAGGTTTTTGATGAGCAAGGGATAGGCTTGGTCGCTGGTGGCCATCTCTCCACCGTAGAGCTGCAGGGCCATGATCCCCGGGAAGACAACTATGAAGGGGATGAGGAGCTTCAATCCCGCAGCAAAGATCACGCCCAATTGTCCCTGTTTTAGACTCCTTGCAGCTAGAGTTCGCTGCGTGATGTATTGGTTCAATCCCCAATAATAGAAGTTCGGGATCCAAAGACCTATGATAAGGGCTGTCCAGGGTATTTCCGAATGATTTGAGGGAAGGATCATGTGAAGCCTATCAGTATTGGTCTGGAAGAATTCCCCCACTCCGCCGACTGCTATAAAACCGAGGACCAATGTCAGGGCCCCTCCGATGATCAAGGCCGATCCCTGGATGAGGTCAGCCCAGACAACGGCGCGCAACCCCCCGTATGTGGTGTAGAGAGCAGCGATGATCCCGATCAGCCAGACGGCTTGTGCCAGGTCCATCCCGAATATGGTGTGCAGTGTCAGCCCCCCCGAATAGAGGACAGCTGCGATCGTCACAGCGACATAGATCACCATCGTGTAAAAGGCCATGATGGCCCGAGGTAACGGGCTGTAGCGATGTTCCAGATATTCAGGAATCGTGAAGATGCCGCACCTGAGGAATTTAGGCAAGAAGAAGAGAGCAACGAAAACAAGCGTTATGGCTGCCATCCATTCATAACTGGCCACAGCCATTCCCACATGGCCGGCACCCTGCCCAGACATCCCTACGAACTGTTCTGTCGAGATGTTGGATGCGATGAGGGAAAAACCGATCAGATACCAGAAGAGGGTTCGACCAGCGAGGAAGTAATCCTCGGTTGTTTCTTTCTTTTGACGGCTCTTGTAAAGACTGACTCCCACGACAAATGACACAAAAACGAGAAATATCCCGATGTCGAGCCAGTTCATCTGCATCATAACCGGTCTTCTCCTGGTGGTTCGGATCCCTCAGCCTGTATTCTGTGTTTAGTTTTTCTGTATAAATAAAAAAGGTATGCCGCTGGGGCTTGGTAGAGGGCAAGAATAATCGGCGAGATAATAAGCCAGTAGATGTTAAAATCGGGCATGAACAGAATGATAAACAGGGCAATGCCCCCAATAAAGGCCATTATGGAAGCGAAAAGCAGGAGATAGAGATAGAGTTTTTTCACTTTTCTTCGAACGAGAATCCTTCTTCGAAGATCTTGAGGCAGGCCTCCACAACCTTTGGATCATAGAGTTTTCCCTTGTTTTCCGAGATTTCCTCCAACGCCTCTTCGATACTCAAGGCAGGCCTATAGGGCCTGTGGGTAGCCATGGCTTCGGTGACATCTGCCACAGCGAGGATCCTCGCCTCCAGAAGGATGTCCTTGCCGAGAAGTCCGGCAGGGTATCCGCTTCCGTTTATCCGTTCGTGATGCTGGAGGACGATGTCCGCAATGGGCCAAGGAAATTCGATGGTCTTTAGTATGTCGTAACCAACCTGGGAATGAGTTTTGATGATATTGTACTCGGCCTCAGAGAGCTTGCCCGGCTTGCTGAGGATCTCGGCCGGGACATAGATCTTGCCGATGTCGTGAAGGTCGCCGGCCATGCGAACACCTTCTATAACATCTTTGGGAAGTCCCATCTTCTCCGCCAAAGCACATGCGAGCTGTGTCACCCGGCGCTGGTGTCCAGCCGTGTACGGGTCTCTGGTCTCGATAGTGAAGGCCATGGCCAGAACCGTACCGTCCATGGCCTTCTTAAGCCGATCATAGCTCTGAATGAGCTCTTCTTCGGTTTTCTTCTGTCTTGTGATGTCTCTAAAGACAATAACGACACCCGACGTGTTCCCGGATTCGTCAGTTATCGGTGCGGCCCTGTGGTCCACAGGAATGGCCTTTCCCATTTTAGACACAAGGACAATATCGCTGGGGAGACGGTACTCATCTCCTTTGAGGATGTCCCTGATGGATATGGATTGCTGTATCTCTTTTTTGTTGTCTAAGATTTTGTAGACTTTGTTCAGAGGTTTGTTCAACGCTTTCGCCTGTTGCCATCCTGATAAGGATTCTGCGAGGGGATTCATGAATGTGATTTTCCCCTTATTATCCGTCGCAATGACACCGTCCTCGATGCTTTTGAGCATGGTGGTGAGCCACCGCTCTCTTTCCTTCAGCTTCATCTCCATACCGAATTTGTAGATGGCGATCTCTATGGTGGATTTCAGTTCTCTCTCTTCGAAGGGTTTGAGCAGATAGCCAAATGGTTCGGTTTCTTTGGCTCGCTGGAGTGTGGTTTCGTCGGCGAAGGCAGTGAGGTAGACCACAGGAATGTTGAATTCCGAGTATATCTGGTCTGCGGCCTCAACGCCGGATATTTCGCCCTGAAGCATGATGTCCATCAATACCAGGTGCGGCCGTTCTTTTTTGGCGCTTTTGACAGCCTCTTTGGCGTCGGGGATGACTGCCGTGACTTCGTATCCGAGTCCCAGCAACATGTTGCGGATATCCCTTGCGACAATGCTCTCATCCTCAACGACAAGAATCTTTGTTTTTTCCATTTTTTGCGCTCGCGGAGTTTAGTCGCACTCAGATCTGTATCGGAAAATATATTTAAATCCAGCCTAAATTAGCATCCAGCATCCTTTTAGTCAAATGTAGGGACCGTTCACTGAACGGTCCGATAAATGTCCGAAGCAGGGTCAACTCCCCGAGCTGACCGATGTACGGAGCATTCCCGAATGGTCTGTACTGCTGTTGTTACCAATCTCTATGATGTCATCGGGCGCCTGAGTAGAAAGGCTCGGTCAAAGTCGCCAGAGGTAGGACACCTTAAAGAAAAGGCCTCGTTCCATCTCCAGAAAACGATCGCTCTCTCGGTACTCTCCGTCCATCCACTGTGTCTTTTCATAGAGCGAACCATAACCCAAATGGATAACGGTTCCCGGGATGTACAGGAAAGACACAAGAAAGTCTGTATATAATGTCTTGTTGTAATCGTTGTATTCCATGATCCCCCGGAAGGTGAGGTATTTGTTCATCTGGTAAGTCAGTCGTGTGCGGAGTATCGTGTAGTCATAGATCTTCAGAGAATCAGAATCACGGAAAAAATCCGTATACGTTAAGTCTAAGCTTAAGTTGATTTTCTCTGAAGGCTGAAATCTTCGCGATCGCCAGCGTACCGGCTGTCTGTTTGGATACCCAGCGGATTGATGTATAAAGCGTAGAGGGCTTGCTGGTCATTAAAGGAGTCCAGGTTGATGCAGATCCAATCATCGGGCCGGATCGTGTCGCGTCTCGAGATCGATGCCTTGATCTTATCGGGTTGGCTGTCGAAGCATTTAAAGCCGAAGTAAAGATTTTCCCTGTCGTAGGCCATGTATACGATGGTCCGTTCGGGCATGTCTATCCCGAAATCAGGATGGAATGTTTTGAAGCCCGTGACAGAGGGAGCTGATTTCCAGATCGAGTCGTCCAGCCTCCCATCGATCTTGGGGGGATTGTCTGTTCTTAAGGGCTGGAGGGGATTGTTCGAAAATAGAGTCGCTGTCAACGCAAAGACAGCAATTATGAGTAAAATCGTCTTTCGCATGAACTTAATAAAAGTTATACGGAGAAAAAGGCCAGTAAGTTTAAAATTCGAGTAAGTTTTAAAAATAAGGTGACACTTTAAGTTTTCCGTGTCGTATTGTCAATGGCTTTGGGGCGGGAAAACAGATGCGGGGCAACAGATTTTGATGAAAGCTAGAAGATCTTTATTCCCGGAGTGTGTGGTTTCTATTCAGACAATTCCTCGAGAAGAGCCTTGGCCTCTTTTAAATCCTCGGTGTCGAATCCTTCGGTGAACCAGTTGTAAGTTTCTGCTAAAAGCGCTATCGCTTCTTCCTTTTTATGTTGTTTTTTTAGGAGCCGGCTCAAGCTCATGACAGCCCGCAACTCTAAGGACTTGGCTTTTTGTCCTCTCGCGATGTCGATGGCTTTTCGGAAATAGTCTTCGACGTCATGCTTATATTCTCCTTTAACCTGCAACAGTTCACCCTTGAGCCGGAAAAGCTCAGCTTCCATGTAGGTTTCCTCAAACTTACACTTAAGCTCAAGGGCCTCCTCCACCATCCTGAGACCCTCTTCGATCTCTCCCATTTCTTTACACGCAGTGGCCATTCTTGCCATAAGCCGGGTCAGGCATGTCTCCGATCCTGTCGCATGTAAAGTTGCCACTCCCTCTTTCATCTGTGCGATTCCCTCTTTCGCATGCCCTTCCAGGGTTTTTCGTTCCCCTAAGTAGATCAAAGCGTGGCCGATCCAAAAGAGAAAGCCGTTATTGTAAGAAATGGGAACTAGCTCGTCGGTGTATTTGTCGATGCCTTCCCGGTTGCGCAGGAACCATTGCATGGCAATGCCACCCACAAGGGCAAAAGCCATTGTGTGCGGATGATCGATTTTGCGCGCATGAGCGATGGCGGTATTTATTTGCTCTTCTGCCTGATTTGGATAACCCAGGAGCCAGAGATCCCAGGCGCCGAAAGCCAGGGATATAACACCCAAATCGTACCCGAAGACATAAGCCAGGTGTCCATGTTTTTCTGGATCATACAATTCACTCAGCTGCTTTGTGTGTTCCAAGGACTGTGTGAGCTCTCCCAGATTCAGCTTTGGCCAGGACAAGTTATAATGAGAGATGGCTTTTAGTAGGGGATCCCCTAGCTTTTCGGCAAGCGTGGAGATCTGATTTTCGAACTCTAGCGCTTTTCTGTATTCCGGACGTGTGGAGTAATACCCTGCAATTTGCGATAGCGCCAAAAAAACTTCCGGTGTTTCTCCAAAATCGTGGCACAATTCCTGGGCTCGTGTCACGGCTTGACCTAACTCCGGAGAAGCAAATCCCTGAGTAGCCTGAAGGGGGAGAACCAGGGCCAGTAGTAAGGAGAGTTCCTGCTTGTCCCTGTTTAATGACTCTGGGAGTGTTTTGAGCAGATCGAGGGCTTGTTTGAAATGCTGGATCGCTTCTTGGTTTGCTGAGACCTTGACTGCCTTGTTCCCAGCCTTAAAAAAATACTCGATGGCTTTCTCAACCTCTCCGGCCTCGTAAAAATGCCTTGCGAGCTGGCTCGCAATTTCGTCGGCAAAATCTCCGTAGAGTGTCTCTAAAATTTCTCCTGTCTCACCATGCAGGTGTGCCCGTTCAACCTCGTCCAGGTTATTGTAGAGATACTTCTGGAACAGGATGTGTTGGAACAGATACCGGGACAGGCGCTGTCTATCGATGCGATGGATACCTTTTGCTGACACCAGGTGATGTCTCTTGTCCAGTTCCTGACTCAGGAGCCGAACCAGCTCCCTCACTTCCGTATCCTGCAAACGGGCTACGACTTCTGCGGTGAACTCTTCGCCTTCCACACTGGCTAATGTCAGTATTTCCCGCAGATGATCGGACAGCCGGTTGATGCGCTCCTCGATCACCGCATCCACTCGTGCAGGCAAGGCATCCCAGTTCAATTCTGGACCTTCAACCCAATGGCCCTCTGTGTTTGTGATCAAAACGCCCTGTTCCTGCATATCGCGAAGAAGCTCGACGGTAAAGAGAGGGTTTCCTTTTGTTTGATTGAAGAGTTTATCGCGAAAGGAATCTCCTAACAGATTTGCCTCTGTATCAAGAAGCGCATCGATGAAGGGGCGGCCTGCCACTTTGTCGATATTTATTTCGATATCCCCGTAATCTCGTTTAAATTCGTGGAGGATCGGCTCTAAGGGATGGCGTTCTCCTGCGCGTCCCATATCTATCTCAGAGGGCCGGAAAGAACAGATGATCATAATACGGCTTCCCTTGATCCTCCG
>Ga0307378_10014208_pt1 | contig 10025 bp, 5 predicted proteins | sample UN1MG_FD_202238 | JGI IMG/M metagenome (GOLD analysis project Ga0307378, IMG submission 202238) | Soil microbial communities from Risofladan, Vaasa, Finland - UN-1 | ecosystem: Environmental > Terrestrial > Soil > Coastal area > Acid sulfate soil | place: Finland: Risofladan, Vaasa | collected... | reverse complement strand
AAGGGGCATCCATTCGATCTGCGCGCACATAAACGCTCCGCGCCGGGATGAATGGCGCCCGCTGCACGTGTTCAACTCGCTCAACTGGCGCCGCACCGGGATCGTGGAGCTTAGAAAACTCGGCGGAGTGATGATAGCAGACAACGACGACAACCCGGTGCCGGTGCTGAACCGCGGCGACGTCTGCTTCTTCCTTGCCGAGGCGCCGCCCTGCGGCTACAACACATACTGGTATCTGGCCGGGGGCGGCCAGCAGCCGCGCGAGTCGGAGCAGCGCGAGTTTTCTACTGCCAATTTCGACGTCGCCGTTTCCGATGACGGGATGGTCGACATCCGCGATCGCCGCAATGGAACGGCGATCACGCGCGAGGGTGCAGCGTGGGGCGCCGTGCAGGCGCGCGAGGACCGCGGCGACATGTGGTGCAAGGGCTATACCGGCAAGCGCGCCGATTCTGTGTGCAGCGGCGTGCAGGTTTTCCGCGAGCTGCTGGGCTGGGAAGTGAAGCGCACCGGCCGGATCGACGGGGCCGGCTGGCAGGGCTTCGGCTCGGCGACATGGTCGCAATCGCTGTATTTCTACGATTCGCTGTCGTATTTCGACATGCACCTGGATGTGGCATGGAAGGGCAACGCCACCGAGCTGCGGCTGATGCTGCCGTTCGGCGCCTTCGCGCTCAGCAGCGTGTATGGCATTCCGTTCGGCGCCGCCGCCCGCATGCCCTACTCGGCGGATGCTGTAACGAAGGACGGCCTGTCGACGGTGCAGGGCGAGGAATGGCCCGCCTGCCGGTGGGTTGAATTCGGAGACGGCGACTACGGCGTGACGGTGGCCCACTCGGGCACGCCCGGCATCAAGTGCGACGAAGGCGTGATGGAGGTATCGCTGCTGCGAAGCCCGGTGGACGACCCGCAGTATTCCCACAATTTCTACCTGAAGGCCGAGCGCGGCGCACACGAGAATGGAACGCGGCACTACCGGTTTTCATTCCTGCCCGGCGCCGGCGACTGGCGTTCGAACGGCAGCGCGAATTTCGGCTACGAGCATCAGAATCCATTGTTTGCGTATGTCGGGCCGGCCCGCGAGGGTCGCTCGGAGCTTTCCAATTCATTCCTCGATTTCGGCCCCAGGAACCTCATCTGCACGGCCTGGACCGTGGTGGAACGCAACCGCCAACTGCTGCGGATAGTGGAATCGGTCGGCAAGCCCACCGAGCTTGTGTGGGGCCGCAAACCGCAGCGGGGTATCTACGCTGCAACGCCCTTCGGCGAACGCCGCGAACCGGTCGACCGCATCACGTTCAAGCCGTTCGAGATCAAGCACATAATGCTGTCGTAGTGAGACCGGGTCCGGCAAGATAATCTGGTTCTTGAGAATCCGTCGGCCAATCTTCTGCCGGAATGCTGTCCGTGCCCGTCCGTGATTGTCCGTGGCCATGTTGCCTATGGCGCTCCGGCACCGGCCGGCAGGGTGCGCCGGTCGGCGTGGTAGGCGAGGAACGATTCGGAGCCTTCCTTGCCGAGGTAACGGCTCAGGATGCTCGGGTCGGTGTGGGTGAGGTCGACCAGGATCAGCCCGTCGAGAACGTCGCCGAAGCTGGGGTCGATGTTGAAGCCGAGAAGATTACCGCTGAGCTTGAGGTACTGCTTCAGCAGGATGGGGATGCCTTTCTCGTCGGATTCGATGTCGGAAACGAGCGCCGCGATATCGCCGATGTCATTGATGCCGGTATTCGGCGCCTTGTGATTCCATCCGCGCACGCGCCTTACGCGCAGCGGATTGCGGGCCTTGACAAGCTTCGCGAGGTGCGGCAGATCGTTGTTCTGGCGCAGAAACGCCGCGATGAGCTGGCGCGACGCGGGGTTGTAGCGGTCGTTGATGCTCACCGGTCCAAACAGAATCTTGTGTTGCGGGTTGGCGACAACGAAAGCTCCGATGCCTCGCCACAGGAGCATCAGCGGCGCGTAGTTGCGCTGGTATTCGGCGCGGACGAACGAGCGGCCCAGCTCGAGCGCCGGGCATATGCACTGCAGCAGCTTGGTGTTGAACTCAAACAGCGTGCTGGTATACAGCCCCTGCTTGCCGTGCCTCCGCAGTATTTTGTCGACAAGCCCCAGCCGGTAGGCGCCCACAAGCTCGTTCTTCTCGCGGTTCCACAGGAACAGATGCAGGTAGTATTCGTCGAAGCGGTCGATATCGATCGCATTGCCGGTGCCTTCGCCCACTTCGCGGAATGTTATTTCGCGCAGGCGGCCTATCTCGCGCAGGAGGTGCGGTATCTGGCTGGCCCGCGCCAGGTAAACCTGCAGCGGCCCCTGCTCGACCATCAGTTGGTCGGCTGGGAGGCGGGCTACTTCGGCCGCAAGCAGCTCCGGCTCAACCGGCTCCACGATCGGATCGTCGTTGGGCGGTTCGATCCTGGGAAGCGCCGCCGGCAGCAGGAACCACCGCTTGCGGCTGCCGGGCATTTCGCCGTGGTTGCCTAGTATGTAGGTGCGAAGGCGCAGGTACGACATGATATCGGCATCGTTGCCGAGGGCGTCGAGCTTGTCGAACCGCACCAGGTTGCCCACGCGCAGCGACACGCGGCTGTTGCGTTTCTTGAGCATCTCGCGCGCGAGCATTGCAGTGCGCAGGCGCGGGTGAATCAGCCCCAGAAGGTGGAAGATGAGGCTGTTGGCGCCGCGGATGTAAACAGGCAACACCGGCGCATGCGTTCGGCGGACGACCCGCGCGACGGTTTCGCTCCAGGGGGGGTCGCTGATTTCGCGACGCCGCAGATGCAGGTGCGACACCTCGCCCGAGGGGAACACGCCCAGCATACCGCCGCCTTTCACGTGCCGCATCGCTTCCACAAGCGGCTGAACGTTGCGGGCGGCCGCGCCTTTTCCGCCGAACGGATCGACGAAGAAAAACAGGTCGCGCATGTCCGGGATCGCGCTCAGCAGATAATTGGCGAGGAACTTGACGTCGGGCCGAACCGACCTCAGCACCGAGGCAAGGATCAGCCCTTCGATCCCGCCGAACGGGTGGTTTGCCACCACGATGGCCGCGTGCTCGCGGGGTATGCGCTCGAGATGCTCCGGCGGCACTTCCCACGTGATATTGAGCTGTGAAAGCACCTTCTCGATGAATCCGCGATCGTCGGTCATCTGGGAGATTTCGGAGTAGATGTCTTCCAGCCTGTTCAGCCCCACGATGCGCTCGAGAGGCGGGCGCGCGACGGAAAACAGCGCGCGGAGGAAGACGTTCTTGCAGGGAATGTCCAGGCGGAAGATGCGGTCGCTCGGTTGATCAGTTGCCATAACGCCGGATCCTTCTCAGCAGCCAAACACGGCAACTCAAGTCCTCTGTAAGCTGCTATTATAGCAGGAAACAGGCGATTTGCACAGAAAAATCGGGTGTGTGACGCCGGAGGGTGTGCGTAAGGAGATGGAATTTTGAGGATGCGGGCGGGACGCCCGCGATCCCAGCAGACGGGCGGGCATAGGCCTCCGCCAAGGCTACGGCCCACAGGCGGGGGCCCGCCCCTACAGCGCCACGTATACTTTTCGTGCTGTTGCCTGATCCACCCGCCCTCCTTCGGTCTATGGTTTCGCAAGATATACGACGCATGCGTCGCATGTGACCTATTGATTAGAAGTAAGCCTGAGCCAAGTCATCAGACCCGGCGAGGTTGCGTGTGGGATCGCGCATTGATTATGAATATCAGGCTGACGTCGACCGCGCAGAGGCCGTCGCCTGCAGGGCTGGGCTTGCCTTGCCCTCCTGGGATCGCGGGCGTCTCGCCCGCATCCTGTCTGCGCCTGGATGCAGCCTTCCCGGGCGACACGCTGCCTGACCACCAGCCAGAGCATCCGGCGGATCATCAGCCGCCTTACCAACAAGAACCTTACGCAAGCTCATTCTTGCAATTAGCCTTGCCGTGTGCTACACTAATACGAGCCTTACCCGCCGCCGCACCGGCTGCGGAAGGGTGCGCAAACGGAGCCTGCCATGGATTGCGCGGTTTTTCGGATATTGCTGCTCGCTGTTTTCGTGTGCCCGGCCGCCGCCGCTGAAGACCTCATAGGAGGCTTGAAGGACGACCCCGCCGACGAGCTGTGGAAACCGCTGAACGAACAGCCGTTCAACGGCCCGCTCGACGAAGCGGAAGATGCGGACTATGCCGGCGATGATGCAAACCCTCCGGCGACGCCGCTGAAGGTGGAAGCCCGCGATGATATCGCCGTGTTCAATTTCGAGTCGTTCGGCGATGACAACGAGCTTGGCGCGTGGGTGGCCAACAATATCCGCCGGCGCATCGAACGCAAGCAGTTGTATGTGCTGCTCGAGCCGATGGACATGGACGGCATAATCCTTGCGCACAGGTTCAAGATCGCCTTCGATTCGCCCCTGAAGGCCGTGGCCGATTTCACACGCGAGAAGCTCGGGTGCAGCCTGGCGATGTGGGGTCGCGTCGACACTATAGGCGAGTCGCTGGCCATAAATGTGAAGGTCATCACGACCGCCGAGAACCCCACGATCGTGCTCGACGACAAGTTCATCGCCGAGAATCGCTATGTCACGCAGCTTGCGGTGCAGGAAATGCTGCGGCGCCTCGCGGGCGAGCCGGAACCTGTCGAGCAGGAGCATCCCGAGTGGGACAAGGCATGGGAGGAAGGCCCGAACCTCGTCAGGAATCCCGGTTTCGAGGATGGGGAGGAATCGCCCGACCATTGGGACGTCATCGGCTCGAAGGATTACCATCACGGTATGGTGTCGTGGGTGGATGCGCCCGGCCCGGACGGGCACGGCAAGTGCATCAAGTTCGAGATGAACACGGATATCGCCGGCAGCTACGGCGTGGCCTACTACAGCGATCCGATCGACACGTCCGAGGGCACGCGCTATCGGTTCAGCGTTCGCGTGATGAGCATGGCGCCGGCCGTCAAGATTTTCATCAAGCACTACGCATGGTTTCCATCGCGCGGCAACGAGACCGAAGACCAGTGGCGCGAAACGAGGCGCGCGCCGATGGACTGCTACGGCGCCGGCCCGGCGTGGAAGACTTTCACGCGCGATTTCAACCCGCGCCTGAAGGACCACGGCTACAATACAACCAAGGACCTGGATAAGGAACGCGCGAAGCTGCACGACCCGAAGACAACGAAAATCGACCTGTACGCCTACTGGCCCGCCGGAACGGTCTATTTCGACGACGTAGTGCTCAAGCGGCTCGAATAGGAATGAGCATAGGCCGGAGCGTGCTGTCGGCAGACGGGCATGACCGGGGGAACCACTGAAATGGATAACGGCACAACTAACTATGGCGGCCTGCCCGCCTGGGGCCGCACGCTTTCCCGCACGCCGGGCAACGGCGTCGACGAGCGGAACGACATCCTGTGGCTCGCCATACTATTCGCGTTGTTTCGCATTATGGTCCCCACGTGGTTCCAGCCGTTCTACTCGGAATTCAGGTTTTTCATGTATCCTTTCATGGTTCTGTCGAATCCCGAATTCATGGCCGGCTTCGGCGGGCGAACCGCACTTCCATTCCTCGATTACTGGCTGGAATATCCGCCGATGTTTCCGTGGATATCGGTGGTCGTCTACAAGCTGCACGCGCTGGTCTTCGGCGCGGACGTCAGCCCGACGCAGGCGATGCTGTTTTCGCGGATGATGGCGGTCGTGATAGCGCTGGTGGACGTCGGCAACCTGCTGCTCATCTATGCTGTCGCCAAACGCATTCGCAATCACGCGGCGGCCATCCGTGCGTGCGTGATCTACGCGCTGCTGTTCTTCACGCTGGTGGTCGGCAACAGCTATTTCGACACCTTCGTGTTGTTTACCATCCTGCTGTCGCTGTGGGCGATGACGTCCGGTTGCGTCAAGCTTGCGGCCTCGGCGGCGGGGCTGGGATTCATGCTCAAGTTCATCCCGCTGTTTTTCGTACCTGTGGCTGTCAAGTATGCCGCGCGGCTTCGCAGGCCGAATTCAGACGCACCCGAGACGCCCGCCGAACCGGACGAGAACACGACACCGCTGTTCAATCCTCCCGCCGCTGCTTCCAGGAGTAATGTCGACCTCAACCGCCTCATCACCTGGTTCGGCGTGCTCGTGCTGACCGTGGGCGTGCTTTCGGCGCCGTTCCTGTACGCTCGCAACGACCTGTTCGTGATGCCTTTCAAAGTGGCGGCCAGGCGGCCGGGATGGGAAACGCTGCAGGCGCTTTCCGCCGGGCAGATAAATTTCGGCAGCGTGCAGCCGACGCTCAACGACGTGCCCTCCGAGAAAGCCTATTTTGAGAAGGTCGCAAAGGAGAACCCCAAGGCGGCGGGCTTCTTGGCAGCCACGCTGACAATGGGCGGCACGCTGGGGCTGCAACCGGCCGACCGACTCCGGATCGCATCGCGCTTCAGCACCGACATCAGCTACCTCAAGCGCGCAAGCAGCCCGCTGATGCTGCCGATGCTTGTAATTCTCGGCACGCTGTATGCGGTGGCCTGGTTCAGCATGCGTCGCGAGGCAACGCCGCTGAACATCGTCGCCCTGTCGGGCGTGTCGGCGTTCACGCTGCTGCTGGCTTCGTCGGGCTGGAGCCCTCAGTTCATCACATACGTCATACCGTTCCTGCTGCTGGCGTTCAGGCCGCGCGTGGCGGTGGTGATGTGCCTGATCGTAACGCTGATCAACTTCCTCGAGATGCCCGTGTGGCTGGGCCTGAACACCGTTGCGAAGATGGGGCCGGAGAAGGTGGTGTGGCTGCTGTGGGCGGCGGTCGTTCTTCGCAGCCTGTTCCTGGTGATCGCGTCGCTTATGCTTTTTGTGACTTCCCTGGTCAGCAAACCTGCAGAATCGGAGGCATGAGAATGGATGAAGGCGCAGCTTTCTCAGATGCTGTTACCCGCGAGCAGATGCGCGAGATGGACCGCCGGGCCATTGAGGACTACGGCATTTCGGGCCTGATCCTGATGGAAAACGCCGGCCGGGCCGTGGCCGAGGAGGTCTGGCAGCTCGCCGGAGGCAGGCTGGATGCAGCAGTCGTCATTGCGTGCGGCAAGGGCAACAACGGCGGCGACGGCTACGTGGTCGCGCGCCACCTTCACAACCGCGGGCTGAACCCGCGCGTGTTTGTGCTGGCGCCGCTGGATCAGATATCGGGCGACGCCGGCACAAACCTTGCCATCATCCGCCGGATGGGCATCGAGGTGAAGGCGCTGCCGGATGAAAGCGATCTTGAAGCGCTCGCAGCCGCTGTCGCCAAGGCGGACGTTGTCGTCGATGCCTTGCTGGGCACTGGCCTGGAGGGCGAGGTCCGCGGCGTGCTGCGGGCAGCGATCGGCGTCATCAACCGCTCGGGCCGCCCGGTGGTTGCCGTTGATATACCGTCGGGCCTCGACGCCAACACCGGCGCGATACTCGGCGATTGCGTGCGCGCCTTTTCGACAGTCACATTCGCGGCTGCAAAAATCGGGATGGATGTCGGCAGCGGGCCTGAGATGGCCGGTTGGATAGTCGTCGCGGAGATAGGCATTCCGCGCGAAATTTTGCGCAGTTTTACAGCCGACGGAGCATCTTCATAATGACCGACGCAAGCCCCGCTTCCCGTCATTTTGCCGTAGATCAATGGAAGATAATAGAAGATTGCTTCCGCCCCGAAAATTACCGCCGGGCCGAGGGCGTGCTCGCACTCGCCAATGGCTACATGGGCCAGCGGGCGTCGTTTGAGGAAGGATGCAGCGGCGTCGAAAGCCTGTGCGGCAATTACATAGCAGGTGTCTTCGATTCCTACCCGAACCCGACGATGATCAAGCTCAAGGGCCGCCCGGCGAATCCGAACAAGATGGTCAATGCGCCCGATCATCTGCCCGTGGAAATTTCAGTCAACGGCGAACGCCTCGACATCGCAGCCTGCCAGGTCGAAAACTACCGCCGGACGCTGCACCTCGACCGGGGCCTGCTCACGCGCGAAATGACCGTGCGGATGCCGTCGGGCCTGCGGCTGCGGGCCGAATTCATGCGGATGCTGTCGATGACCGACCGCCATATCGCAGCCACACGCATAGCGGTTACGCCCCTGGAGCAGGACGCTGAGATCGAATTTGCCTCGCTGGTGAACGCCGGCGTGGCCAACGTTTCCACCCGCCATCTGATCGATGCCCGCTTGCTGCGCGAAGGCGGCTTCCACGGCGCGAGCTGCCGCACTGCGGCCACCGGCATCCGGATCGCGGTGCTTGCCGGCGAGACGCTCGCGGCAGCGGCAGACGACGGGATCGTCAGACCGCACGCTGCGGCCATCGAGCAGGATCAGGAGCATGCCGTGAGCCGGAGCAGGCTGGCGATAAAATGCGCCGCCGGCCAGACCGCCGTGCTCGAGAAGCTTGCGGCCGTTGCCACGTCGCGCGATAACGACCTGCCCGACGACGATCCGGCCGGGGCGTGCGTCCGGCTGCTGGCCGCCGCGCAAGCCGCGGGCATCGGGGCGCTCAAGCAACGCCAGGAGGAAGCATGGCGCAGCATCTGGCAGGACAACGAGATCGCCATCTGCCAGGAATCGGGCGGACACGATCTGACGCAAGGGCTGCGCTATGCGCTGTTCCAGATGATACAAAGTGCGCCGCGCACCGATCCGACCGTCAACATCGGCGCCAAGGGCCTGACCGGCGAGCATTACTTCGGCACGTATTTCTGGGACACTGAAGTTTTCATGCTGCCGATGTATGCCTTCGCAATGCCGGAGGTGGCCGAAAACCTCGAGCGCTCGCGCGTTCACATGCTGCCGGGCGCACGCAGGAAGGCCGCCGAACTCGATCTGCCCGGCGCGGCGTTTCCATTTATGGCCGACACCGACGGCAACGAGTGCTCGACGCTGTGGCAGTTTGCGTTGATGGGGATTCACGTCACTGCAGACGTAGCCTGGGGAGTGTGGTTTTACTATTGCGTGACCGGCGACCTCGATTTCATCGCCGAGGGCGGCATCGACATAATGGTCGAGACCAGCAGGATGTGGGTCGGCCGAGCCTTCTACAGCCAGGAAGTGGGCGAGTATGTCATCAACAAGGTGCTCGGCCCCGATGAGTATCACCAGGGCGTGGACAACAATTACTACACCAACATAATGGCACAGGAAAACCTCGCCAAGACATGCCGCCTGCTGGAAATCCTGCAGACGCAACAGCCGGATGCGTATCGCCGGGCCTGCGAGCGCCTCGACCTGCCGCCCGACGAGCAGAAGCTCTTTCGCCATATCAGCGAAAGCATCTATCTTCCGGTGGACGAAGAACGGGGCATCTGCCTGCAGGACGACGGCTTCGATCTGCTCGAGCCTTACGACCTTCAGGCGCATCCGCTGCCGGGGCCGGTCAATGCCGCGTGGTCTTACGACCGCGCAATGCGCACGCAGGTGCTGCGGCAGGCGGACGTGCTCGTGGCCGGCCTGCTGGTGGGCGACCGCTTCCCCACTGACCAGATTCAACGCGATTTCGATTACTACGAGCCGCGCACCACGCATGATTCCTCCCTCAGCTTCTGCACGCATTCGATCATGGCCGCCGCCATCCGCCGGCCCGACACAGCATACGATTATTTCCTCCGCACGGCGCGGCTCGACCTCGACGACTTCCACGACAATTCCTGGATGGGTATCCATGCCGCGTGCCTCGGCGGAGCGTGGCAGTGCGTGGTTCTCGGCTTCGGAGGCGTCAGGTGGTACGACGGCAACCTGTCGTTGAACCCGCTTCTGCCGCCGCAATGGACCGGTTTTTCGTTTTCGATCCGCTGGCACGGCGTGCGGTTGCACGTGGAAATAACGCCGGGGCAGGTTGCCCTGCAAACCGACGGCCCGGAACTGAGCCTGAGGCTGGCCGACAAGGTTGTGACGGTTGCCGGTGCGGCTCGCACTTTCGCATTCGAAACGGGCGCCTGACGTACAGGATTTTGCCCGAGCTTCTGTACCTTATGAAAGGATAGCACAATGAATATCCGATTGCCTGCCTTGATTGCCGCTGCGGTTGTTCTTGCCGCAGGCGTCGGCGCACGCGCCGGC
>Ga0307378_10014206_pt1 | contig 10026 bp, 9 predicted proteins | sample UN1MG_FD_202238 | JGI IMG/M metagenome (GOLD analysis project Ga0307378, IMG submission 202238) | Soil microbial communities from Risofladan, Vaasa, Finland - UN-1 | ecosystem: Environmental > Terrestrial > Soil > Coastal area > Acid sulfate soil | place: Finland: Risofladan, Vaasa | collected... | reverse complement strand
GAAAATATTATTCATACTAAAAATAAATTTCGATAACAAAATATAAGGTAAATAAAAAATGCACATACCTGACGGATTACTTGATCCAATTACAATTATAATACTTTGGATTGTTAGCATTTCTGTAATGATAATTGGATATTTTAGAATGGGGAATTTGTTTGAAAAAGAAGATTCTGAAAAATTAATTCCTTACATTGGTGTATTGGCGGCTGTTATTTTTGCGTTCCAATTCGTAAATTATCCCGTCCCAGGAGGCACTTCGGGTCACTTAGTTGGAGGCACGTTAGTGGCCATAATATTAGGTCCTTGGGCTTCAGTTATAGTGTTATTCTTAATACTAGTCGTTCAAAGCCTCTTTGGAGATGGTGGAATTACAGCATTAGGAGCGAATACTTTTAATATGGGAATCATCGGAGGGATGATAGGATTCTATATAGTAGTATTTATTGTGAAACTTTTAAATCACACCTCACTAAAAAAAGAGGTAAAAATTACAATCGCTACAGCTATAGGGTCTTATATCGCAATTGTATTGGCTTCTTTCATTTGCGGTATTGAAATTGCTATTGGAGGAGCCATTCCAATTGAAATTGCTATATTATCGATGGTTTTTTGGCATTTGATAATAGGGTTAGGGGAAGGGATAATTTCAGCTTTAATTGTGTTTTATATATATAAAACAAAACCAGATTTTATTACAACTGAATCAATAATGGGGTTAAATAAGAGATGATTGAATTTAAAAGATATAAATGGCCAATTATCACCTTTCTGGTTATAGCTGTCGCATTAATATTAGCATTAGCAACAGGTTTTACAATTGGATTTCTTTCTGAAAATCCTGATGGATTAGAAAGAGTTCTAATTGATACATATGGGGAAGAATGGCTTGAAAATTTAATTTCTCCCTGGGTACCAATCTTAAGCTGGATTACAAATGATTATGTTGCGGGAATAATTGGTATGATTCTTTCAATAACGTTAATGATCGGAGTATTTTACTTGATCTCAAATTCAAAGAAAAAAAAAGGGCGTAACATAGAAATTTAAATTTTTAGAAAAAGAAATATTAAAAAAAAATTGTTAAAAAATTTATTTATTTCCATATTTTTTGAAGATTAGAATTCCTAAAATCACAATAACTATGCTAAATATTGCAATAAAAGCGAAATCTATTAAGATGTTGGCACTCAATAAGTTAGCACCACTAAATATAGATGTCAATGCATCAGTAGCATAATAACTGGGAAGGAAAACCGCAATAAGTCTAGTAGTACTCGTTATTGGCAAAAATGTTCCAAAAAACATTTGTGGTAAAATGAATATAAATGAAATTCCTGTAGCAGTTCCACCACTTTTAGAAATTGATGCTGTTATGAGTCCCAATCCCACAGAACTTAGAGAGAATAAAGCCATCAGCAAAAATGCGAATAAGATTCCTAAAATGTCGCTATTAGAATTAAATCCTACTAACAATGCTATAGCATATACTATTGCAACTTGTATCATGGAGAGTATCATATTAGAGAGTACATTAGCCATCATAAAATCAGCAGACGACATTGGCGTAGTATTGAGTCTTCTCAGAACTCCTTGTTCTCTTAAGTCGGCAAAAGATTGAGAAACAGTCATTATTATGAATATACATGCATATGCAAATAATCCTGGAACCATGACATTAAATGTGTTACCAAGTTCAGGATCATTAAAAGCGAATCCAAAGGTGATTGTAAGAACTGCGGGGAATAAAAGCATCAAAAATAAGTATGCCGGCTCCCTAACGAGTTTTAGAAGTTCCATTTTCAATAGAGCTAAAATTCTTTGGATATTCATTATACTCCCTCCATGATTTTTCTTCCAGTAATTTTCATGAACACTTCCTCTAAATTTTTGACTTCATATTTCTTTATTAAATCTTGTGGAGTTCCTATTTCGATTAATTTACCATAATCAATTATTGCAACTCTATCACATAGTGCTTCTGCTTCTTCAATATAATGTGTCGTAAGGAAGATGGTTTTATTTTTAGTTTTAAGTGATCCAATGAACTCCCAAGTCGCTCTCCGTGCTCTTGGATCCATACCCACAGTGGGTTCATCTAAAAATGCTATTTTAGGTTCATGAATTAACGAAATTATCATATTAAGTTGCCTTAGCATCCCACCACTATATCCTTTCGTTTTTCTTCTACTTGCTTTTGATAAGTCTAAAAATTCTAATAGTTTATTGGTCTTATCCGTTATTTCGGCTTTTTTCATTGAATGAAGCTTCCCAAAAAGTTCGATGTTCTCTATTCCCGTAAGAAATTTAAAAACCGATGGCTCTTGAGGACATACTCCAATCAATTCTTTGATATGAGAGAGCCCATCATATACATCATAACCATTAACAATTGCGGTTCCACTTGTTGGTTTTTCAAGTCCAATCAGCATGTTAATTGTTGTTGACTTTCCTGCTCCATTCGGTCCCAAAAAACCGAATAATTCTCCAGGTTTTACTCTAAAGGAGACATCCTCGACTGCGATAACATCATCATATCCCTTTTTCCCTCTGAATACTTTTCTTAAGTTTTGCACTTCAATCGAAAATTCACTATTGGGATTTATGATATTTTCAGGTTTTTCATAAGGTTTTATTTTAGTTGACATTTTTTTATCACTTCCATAATCTTTGATCAGTGTAAGGTTAATATTAATATAAATTAACTTTAGTCCAATCTTTAATATAGAAATGAGATAGTTCGCTTTTAATTTTAATGATAACCAGATATAGCAGAAATAAGATAAAAAGATAAACAAAATGGGAGGTTTTTAACCCACTAGGGTGATAGAAGGTACAAAAAAAAATTATCATTTCTCTGAAAGATGATTTATTTGCTTCATTTAAGGAATTTAAAATTTTATTTATAAATGAATTTTAATATTTAATTACCCATTTATCACTCTTACATTGAAAAAAAAAGGAATTTATAATTATAGAAGATTTATCTCTCGAACTTTCTCTTTAAGATAAGTTTCTCGCCATGTGGGAAAAAATCTACGTTCAATAAGTATTGTAACTTCTACAGAATCATAATTTTCAGAAAGAAGTGATGATTCAATCTCTTGAAGTTCTTTCATTGATTCCGTCCAAACAGATATAAGTTTCACATGTGGTAAATTACTAAAAAACCATGAATGTACAATTCTGGAGCCATAATTTTTTTTTATAATTTTTAAAAAGTCTCTATCATCTATCAGTGAATCAGATTTTAACTTTAGGATTATTATGGTAAAAATTAAAGAGGGAAACCAATCTAAATAAAATTCTATTAAAGAGTTCTCAATCAAATTGTCTAATCGTCTCTTAATTGTTTTGGTGGAGGCTCCTATTTCTTCTGCTACATCAGAAATAGTTTTTCTAGAGTTATCTTTTAAAGAATTTACAATAAGATAATCTAGATTAGTAATCTTATTTTTATTATTTATTGATAATGAAGGCAAATTTCGATCAATTCCGATTGTAAGCTCACTAATTTTTCCCGTTTTTCGTATAAATGTTATTAATGAGTCCAATTCGTTCATATTTTGAATATAAGCATGGATATAGAATAAATTTCCACTGGCACGTGAAATACTATAAATGAACTCATTATCACCTAATCGTTCTAAAAGAAGTTTCTTATCTTTTATATTTGGAGTTCCAAAAATTACGATATTTGATATATTAGGAAAATTTGCGAAACCTAATCTTGCTTTGAAATCTTTAATAATACCCAAATCTACTAACGATTTAACACGTTTATGGATCGAATTGACGCTAATATGAAATTCATCAGCTAATTGTTTATAGGGTGTCCTCGAATCAGCTGTTAATAGCATTAAAATTTTAAGGTCAATTTCATCCAAAAATTAACACGTTCTTAAATTTAATAATATAATATTATCAATTCATTTAATATAACAATCTACAATTTAAGAATTAGATTATCACAATTTAAAATTTAATCGGAAATTAATTTCATGACTTTAATTTTTATTATTCATTCAGAAACAGTAACTCTTGAAAACTCTTCTATAAAAGATCTTCCTGGATCCTCTGGAAGAATGGATGTTCTTTGTCGATGTATTTTAGCGGCGTTATATCGAAATTCTGAATTTGAGGTAAATGTCCAAATTTGGGTTTTTATTGTTAATTATGGAACTTTTATCTTTAATTCTGAAAACTTGAATGTAAATTTCCCAAAAAACGAGCTTTCGCTAGCAAGATATTTTATCAACTATATCTTGAATGAAAACAATGATAAGCTTAATCCCTTGTATCCAATAGAAACAACAAGTATTACCATTTTTGAAGCCATAGAAGGATTCATCAATAATGGATTTAAAGTTCTTACTTTAAACGAAGATGGGGAAGATTTCGGTAAATTTATAGCGAAAAATCATCGAAATCAAGATTATGTATTTATAATAGGAGACCAAACGGGTAATTTTATGAATAAAAAGGAGCTAGTGGGATTAAATCTTACCAAATTGAGCTTGGGTAAGCAATCATACCTAGCTTCTTCAGTAATAAGACTGATTAAAATAAGATTACTCAAATTAGAATGAAAAATTTTATATCTTACAGAATGTTTAAATTATCACATTGAATGAAGGAGAAACGGATTACAAATCGAATGAAATAGGACAAGCTCATAATAAGCAAGAAGTCCAAAGAAGATTTTTATTTAAATTCATCGATAGTCCAGTTAAATTTTTAATCAAACACAATGTTTCCCCAAACATGCTTTCATTTTTTGGTTTTTTATGTTCTCTTATTTCAGCGATATTTATAGGGTTCGGAGGGTTACACTTTTCATTTTGGTTGGGGTGGATTGGTCCCTTTTTCTTTTTTTGGACTGGTGCATTCGATGTTTTTGATGGGGAAGTAGCAAGGAGAACTAATCAGAATTCCAAAGCAGGAGCTTTTTTGGATTCAAATTTGGATCGTCTTTCTGATGCTGCGATCATTATAGGCATGGTATTCGGAAATCTGATTAATTATCTTGTGGGATATATCCTAATATTCCTCGTTATCATGATCTCCTATATACGAGCAAAAGCAGAAAGTGAAGGTCTTGAAATGAAAGGTATTGGAATTATGGAAAGAGCTGAACGCGTGATTGTTCTGTTTTTTTTCTTTATAGCAGAAGTTTGGGTATATTTCCTAACAAATCTTATTTTTGGAACATCTAGCCCATTATTTAGGCAAATATTCTTTGTAATATTTATAGCATTATGTCTTTATACTGTTATTCAACGTTTTACTTATTCCTATAAATCCTTAAGCAAGAACGACAATTAAAAGGAAATTTGTGAACATATCCGGCAAGTGAAGTAAATTACTTTAAAATATGAGATTTTTTAGCCTAAAGAATAAATTTTTTAAATTTTGCCTTATTTAAATATTTAGCATTAAATACTAATAATTAAAAAGCTGATTCATAAGTTTGCCAAAGAAAAGAAAGAGTAGCGGAAAGAGTGGTTCCAGTAAGGGGCATTACAGTCAAGTTCAGTGCTCCAAGTGCGGGAGATTTGTACCAAGAAGTAAAGCTAAAGCGGTGACTAGAAGAGTCTCGTTAGTTGATGGAAGAATGTTCACTGAACTAAAAAAAACAGGAACGATTATTCAAAGTCCTACCAAAAAGAAGTATTATTGTATATCCTGTGCGGTTCACGGTCATCAAATAAGCCAAAGAGATAAAAGTTTAAGAAAAGAATAACTCACAAATTTAGCGTTTTAAAGAAAGATGGTAGCGAATAAATTATTTCACATTGATCGATTTGCGTCGGTTCAATCATGGCACGAATTAAAAACGTGTCTTTTAATTTTTCTGATGGTTTATAGATCTTCACTTTTGATGTCGGTTTTAATTTAAGCCTATAATTTTCTGCGATACCAATGATATTATCCTTTGTTATTAATAAGACACCTAATAATCCTAGTTCATAATGAGAGACTATAAATAAATATTGATTAGCATCTTCATTTTTTACCTTTTCGAAGTGAACGACCTCTAGATAATCATCTTGTAATTCCTTAGGTAAATTTTGAAAGGATATGAGTTTCTTCTTGCCAGTTATATATGGAAAAGGAGTGTAAAATAATATGTTGAAACTCGAGATCTTTTTAATTTGTTCATTATACTTCTCCACATCCTTCACGGAATAAGCCTTATCGAGTAATACATCTAATTTGTCAACCATAATGTCCTCAGCGGAATAGCCATTAAGGACCGTGGCTATATAAGCCCTTTTTAATTTTTCAATTAGCATGTCACTCCTGATTTTCAGTTTATAATCAATACTTATCTCAAGGGCTTCATTATACAGATTGGCAGCAATTTGAGAATGCCCTAATGCTAAGAAATAATCTCCAAGCTCACTGAATACAACAATGGCATCTAAAAAATTCTTTTCTAAGTCCATATTAGATATTTCTTCCATTATTCCCATCGCTGTTTCTCTATCTTCACCTTCAATATATATAGCTATTGCTTTCCCAATCGCGCACTTTAACTTTAATTTTTCATCATTGTAGATATCTGATAATTCTTCTGTAAAATTATATTGAAGAATAGCTGATTTATAGAGTCCGTGAAATAGTAAAATTAATGCTTTTAAGTAGTTTAAAGTCAAACAAGTGTGATAATTTTGAATAATGGTCGAAAATAATGCAGCTCTCTCAAGCGAGTCAATTGCGTTGTTTATTCGACCAAGAGTAACTAATAAGAATGCCCGTAAAAATTCCATTTTTGATATTTCAGAGCATATTAATTGCTGTACGATTTCGTAATCTTTCACGGTAGTTAATTTACCTGCCGCCATTTGTAAGAGAGAAACTAAAAATCCATTACCTTTCTTCAAGAAGGAAACCGCATCTTTACTTTCATTTTTAATTATTGCTTCACGTGCTTTGTTTACATATTCCCGAGATATTTTTAAGTTTTCAAGGAAATACATGATACTTGTTACCATTTCCTCTTTACTAGCTGTTAAATTTTGATTTTCAATATATTGCTCAGCTATTTCAATTTCTTCAATATATTTTGATCTACCTATTTTAAATTTAACAGCATCATCTTTTGCGAGAATGGAGTCTTCAGTAACGGATACTGCTCTTTCAATTAACCATTGAATCTTTTGTTCAGCGGGATAAACTTTAGAGCGTTCTATCATATAGGATAGAGTATAATTCAGGCTTTTTTTCCAAATATTTTTAAAATAGGCTCTTAATAGCTTATCAGGTATGGTTCTTTGAACTTTTAATAAAAAACTTGAAAGTGAAAGGATATTTAATTTATTTCTAAACAAAAGGGAGGCATTTTTCGCCAATTTAAAATCATCTGTAACCAAATGAGTTGTTATATCTTGATTTTCATCCATTAACCTTTCACTTAACACCAGTAACGAGAGATCAGGATCTTGCGCGGGAAATTTTACATTAAAATGTCCCAAATTATTCTTAACGATTGTAATTTCTGAATCTGTAACATTTTCAATATTTAAAAATTGAGATAGTCTATTCCTGTATGTATGTGGTCCTTTTACTTCGCTAAAGACTACTTCAGAGATGTAATAATCCAAATCTAAGTCTTTACTTGCTTTTTCCAAGTTCTTTAACACATCTTTAGCATGGATAGAAAGCATACAAATAAAAAAATTAGCATCAAATACAATGATTTCTTTTGGCATAATATGCGAATTACCTATATTTTTTGTATTAATATATCCTATATCTAAATAATTAATTGTAATGTATATATTATTTTAGCATAAGATCAAGCGTCTTGAAAAAAAGTTTTTACTACAAGTAAGGGTGAAGAATTTGAAAGTAATTTGCATTATTGGTTATTCTGGGAGTGGAAAAACATATTTTATCGAAAATGCAATAGAAAAATTAAAAACTAGGTTTCTTTTTGATATTGGAGTAATTAAAAATGTCCATGAGCATCCTGTAGACTCTGAAGGGAAAGATTCATCCCGATATATTAAAGCTGGCGCTAATTTATCCATTATCCGAAATAAATTCCACGAAGTAGCCTTTTTTTTTACAAATGAAATGGATATTCAACCATTTATCAATTGGATTGCACAAGGTCCCTTTAAATTAAATCTTCTATTTATTGAAGGATTTAGGGGATTATCTTATCCTTCCATTCTATGCGTGAAAAATAATAAGAATCTTCAAACTCAATTATCACAAAATGTAAAGATGATCTCAGGACGCATTACAGCTCAGAAAAAACCATTAGATCACTATTTAGAAATTCCGGTTATTGATATAAATAAAGATTTCGAGGTTTTTGTTAAAACATTTAATCTATTATAATTTTCAATCTTCGAGCCAGATTGGAATTAATTGATTACAAGCAAATTTAAATTCTTCTATTGTTGTCTGATCTTCAGGTGAAATATCTATTAGAAAGAAGTCATTTAGAGATTTATAAATATCCTCCTTCTTTTTCAAATCTTTGATGGATTTTTGAATCATTAAAACAAATTCGTTTAAAGGAGCAATTACTTCATTAACAAACCATTCCTCAAGAAGGATTTTATCAGAATATGTTTGAAAATTATAGGTAACAACAAATCTAAGAATATCTTCCACGTTATAGAAATATTTCTCTGGAATTTCTACTCCAAAAGATTTCAAGTCCCCTTTTAGTTCATCTTTATTCATGCTGATAACATAGTCTGGCCACACATCGTCAGAAACGTTGAGATCTTGGAAAATGAATAATTCTAATACCCTTAACGCAATATTTTTTCCAATATATCGACTACGTGGATCAACGAAATTCTTTGAAGCTTGGGAGGGGGTTATTCTAATAAAAATTTGATCTATTAAAGTATACAGCATTCGGCATACATGATCAACAATATCTTTAAACGTGAAAGGCTCATCATTAAACTTCTCACTTATGATTTTGTTCTCGCTTTTAATTAGCTTGGCTAATTTAGAATTTAGGCTGTGTAAAAAAGTCTTGAAAAAAGTATAGTTAATGCTTGTTAAATGCGCATTAAATATTTTCTCAAAAACAATATCAACATTATTTATACTTGAAAGAATTGACGCATTTTCAATGAATTTCTGGACTCTCATAAAAGCTTTTTCGTCAATTTTATTATCATGGTGATCATTATAATGATTTAGCGCTAAATTGAACTTTTTTGGTAAAAGCAATAATCCTTCTTCTCCAAATGCTTGTTTATTACTACTACCAAAATATACTTTAATGTAGAGTAAGAATAAATTAAATTGATTTTTTGCATTTGGAAGGTTATTTGATTGAAAAGTCGAATACAAAGTGGATTTCTGGTCTAAGAATTCAAAAATTTTTATAATAGAATCTTTTTTTCCTTCTGAATAATTAAAATTTGCTAGAAATTGGTCTTTAATTACATCTATTTTAGAGTAAACTGAATCTTCTACACGAGCACACACGAAATTGATGAAATCTAATAATGGGGAGAAATTATGGAGCAAATTACATTTTTTATAGAAATAGTAAAGTAGGTCTACTAATTTCTCTTTGGCAAGGGGATACTTCTTAATTGCTAAATTGTATAATTTTTCTCTACCTAATAATAATTTCCCGTAATAATCTTCAGGAATACCCTTGAAAGGTCTCAGAAAGTAATACAAAAACATGTTATAATAATATTCAAAAAGATTATCTTTACTATCCTTGATAACAATTAAGAAATTTAGGATATTTTTGTCTTCCTCCTCTCGTATAACAGCTCCATCTAAAATCACATAAAAAGGTTCCTTCATGAGTTTCCTCAAGATTACACCAAAGATAGAAACTACTAGGTAAAGATACCCCGTCGGAGTCGTAATTCCATTTATTATACCTCCATAATTCTGACCAAATTCCTTGAAACTTCTAACTTCCTCACTTACCATTTTGTAATTATATTCCAAGAAAAGATTATCTTCTGAAACTTTTTCTTTAATAATTAGTTCCAATGAATTACTTTCGAATCCACAAAATTT
>Ga0307378_10014205_pt1 | contig 10027 bp, 19 predicted proteins | sample UN1MG_FD_202238 | JGI IMG/M metagenome (GOLD analysis project Ga0307378, IMG submission 202238) | Soil microbial communities from Risofladan, Vaasa, Finland - UN-1 | ecosystem: Environmental > Terrestrial > Soil > Coastal area > Acid sulfate soil | place: Finland: Risofladan, Vaasa | collected... | reverse complement strand
TAGCATCACAAAACATATCGTCCCAGTGCACAGCATGAACCCAATCTTTTATCATATCCCAAGTTGCCATAGTATTTGCGTCATTATCCCATGCTCTAAATTTAATATCTCTCATTTTACACCACCTTCCTCTATTTCAATTATTTTAAGATAAGAAGCATGTTGTGACTACATCTCATTTAACTATCTCTCATATCTCACCGCCGCCGTGAACATAACCTTCTAGCGTCATATAGGCCGCCTTAAATCCATCAGCATAAGCTTTTTTCTCTTCTAGTGACCGGCGATTAATCGTAATCGTTATCATCATACACCGCCTTCCAGTTTCATATTTAAAATAAAGAATCGTCCCAATCCTATCGCGTCGGCCACGTCGCCGCCCGTATCTAAATCGGGATTATACTGGGGGTAAATCAAACCGATATTGGCCATCCGTTTCGCTTTAGGTATTCCTTTGGTCCAGACATTTTCCGCTATAATAATCACTTTTTCACGGTCGCTGTGAGTATGTAACGCCGTGCGCCAAAGCGCCCCAATCGCGATACCGTATATAGAGATTCCCGAACCGCCGCCTTTGTGACGGCTTTTATTAATCTTACCTGCCGTCCATTCGATCACCACGTAATCGGGTTGTATGCTGATAATTTCCTGCTCAAATTGATCACAGATTGTGTCGATACGTAAGTAGTTGGGATCTCTTGTCTTATTCGGCAGAAATTTACCAGCGTCGAGAATCTCCGACTTACCGTTCATCACAGCGTAGCCGGTAACAAGTGAGCCGGGATCAACGACTAAGGCTTTCATGGCTTCTCCTTACCAATGTGCCAGAGGCAACCCTCACCACACAGATTTTTACCATCTTTATATGCGGGTGGCACAGAATAACAACTTCGTTGTAGTAACAAACATTCAAATTTATCGATACCAAATGGACACGAGAACTCTTTATCTTTTTCAACTTCGATTATTTTACTCATGGCTTCTCCTTACCAATGTGCCAGAGGCAACCCTCACCACACAGATTTTTACCATCTTTATATGCGGGTGGCACAGAATAACAACTTCGTTGTAGTAACAAACATTCAAATTTATCGACACCAAATGGACACGAGAACTCTTTATCTTTTTCAACTTCGATTATTTTACTCATAGCTTCTCTTTACCAATGTGCCAGGTGCAACCCTCGCCGCACGGACATTTATTATCTTTATATTCGGTTTTATACCCGGCGGTGCAGTTTTCGTTTGGCTCGTTACATGGCATTAAATCGCCAGTCTCACAGGCACACTCCACACTACAGATGTTGTATAGTCCATCGTATCTATTAGCTTCTAAGTATGCTTTTACTATTTCTTTAATTGTCATTTTTCCACCTCCCAACAGTAGCAATTCATATCATCGTCTTTGTAAATTTGATTACATAATTCATCTTCGGAAGAACAAGATACCCAGTATGGCAACGGATATTTGCACCATCCTTTTGTTTCTGTTAGCAAGCGGCTCCACCTACACGTACCGCATCGCTTTTCCTCTCCTTTATAATCCGACGCGTGCAAACCTATCGGATTCCTGTGTTGTATGCTAGTCATAAAACGTCTCCAGTCGCCGCCCGCCAAATAAAGTAGATAAACATAAATAAACACACAAACAACAAAGTATTTACGACAACTAGAATTATACGATCAGGTTCAGTCATCGTCCACCTCATACCCTTCGGGCAATTTCTCAAACTCACAGTCTTCGCCTATCTGCGACTCTTGCCATTCCGAGGCATAAGCGTGTTGATTTACACCACACACTTTACACCAACGACGAATTGTGCATTTATCGGTGACGTTATTACCGTAAACTGCATTGTCGTACATCCATATATGTTCGCATTCGTATAATTTTATCAAGTCAGGTTCTATCATAACTCCTCCACCGTAATACCGACTAAACGGCCTATGATTTCTGTGGCATCGCTAAGATTTATGTTGTGGTAGCAGTGTGTTCGATTTGTACTTGTTAAACAAGCTACCCCGTTATTGGCTTTCAAATTAATATCTCCGTATTTCGTTTTATAAACCGTCCCTGGCGCTAGTGTTTCCGCTCTCACTGCTACGCTATTTTTTTTTACCACGACGATTTTAATTTCATCACTCATTAGTCACCTCAACTTTCGTCCATCTACATTTACAATTTTTATCTGTGCAAAACGTCATGCCGTCTTTCCATACGTGATTTTCATTCAACCTAAACATTTTAACTACCTTTAGGCGGGAGTATAGACCGCAGGGGAACGTTACGATTATATAACTATTCAGCAAAATCCATTTCCTTTTGTTTTTCGTCGGCTAACATATCACGATCTTCAATTACTTCTCCGGTGTCAGTTCGTATGATTTGGACGTTTTTAGTTTTGTAGTTCAAAACTTTATTACAATCAGTCCGACGATATTCGTATTCGTCTCGGACCAACGCACTTGATAAACTCTGTTGGGCCTCACACGCTGTTATTTTGCTCTTGAAGTTGTCCGACATAGACTTTTTTTCTTCTTCCAGCATTTTAAGCTCATCAGTACAGGCGGATAATTCTTTCGCCGCCTTTTTGACTTCTTCGTCTGTTAAAACACATTTCAATCTTTGAGTAATCACGATTGTTTTTATCTCTTTAGGTTTGGGCATCTTAAATCCTTTCCGATTAATTATTTATTTGTCTCTATGTTTTAAGCATTTTTACCGCGAAATGACGGCCAATCAAACACAACCGCCCCGCCTCCTTCTTTAGCTCGATCTACAATACTCGGACCTAACAGTGAACGAAAATCTTTTTCATTACAATTAGCAATCAATACGCTCGGCTTGCATTCCCCGTAACGCTTGTCTATTATCAATGTCAAACTTCTTACCTCAAAATCACTTTCCATTCGCTCTTGACATTCGTCTATGACTAACAAATAAGGTAGGACAAATTGTTCCATAGCCTGTATTTCCGTTAGACTGCTTTTATCACCGAAAGCCTCTCTTAATTTCATACCTATTTCACGACAACGAATATACCTACAAAAACGTAAATCATTAAAACAAATCGAACGAATTATCTCTATTCCACATTGAGTTTTACCGTTACCTCTATCGCCTAATAATAAAACAGTATTATTTTTCTTAACCACCGATAATGATTTCTGATAAGCGATATTAAATTTATTATGTTTTAACATGGTTTCGTTATTATTCATTTCGTGTCTTTTACTAATTCCGCTTGCCTTCCAAAGTTTATCGCCTTCTAAATACCGTCGCTTAGCTTCGTGATTAATAATACTTTCAGATGATGATGCTTTCGCTATCTTCAGCGTATGGGATTTCTTTAGTATTTCGCCTATTTTTTCCGGTTCCATTTTTATCCCTAAATAATCCTACCCACCCGTTAGTCATACTATTTTCTATCATCGAAATTGCCTCAGACATAGAGAGTTTAGCTAACATTAATAATTGTTTTTCAGCTGATGTTGGTTTTTTTGGGTCATTAATAGGCTTTTTGATTTCCGATCTATATTTAACCCACTCATTCCATGTTTTTATAAATTCCTGGGTGTTTAGACAATCAGGAATATTAAAAAATCCCTTCTTCTCTTCTCTATTCTCCTCTATTTCTACTCTACTCTCTTCTACTCTACTCTCTTCTACTCTACTCTCTTCTACTCTACTCTCTTCTACTCTACTCTTAGTACACAACTTTGATTCTTGCGTAACAGTATTTACAAAGTTATGTAACATTTGTATTGTCAAAGAGATAGGGCGTTTTTGTAGGTCAAAACCTTTCCGTTTTAAATATTCCGGGTTTAATGGTACTGGTTTTTTGATCTGAAGCTCCAACATTACGAAGGCCATGAACCGCCATTTGTCGATTTCGCATAGCTCCTCAAATTCAGGATCGGCGTTAAGCATTTTGAAATGTGTCTTGCACCAATGGAGTACACGGTCCTTATATCCTGGGTGATATAACTCTAAATTTTTAACTGTTAAATATTGCACTTATTCCATTTTCATTAATAATTGGTATTACTAAACACATTTACCCTCCAGTTTATATCGGGCAAATCTATTCTTACCGGTCTGGTTCAAATTGACGATGTTGTAGCCCTGCCGTTTTAATTCAAACACCCGCGCCCCTAACCGAAAACAACCCACGTCCCGCAACGCATCCAGCGGTGTCAACGTGCGGCCCGATTGTAATATCTTTAATATTCGGTCCGCCTGGCTGGGCTGAGCGTCAAATAAAGTTGACTCGGTTGTCTGTATCAATTCACTTCTCCGAAAACGACTTAGTATTTTTCTATTTTAGCGCCGTTTTTTAATGGAGTTATCTTTACTTTACTTACACGATTTTTGCGGATAGGAATTTTTATGTGTTTTCTCCAGAACCCTACCGGCACACTCATAATATAATTCCCTTTGTATGGCGGCTCGGTCCATATTTCTACGCCGTCAATGGTCGTGTTGTCGTAAATCACATAAGCTATCATGTTTTATCCTTTTCTTGTTGTAGGTCAAAACGTTGTGACTACATCTCATTTAACTATATCTTATATCGGTCAAAACGGAATATCGTCGGGAGTCGGGGCGATATTAGTCGGCGTTGCAGGTAACGACGGACCGCCTGGCGGCTTCTTAGTATTCGCGGTAGCGTTTTTATATCTAGTAGATAATTTACGTAGTTCGTCGTCGGATGGAACTTGTCGTTCTCGTTTGTTATCGCCGGGCAAATCCCATTTTTCGCGGAATTGACCCTCATAGATTTCGTGTTTGCATTCAAGAACAATGCCTTTATCGGTTATTTTAGGATTCATGAAATCGCCATTAAATTCCAATGCGTCTAATTTTCGTTCAGAATATGGCCACGCCTTTTCTGTGAGAAATAATCTCAAATGTCGATCTTGCGGTTCGATTCCAACCCACTTGTCATTTTGGGCAACATGAGTTATTTCAAATACAACATCTAAATAAGGAGAACCATTGTCAGATGTATCCATTCCCATATCTTTACAGACACCACTATAAGTTCCAATACTCAACATCACTTCACCTTCTTTCTGTTAGTAATATGCCCCCAAATTGTATCCCACATTTTATCTGGCTCGTTTGGTATATCAATAACCGGCGGTAAGTTATATCGGTTCTTGGCGTCGAAGGCGTCTCGGCGTTCGGTATAAATCACCCGTTCAGTACCGCCTATACCTTTGCCTTTTTTCAACGCCTCCGGTTTATTTGATCTTGCCGTTTCGACTACCGTAAAGAAATTACCAAATAAAACTGCATCGGCCCACTTAGACGTTATCGACCACGTTTTATCGTGGACATCGGAAACATATCGGTCGTAATCGGCACCCATCGGATTCCTGAACGGTTTGACTTTGCAATGAGATAATATCACAATCACAACGCCTTTGTCATGGAGCCTATCCAATGCTGACAATAATTTTATCCATTCAGTGATTGCAATATCGTATCCTTTTTGATATGACACGAAACCTTTTTCACCCCAATCGTCGTTAAAATCTCGGTCACATATAAACTCATGGCAAAGCCGCTCAAAGCCGCCTATAGCATCCAGGTTGACAGTACCGAATCCTTCTAGCGTTGGTATTAATTCTAGTAATCCAAGCCAATTATCAATTCGGGCCGCGTCAATGCTAGGCACCAACCCGGAGCCAAGCAATGTCTCATATCCTGTTTCGCCTCTGGCCTGTAATATTACCGGATTTAGCGAATACGCTCCGGCAGTTGTTTTGCCAAACCCCTCAACCGCGTTAAGTAAAATCTTAGGCGGCTTGAACACGGCATCCAACTTGCCGACATTTGGCATGTTTGGTTTTATTGTCGCCGTTTTGTTGTTATTGGTTTGCAGCGGCGGCGGCATAGCGGGGGCATTTGTTTTAGCCATGATTAATCTCCTTGTTCCAGTTCAGCATGTATATTGTCAACTTTAATAAACCCCTTCGGCGGGATACCGGAATTAATATCGTATCCGCCGGTGCAGGCATCAAAATACTCGCACGTACCGATCCCGATACACGCATCGGTATTGCGGGGATAACGGTTATATTTCTTACAGTCATTGATAATATGAGCCATTTGCCATAGCTCATATTGATACTCGATAATCTCATCTTCTAATCGTGGTATTTCACGGCGGGCAAAATAGAAGTCGGGCCGCTTGCCCATATCCTCGGTGATTCGCTGCCCGTATTCGTCCGGGGTTTCGTCGCGCGTTAAAAGATATTGCGTATCTTTATCGGCGACCGATTGTTTGACGCTGCCGTTCTTGTTTAATTCCCGTTCGCCGGTTTCGTTATTATATACCTGTTTCAAGCTATCGGCGTCTAGTATCGGGATTCTTGTCGGTTTAATCGTCGGTTTACGTAAAACATCATACAATATTTCTTGTATGTCATATTCGTCGTTGCGGGCCGACAGCATATATAAGCTAATTTGTCCGTCGATTAAGAGATGTTTCCAATAATCGGAATCGGGGTCGATGTCTTTACTGGTAATTTTGTGCTCAAGTAATTTTAATATGCCGTCACAATCGACGATTCCATCCCTAACGCCCGCTACCCTTGCTAATCGGCTTTTTTTACCGGTTGCCGGATTAACAATATCCTGTTCAAACCTACCCTCCGATTCGATGTATTTAATGTCATTATCTCGTACACCCCACCGCCAAAAATAACCGCTTAACATGGCCGCAATCGTCACCCGCTCGATTTCCCAGTCGCGGCGGTATTGTTCGTCCGGCTCGTGTTCGTTGTATTTTTGCATTACCGCGTCTATCACGCCTTCAGATGGATCGGGGATACATAATATTCGGCCATCCGGAACCTTGACCCCATTGATCCTATTTTTCTTATACAAATCCAACCCATAATGCACCGCAGAGCCGATTCGTATCGGCGCGGAGTCGCGGACACGACGATAACCACAAACATAAAAGAGAAACAGTTTGCGTTTGCATTTGTTGCAACACTGATTCATGCTGTTGGTGGTTATCGTCGTTTCATTATCTGTCATATCGTTATCCGTTGGTTGTGACTACATCTCATTTAACTATCTCTCATGGCTTTTAGCCGCCGATGCGTTTCGTCACGGAATTTAGACCGGACATCACAGACCACCGGCAGCCTTGTATTAATTTTCATTGCGTTGTGACTACATCTCATTTAACTATCTCTCATATCCGTCCCCGCCGAACTCCACAGGTGCAGACCGTTGTGACTACATCTCATTTAACTATCTCTCATATCTTTGACCCTTTGGATATGCATTATACTTTTGTTGTGACTACATCTCATTTAACTATCTCTCATATCTATATTAGCGTTTGGGTTTGCTGATAATCAGTTGTGACTACATCTCATTTAACTATCTCTCATATCCCTGCCTTTGGGGTCATCCTTTAATTGACAGTTGTGACTACATCTCATTTAACTATCTCTCATATCGTTGTGACTACATCTCATTTTTCTCTAAACCCCTTGCCAATATATTGTTAGCCGCGTTCACGTCTCGTTTAGATTCAAAATTACACGCTTCGCATACATAAATTCTATCCCTTAATGTTAATTTTTTTTCAGGTATATTGCCACAATTTGAACACATCTGCGTTGTGTTTTTTGGGTTTACCGCCACAAAGGTACGATGATAAATATTACATTTATACTCAAGCTGGAATAAGAAGCCACCCCAGGCCGAATCCATTATATGACGGTTCAATCGACCTTTACCCGCCGTCATTCCTTTAATGTTTAATTTTTCAACGCAAACCAAATCGTTGTTTTTGGCATAATCATTAGCGACATTGTAAATATAATCCTTACGCTTATTAGCAACTCTTAAATGTAGTCTGGCTAATTGCTTTTTTACCTGTTTGCGTCGGTTGCTGCCCCGTTTACATCTCGCCAATTTACGCTGAACCACCCGCAATCGTTTTTGGATATGACCGAGGAATTTCGGGTTCTTGACTAAAACACCGTCGCTGTCGGCAACAAACGAAGTCAACCCCATATCCAATCCGACCTGATTACCGGTGGTTGGTAACGGCGTTGTAGCCACATTCTCACAACTGAATACGACATAAAACTTATCAGACTCCCGCTTGACCGTAACCGTTTTAATCCGCCCGATAATTGGACGATGTAGGCGTAGTTTTAATACGCCGATATTCTTTACGGTTAATAGATTGCCGTCTAATTTCCAACAAGTAGGTATATCTATTCCGTCTTTTATAGTTATATCCAGCGTAAAGCTGTCAACGAATTTTTTGTATCGCGGATAACCGAATGGCCGAATTCCCTTTTTTACTCTGTTAAAGAAATTTTTATAGGCTTTGTCCGCCCGACTTAAAACATCCTGCTTAGTCCTTGCTGGTATTTCGTCCAGGCCAATCCATTTTAAACCGTCGATAATTGTTTTCTTGCCGATTAGCGGCTTGTAGCAATCGAAATTGCTAACACTTTTTCCTTTCGCTTTATATTGATATTCGCGATACATCAAAGTGATATTGTATAATTGTTTGCACTTCCAAAGCCAGCGATGGATATTCCTGGCAGTTTCTTTGTTGCAATAAGCCCGATATTTATAACTCATTCTAATAAGTTTAGCGGGGGGTATTTTTACCCCCTCGCTAAACCGAGATGTAGTTTGCGGACAAAGCCGACTTGATTCCAGTGCGTATGCACCAGAGCATTGGTCAACCTTATCGCCCGCCGGGGCCACACACCCCGTTAGTTTTTTGTCGATAAAAAACCCGCCGCACTGAACAACGCGAATTGACAGGGGGGTTGCGGCGGGTTTGTAAGTAATATTATTGTCAATCGCGTTATCCATAATATAACCTTATATCACAAATCGTCAATTGTCAAGCGAAAAATTAAAATATTTTTATTATACCGTAAACGTTTGTAGCATATAGACTTATAACTATTTTATGAAAAACTGAAATAATAACGCTAATTTTTCTTGACAATGTCCGATATGTAATATATACTATAATTAGAGTTAAGATTAAAACTTGAAACACTTATTGAAAGGATCGAAAAAATGAAACTAAAACCAGAAAAAACTGTATGCGATTTTTGCGAATCATCTGCAGAGAGAACTCGGCAAACCACAACCAAACTTGGCTTAGTTTTTTGCAACTACGAATGTATGGAAGCATACTATGGTGATCAAATACCGGCGGAGGAAGAGTTTTTGTGTGTTCAGACGAACTATTAATTTAACGCTTTAGAAAGGATTGAAAAATGAATACAATTGAGAAATTTAGAGAAATTGAGAATTTGGTAAAGCTGTTTTATTTTGGTGTAGGACACGATAAGGATGGATGGCCAGGATATTGTAATCAAGAATTGATAAAAATGATGGATCTTAAAGAGCGGCGGGCATTGAGTAACATTAAATCTTGCTTGCGTAACTGCCACGAAGATCATATAAGCCCACTTGAGGGATGGGTTGATAATACGTATAACTATATGATTAAACTAGTGGCTAAATATGAGCCAGCCAGTCACCAAACCATTACCCCGCAACGTCGCAACCGCTTACCGGTCGAATGGAATTAGTTTTTTTGATCCCGCCCCGCGCTGTAGTGGCCGGGGCGGGGTATATTTTTTTGTTTTTGCGTCACAACTTTTCCCGACAAAACGCAATATATTGATACAATTTTTAGGAGGTTAAACCATGACAGAGCAAGAGTTTAATAGATTGATGAGCGATAAAGTAATTAAAGAGATAATGGAGGATATATATAGATCACCGATGTTTCACTGCCCACAATGTAAGTCGGAGAACCTAAACACACATCCCGGTAATAATCTTTATGGAGATAATCAACATTCCGAATGGGTCCAATGCTTGGATTGTGGATGTAACTGGTACGATGTTTATAATTATAGTCATTTTGAGATTATTAAACCCTAACCGTTGAGTTATCAAGTATTGCTTGACGACTGTAAGTGATTAATATTTCTTGACAAAGGGCTGATAG
>Ga0307378_10014204_pt1 | contig 10028 bp, 23 predicted proteins | sample UN1MG_FD_202238 | JGI IMG/M metagenome (GOLD analysis project Ga0307378, IMG submission 202238) | Soil microbial communities from Risofladan, Vaasa, Finland - UN-1 | ecosystem: Environmental > Terrestrial > Soil > Coastal area > Acid sulfate soil | place: Finland: Risofladan, Vaasa | collected... | reverse complement strand
TTCTGGATTTTAGACCGTTTCAAGCGACCCGAGCGAGGACCGGAGCAAAGCGAGACCCGGCCCAGGAAAGGGACCAGCGTCTCGCCAGGCGACAAGCTGACCGTCGGTCGAACCGTCACAACAGCGCCGCCGTGCTTTCGCTCCTGGCTGACAGACTCCACGACGGTGCGACCCGAGTGCCAGCTGATACAACCAGGCGGGACGTACAAAACGAGACCGATGCACCTGGAGGCGATCGGCTGGCAGTAGCGGGAAAAGTGCGATAGGCTTCGCGCATCGGTGCCCGCCAAAGACAACCGATCAAGGCCCGGAGCGGTGACACCTATCGCCGCTGCCGGGCCGTCCTTTATCCGCTTCTCGGTTCCTGGTGTCAATCGCAGCATCACGCAGCGACGTCGGCCAAGTAACGGCGCATCACGTCGCGGCGCAGATCGTCGACACTTTCGCCGGGCTGCGCGATCGTTTCCAGGTACTCGAACAGCTCGGTGGTCGTCGCGCCGTCGTTTATCCGGTAGCAGGCGAAGGCCAGCTCGAGTTCCCGGACGGCGTGCGCCTGGCTGGCAGTCAGAGCGGCTTCGCGCTCGGCTAGTGTTTGTTGTCTGTTCATTGTCGTGCGCTCCTGTCGGTTACGTGCTGCGCGTTGCTCAAATTGAACCAGCGCGTCTGGTTCCTGGTATCGACGCGGCGGCGGCCGCGCATGTGGATTCTGCCGTTGCATCGGCTGCCGTAAACGTAGGCGTCGGCGGCGGTGAAATCATCGCTGCCGGCTTCTATGCTGTCGCGGTGGACGATGTACTCGGAACCGCTCGGCAGCCGGACGCGCAGGTTCATGCGGTCGAACCTTGTCGCGCCGGCTTCCAGAATTGCGAGTGCTTCGGCCGGCGTCATGACGTTTCACCAGTGAAGGCGGCGACGTTCTGCCAGGCCGGCACCTGGTAGCGGTAGGCCAGCTCCCAGGCTAAGCGACAAGACACGATCAGGCGCGAGCCGTCCGAGTAGATCGCTTTCGCGACCGGGGTCGCGATATGCTCTTTCAGTTCGACGCGAATCAGTGAGAGGGTTTTCATGCTGCTGAACTCCTGGCTGTTGTTGGTTCGTCTGTCCACGGCTTCAATGTCTCATAGTGTCGCAGTACGTGCAACACTTTAACGGGCCTTTTATCCAGAAACGTGAACCGCGTCACAGTCCTGGCCGTGGCCGGCGTCGTTGCATGGCGCGCAGCGTTCTGATACCGTCCCGGCATGGATTCACTACTTAAAACGCACCGGCAGCACCTGGGCGCACCGCTCGCGAAAGTCGCGCGCCAGGTCGGCGTCAACCGCTCGACCCTTTACCGAATCGAGGCCGGCGAAGTATCGCCGACCAGGCGAGTCGCGCGGGCGCTTTTCGAGTTCTACCGCGGCGAGGTCCCGCTCGCGCATATATATGACCCGGAGTACGCGGCCAAGCCGCACGGCTGACAACACCGGCCGGCCCGGCCTTTTTCCTGTTTTGTGACGTAGTTCCGCGCAAACCTGTCGCACCGCTTGCAACGGTCGCCGAGCTATGCGACCCTTTCGAGGTGGACACTTTACAACGACAGGAGCCCGACACCATGAACCAACGAGACCAACACGCCGCCGACGCCTTGGCACTTGCCAGCGACGCGCACGCAGCCAAAACCACCGCCGAGCGAGCCGCCTACAACCAGCGCCTGCAGGATCACCTGACCGAGCTGGTCAACATGGACGGCACAACGGACGGCATCGAGGCGCATTGCGAACGCTTCGAGCTGCACTACCTGCCGGCACCGACGTGGTCGAAATTCACCGTCGAGGTCGCCGAGGACTGCGACCGCTACGCGCGCCAGTACCGGATCACGCTCGGCGAATCAATTCGCGAATGGGAGGGCGACGGCCCGGACGGCGGTTTCGGCCTGACGATCGAACAGGCCGCAATCGTGGCCGCGTTTTTCAAAGACCAGGGCCGCGACCTGTCCGAAGTTCCCGCCGTGGATCCGCAGTCGTGAGGCTGAACACGTCGCAGATCGAGACGCTGGCCGCGCTTTACCTTTTACAGCCGGCCACCGTCTCGGCGGTCCTGAACTATCTCGGCAAGTCGTTGACAAGCGGCAGCGAACCGCTCCTGCAGCTGGTCCGGCTTGGCCTGGCCGAGCGCAAAAAGTGGCAGCCGCCTGACGTCGAAATCACCGAGGCCATGCGCGCCGGCCTGGAGGAAATTCCGCACGGCCGAACCGGCAAGCGGCCGTACCTGTACCAGCTCACGCCGGCGGCAGACGCCGCCGGTCACTACCTGCACGAAGCGTTGCAGATCATCGAGGAGACAACAAAATGACACCGACAGCCGAACAGATCGAGGAGGCGCGCCGCCAGCTGCGCTCCTGCATTTTCAACCTAGTGACCCGCAAGTACATGCGCGACGCCGTCGGCCTGCACTTGTTGCGCGTCGTCGAAATGACGCTGCGCCAGCCAGGCGACCCGGAGCCGATCGGCACCGCGGCGTCGCTTTACATCGAGGACGAGGACAAGCCGGAAACCTGGCGCGCCTATCCGAGCGACGGAACAACGATCGACGAACTGCGCCGGGCCTGCGAAGCGTTCAACGTCCGGCCGTGGGTCGACCTGGACGGCCGCGTTTGCCTGGTCATGCGCGACGACTACGGCAGCACCGACGTGCCGCCTGACGCCTGCGCCCTGGTCGGCGCCATGTATGGCACCAAGCCGGAACCGGATCGCCTGGCCGGCATCATGGGCGAGCTGCCGGCATTTATGAAAAGGCAGGCCGACTAATGAAAAACGAAAAGCCGCAATTCGGCAGCGCCGCCGAGGTCATGGCCTACGTCGACGAGCGCCTGGACGCGATCGCGCACCGGCTGCGCGCGCTGACAGGTGCGATGCGTTGGCAGAACGTCCACATCGCCAACGGGATCGCGACCGAGTGCCACCGCATCAAATACGCGTTGACGTTCGTCCAGGGAGCGCCGCCACCGGAGGACCCGGAACCGTGAAAAACTGCAAGGATTGCCTGCACTACTCGCAGGACGCGACCGGCTCGCCAGGCGGCGAGTGCCGGCGCAAGGCGCCCAGGCTGGCACCGGAGGGCAGCGTTTACAGCTCGCACGACAACGCGCCCTACGGCTACTGGCCGATCGTCCAGGCGTCGCAATGGTGCGGCGAGTTCCGCGCCCGCGATCGGTCGAGGGCCTGACGTGCTGCGCGTGCCAAAAGCCTGGGAACCGTATCGGACGCCATGGCAAGGCGACCTGGGCGACCTGCAGAACGGGCTCTTTGTCCTGAAGCCGCGCGGCCTGGTCGTGATCGTTTCCAGCGGCATGGGCTGGGAACATGCCAGCGTGTCCAGGCGCTCGCGCTGCCCGAGTTACGAGGACATGGACTACGTGAAGCGGTCGGCCTGGGCGCCCGAGGACTGCGCGATGCAGCTCCACGTTCCCGAGTCGGATCACGTCAATGCGCACCCGTTTTGCCTGCACTTATGGCGGCCGCTGGAGGCCGAAATACCGCGCCCGCCGGCAATTTTTGTCGGTTAGCCAGGAGTGTGAACCACGTCACAAAAGCCGCCGAAAGTGTTGCGCAGCTTGCGACAGTATGAGACATTGAAGCCGTGGACAGACAAACAACCCGAGGAGCTTCAACCGTGACGACTTTCAACCATTGCAACAGCTGCAACCTGACCGGCCTGGCCGGCGACTTTAACTTCACGACCGAGGTCGACCCGTTCGGCACCGGCGACAGCCCGAGCGAAATCACGATCACCTGCCCGGACTGCAACAGCGACGACGTCGAATGGGACGCGATCGTTTGCGAGTGCGGCGAGGCGCTGCCGGTCGAAGGTTACGACGACTGCGCGGCCTGTATTTTGCTCGACCAGTACAGCCACAACAGCGACTACGACGCCGAGGCAATCGCCGACGCACGCAAGGCCCTGCCGGCCGACCAGCTTTGCATGATCGACGAGCAGATCGCCCGCACAATCGACCGGGGCCGCGCGTAAGCGCGGCGCCCTTTTCACCGAGGACACCAACATGAAAACGATCGAAAAACTGAAACGCAAAGACGGCCGCACCGTTACCCTGGAACAGCTCGACAGCGGCGAGTTCCTGATGTCCGGCGCGCACGGCACGCACACCTTGGCCGCTGACTCCGACCCGCAGCGCGTGCACGCGCATTGGGAAGGGTTTTGCCAGCTGAACGACGTCCAGAACCGCGCGATGATTGTCGCCAGCGCAGACCCGAAAAAGGTCGGCAGCTCGCACGCGCTCGAACTCGACGTGCAGCGCGCCCTGTATTGCATGGGCCTGCTGGAAGCGCGTCTCGAGGTCCTGGACCTGAAGGCCGGCACGCTGAAGGCCAGCTGGGCCGACGCCGGCGACGGCGCGCACCTGGTCGACCAGCTCCTGAACATTGTCGCCGACGACGATCACCGCGACGCGCTGCGCGCTGAAATGGACGCCGAAATTAACGGCGACCACGACGAGGTGGCAGCGTGAGCCCGCGCGACGTACTGGCGCAGCTGATCGAGCTGGCCGAGATTCGCCGCGAGCAATGGCAGACCGTCCTCGACGGCAGCGTTGCCGACGCCGTGAACGAACTCTACGAGGCAGACGAGCAGGAGGCCGCCGAGCGCGTCGAGTGGCTGGGCGAGCTGATCGACGCCGCCAGGCTGATCGAGCCGCCGGCCTGGCCGAAAGTGTTCCCGGATTCGAGCGCGATCCGCGCGGTGAATTACGCCGGCGACAGCCTGGTGCTGACGGTGACATTCGCCAGCGGCGTCGCCTGGGAATACTACGGCGTGACCGGCTCCACGGCCGACGAGCTGGCCGCCGCCGAAAGCGTTGGCCGCTACTTTCACGCCAATATCAAAGGCCGCTACGAGGGCCGCAAGGTCGAGGAGGTGACACCGTGAACATTAAACAACGCGACGCCGTGATCGAGGCTGAGGCGATCCATTGCGTGACCTATTGCCGCGCCAGAAACTGCGACCTGCGGTACTACGTCAAAAGCCTGACAGACGGCGCGCACTGGTCGCCGGAACACGGCAGCCTGGTCGCGCTGCGCCTGGTTCACCTGGGCTACGACCTGGACAGCGCCGGCGAGCTGGTGCCGGTGATCGACTGCGACGCCACCGAGCTGGACGACGCCGGCGTGGAGGAGTACGCGTGAGCGTTGAACTGTGGTCGGACAGCGAGCCGGCGAACGTAGTCCTGGCAATACTGCGCGGCCTGATCGCTGTCCTGGCGTGGGCCGCCTGGCTGGCGCTGGCGTTCGCCGTGCTGTACGGCTGCACGAAACCGGAGCCCATGGAGTGCCAGTTCGTGCGCCAGGCCGGCACCATGTACCTGACCGACACGCGCGAGCTGGCGAAGTCGACCAGCCTGGTGATCGTTCACCGCGACGGCCGGCAGTTCGCGTTCAGGCGCGAGGACCTGCTGGCCTGCCAGGCGGTGACGCCATGAACGGGCCGGCGATCGACACGCACAACGAGCGCATCAACTTCGGCAAATACGTCGGCGAGCTGTGGACCCGGCTTCCGGTGTCCTACCTGAAGTGGATCATCACGACGCAGGCGCGCGACCATGAAATCGCGACCGCCGAGCTGGCGCGCCGTGGCATACCGCTGACCGACGACGGAATCGAACTAAGCGCGCACGCGATCGACAGCGCCAGCCTGCGACTGTGGGCCGAGTACCTGGGCAACAAAGCCGAGAACGAGGGCCTGCACCGCTGGCTGAAAAGGATCACCGCCGAGGCGCTGGCCGGCGGCGAAGTCGACGACCGCAACCGCGTCGTGTGGGAGGGCCGGGTCCTGTTATGCCTGGAAGTCACGCCGCTGGTCACGATCGTGAAAACCTGCATGATCCAACACAATACCGGATAGCAAACCGCTGCACGCTATGCGACAGTAACCGACCAAAACACCGACAGGAGAACAAAATGCGAACGATCGAACAACAGCTGGCCGACGTGCCAGGGACCGACGACGAGTTCCACGTGGAACCAGTGACCAACGAGGAGCGCGAGGAAAACGGACAAGGGCAGCTGCTCGAACGGCCAACGCTCGGCCGCCAGGTCACGACTAGCCGCGCGAACTCGCCGGCCGAGGTGATCGAGCAGGCCGGCCGCGGATCCGCGGTCGCTGAAATCAATCCGCTGGCCATGCTCGCGACCGCGCTCGAACAAGGGCACGACGTCGAAAAGCTGGGAAAGCTGATGGACCTGGCCGAACGCTACGAGGCGAACCAGGCGCGCAAAGCCTACGCGCTCGCGATGTCGCAGTTCCAGGCAGACTGCCCGCCGATCGTCGAGAACAAGGTCGCCTACGTGAACACCGACAAGGGCAACTACTCGTACAGCTACGCCGACCTCGACGCGATCATGTCCGCGATCCGGCCGACGCTGAAAGCGTGCGGCCTGTCGGTTTCGTTCGACACCATGATCAGCGACGACGGCAAACAGATAACCAGCCTGTGCCACGTCATGCACGCCGCCGGCCACAAGGAAACGACGCGATTCGTCTGCCCGGTCGACCAGGCGCTGCGCATGAACGACTCGCAGAAAATGGGCAGCGCGAACAGCTACGCGTGCCGCTACAACGTCCTGAACGCGTTCGCGCTGACTGCCGGCGAGGACGACGACGGCGCTGCCGGCGATCGCAGCCGCGGCGCACCGCCGCCACCGAAAAAGACCGACGTCGACGAGTTCTTTCCAATCGGCAAACATAAGGGCCAGCCGTGGGATCAGGTGCCGCTCGACTACCTCGAATGGGCGGTGGCTAACCTGACCGAGAAACCCGACATCGTGGCGCGCTGCAAACAGCAAATCGAGTTGCGCAGCGACAGCCAGGAGGCCGAGCCGGCCGCCGAGGAGGGCCAGCTGACGCTGGCCGAGTGCGCGCGCACGATCACCGGCATGAAACACCATTCCGAGCTGGTGAAATTTTGGGACCTTGTGCCGGATAAATTTCGCACCAGCCTGGCCAAGTTCTACGAGACCAGGCTCGGCGAGCTGTCCGGCAAACCAGCGCCGGCAAAGGACGACGACGCGCCGTTTTAATGGCATAGTTTTGGCGGCAGCTGCAACAGACCCAGGCGCGTGACGCGCTTCGCGGCTGCCGCCGTTTTACAACCGACAGGAGCAAAACCGCATGGACATCAACACGCAGGAACAGCTGGCAGTCACCGAGCTGCAACCGATCATCAAGCACACCACCGCATACGTCTGCACGATCGACGGCCTGGAAATTCACGACGACGAGACGCTGGCGCTGGCCGGCGACCTCGACAAAGACCTGAACCGCTACCGCATGAAACTGGAGGACAAGCGCACGTCCCTGGTGCAACCGCTGAACAAGGTCGTGAAGGACATCAACGAGCTGTTCAAGGCGCCGCGCGATCGGATCGACGAGCTGCGCGGAAAGCTGAAAAAGAAAATGGTCGGATATATAACGCGCATGGAACAGATCGAGCGCGAGAAAAAACGCCAGGAGGCCGAGGAGGCACGGCAGCGCGAGGAGCGGCTGCGCAAAGCGGCCGAAAAAGCCAAGGCGCAAGCCGGCGAGGACGCGGCGCCGATGATCGAGGTACTGGAAAAGCAGGCCGCCGCCGCTGCCGCCGCGCAAGTCGCGATCCCGGCAGCTCGCAGCGCGCCGGTGCGCGGAACCAGGTCGAGCGTGTCCACCGTGAAAACGTGGGTCGGCGAGGTCGTCGACGTGAAGGCCGCCTGCCTGGCGGTCGCCGAGGGCCGCTTGCCGGCTGGCCTGGTGAGCTTCAGCCAGTCGGACCTGAACGGCCTGGCGCGGGCGCTGGAAACCGAGAAAACCGTCGACGGCATCAAGTACAGCCAGAAAATTTCGGCAGGTGTCCGGTGACGTCCGGCTCGTTCGACGCCGCGGTGCTTCGGGAGCTGACCGCCGAGCGTGACCGCTACGAGGAGGCGCTGGAGCGTGTTCACGCTTGGTCCCGCGCGTATCCGCTGAAGGTGTTCCCGGAGCCGAGCAAAGAGGACTGGAAGCACGCCGACGAGGTCCTGCAGCGCGCCGGCCTGCACGGCATCACCAGGTACAGCGCCAGCAACATGCGCCACGTCGTCGAAGGCGTCGCTAAAATCGTCGCCACCGCGCTGCGCCGTGAGGTGCAACCGTGAGCGAAACCAACGGACAAAAGCCAAAACGCAGGCAGCCGACCGAGGAGCAGATGCGGCTCGCGCAGCTGGAAAACCGGGCCCTGTTGCTAACCGATCGCATCGAGGCCCTGGTCGCTGCCGCCGGTATGCTGGAGCGCCAGGCGATCGAAAACCTGACCGCGTTCAATTTCCAGGTCGAGGAGTCGAACCGGATCGAAACCACGCTGCGCGACTTATGCGCTGCCGTCTCGGAACACGTTCGACGCGGGCGCCACGGCACCGCCGTGCCGGAACACCTGGCGCCGTACCTGGAAAAAGGGCTGCTCGAGCTGAAGCGCAGACAGGACGCGCGCGACGAGGCCATGGCGCGGATCAAGGCGCTGCACGCCGGGGAGACAAAGCAATGAACAACGCCGCACTTATTCGATCGGGCGGCCTGAAATCCGACCAAGTGCCGCCGCAGGCCGATATGTTCGCCGAGGCGCTGCCGAAACTGAAGTACGGCACGACCGTCGGCCTGACAATCCAGGAGGCGTTCGACGAGTTCCACCGCCGCAACCCGCACGTCTACGTCATGCTTTCCAAAATGGCCAGGGCGGCGAAAGCGGCTGGCCGAACCAAAATCGGCATCGGTATGCTGGTCGAGGTTATCCGCTGGGATTACCTGGTGAACACCGACCACGACGAGAGCGACTTCAAAATCAACAACAACCACCGCAGCCGCTACGCCAGGCTCCTGGAGCAACAGGAGCCCGAGCTGGCCGGAATGTTTGAGACCCGCAAGCTGCGATCATAGGAGGCGGCATGATTAGCAACAACAAGCGATGGCTGAAGCGCCGGCGCGATCCTGGCGACTACCTCGACCCGCGGCCCGAGTTCTGGCTGGCGTTGTTTCTTGTTTTGTGGCTGTGGAGCTGGCAGCCTACGTTTTAGACGTCCGAGACGTCCGGCCGCCTGGTTCAGACTCCTGTCGGTGTTCTGTCCACAACCCAGGCGGCTGTTTTTATTTCGTCTTTTCGATCAGGTGGCGAATGTCGACCAGGGCCCTGGTGACGTTGTCGTTGTGCGCCTGGAGCTGCTGGTCGTGCTTGTCGAGGATCGCCAGTATCTCGCGCCGCTCCGCTGACCGCCGGCCGTGTTCAATATCAGCGAGCTGGTCGCGGTGATTTGCCGCTTGTTCCAGCAGCGTGAACTTTTTGTCGAGCATTAGCAGCCAACGCAGCATAAACAGCACCAGGACGACGGATCCGCGCGCGACGTAGTCGAGCAGGAGCAACACAAAATTCTCGGAAAGCATACGCGCACCCGTTCAGCTGGACCAGACAGAAACCGCAGGATATAGCAGAACGGGAACCGATTCCCAGCTACGCCGGCCGGCATTGTTGCGCGAATTGCGACGTTGGACTATTCTCGGCCGGCAATATCACCGAGGGCGGGCCGCGTGTATCAATTCGGGACCAAAAGCGAAAAAGAGCTGAACGGCGTCCGCGACGACCTGGTCCGCACAACGCGCCGCACGTTGACCCTGTCGCCGATCGACTTCGCCGTGTTCGACGGCTTGCGCACCGACGCCGAGCAGGCCGAGTACGTGCGCACCGGCGTTTCCAAAACCATGAACAGCAAACACCTGATCCAGCCGGACGGCTTCGGCCATGCGGTCGACCTGGTGCCGTACATCAACGGCAAGCTGCGCTGGGAGCTGCGACCCTGCATCCTGATCGCCGAGGCGATGCACGAAGCCGCCACCGAGCTGGCCGTGCCGCTGATATGGGGCGCGATATGGGACACGCCGTTCCTGGAGCTGGATCGCGCCGACCTGGAAAACGAGGTCGAGCGGTACAAGGAACGCCGGCGAGCCCGCGGGAAAAAGGCGTTTATTGACGAGCCGCA
>Ga0307378_10014200_pt1 | contig 10029 bp, 9 predicted proteins | sample UN1MG_FD_202238 | JGI IMG/M metagenome (GOLD analysis project Ga0307378, IMG submission 202238) | Soil microbial communities from Risofladan, Vaasa, Finland - UN-1 | ecosystem: Environmental > Terrestrial > Soil > Coastal area > Acid sulfate soil | place: Finland: Risofladan, Vaasa | collected... | reverse complement strand
GAACAGGTCGGCGACGACCAGCACGCACACGGCCACCGGCGCGAGAAGCCACAGCCGCATCCGCATCGCCTGGCGCAGCGTGACCAGGGCCACCGCCCAGACGCGACGCCACGGACGCCAACGGCGGCGGCCGTACCCAGACGCGCGGCTGTGGTCGGTGGGGTTAGTCATGATCTTCGGGCGGGTCGCTGGGCCAGGGACGCTCGGCGCGGTCGCCGGGGCCGGAAGCGGTCGGCGCCGCCGGGCCGGTTCGGATCACCCGCAGGAACAGGTCCTCGAGCGTGGTTGTCGGGTTCTCGGCCGAGAGAACCTTGGCGCCGGTGCCGCGGACGGCGGCCAGAATGGTCTCGCGGGCCTCGTCGTTGACGCCGGTGGCCTGGACCTGGAACACGTCGCGCATGAGCAACAGGTCGCGGACGCGGCCGAGTTCCCTCAACTCGCCGCGCGCCAGAATGCCGATGCGGTCGCAGACGTCGCGGACGTCGGCCAGAAGGTGCGACGACAGGAGGATCGTCTTGCCCTCGTCGCGGAGGCGGATGATAACGTCCTTCATCTCGCGGGTGCCGATGGGGTCGAGGCCCGTCGTGGGCTCGTCCAGCAGGAGGAGTTCGGGGTCGTTGACCAGGGCCTGGGCCAGGCCGATGCGGCGGCTCATGCCCTTGGAGTACTCGCGGAGCTGGCGGGCACGGGCCCGGCGGTCGAGGCCCACCATGTCGAGCAGTTGGTCCGTGCGGCGGCGGCGCTGCCGGCGGTCCAGACCGAACAGCCGGCCGTAGAAGTCGATGGTCTCCTCGCCCGTCAGAAACCGGTGCAGGTACGATTCCTCAGGCAGGTACCCGAGCCGCTGGTTGGCGGCCGGCGTTCCCGGCGGCAGGCCCAGGACGCGGGCCCGCCCGGCGGTGGGAAAGATGAGGCCGAGCAGCAACTTGATGGTGGTGCTCTTGCCGGAGCCGTTGGGCCCCAGGAGGCCGAAGATTTCGCCCCGATCCAGGCTCAGGTTGAGCCCGACCAGGGCGTGCACCTTCTGCCGGCCCCAGAAGTCTTTGTAGACCTTCGTCAGACCCTCAGTGAGCACGGGCTGAGGCTGGACCATTCGTGCCTCGCAGACGCGTCCCCCACCTGCCCCGCAACGCCCATCACCGGGGCAGGGGGCTACCGATCGGCACGCTTCTTCCGGATCGTTTGTCGCTGCGACTTTCGCAACTGCCGTCGCTTCCGCTCGCTGGGCTTCTCGAAGTAACTGTTCCGCTTGATCTCTTTAGTGAGACCTTCCTTCTCGCACAACTTCTTGAACCGCTTGAGCATCTGCTCGACGGACTCGTTTCCTCTCGACCGAATCTTCAGCATATAACCTCGACCGCTCCTTTCTTGCCACACGCGTCTTCACCATCATCCGACCGAGACGTGACTATACGCCCAACACCCGGTGGAAGCAAGCCCTTTTGTCGCCGCTCGATTCCCGTTGGGCCTTGTCGGAGCCGCGACCGTCAGGGAGCGGTGCCGCAAAAAGGCGGCGCGACCAAGCCGCTTCCGGAAACTCGCGGCTCGGCTGTAACGGTCGCAGTCCGTTTCGCAAGAACACCGCGGCAGCATGGCAGGCCCGCCGCGTGCAAAGGCAACGGGTAGATAGAGTAGCGCCAATCGGCCCTGGCGCGGGCGCCACGGCCAACGTCCGATAATACATGTTATGTTGCGCCAGGCAGGCCTCGGGGCGGTCAGTGCGGGCGCAGGCGTGCGGCGATAAGACCAAGGGCTGGCGTGCGATGGCCGGGACGCGGCGAGTCGCGACGGCAAGTTTACTAGGAGTCGATGAGGTCCTCGTCGGAGATCTGGAGGACGTCGTCGCCGCCCGTGGGCTTGGGAGGCGGGGGCTTGGCGCCGGTCGTCGGCTTGATGCCGGCCAGGCGTTCGAGGCTCGCGAGGATGTCGCCGCCGCCTTTCTGCTTGGGGGGCGGCGCCGGGGCCTTGGGCTTGGGCGCAGGCCTGGCGGCCTTGGGGGCTGCGGCCGGCTTGGCTGGGGCGGCCGGTTTGGCAGCGCCCTGGCGGACACCGTTGATCTCGACGACGAACGTCAACGGTCCGACCTGGACTTCGTCGCCCGGTGCGAGCGTCTGCTCCTGGATCTTGGCGGCGTTGACCAGGGTGCCGTTGCCGCTGCCTTTGTCGCGGATGATGAGGCGGTTCTGGTCGTTGACGATCTCGCAGTGGTGGCGCGAGACGCGCGTCGAGGCGATAATAAGGTCGCTGTCTTCGGCCCGCCCGACGGTGAGCGTGCCGGTAGGAATCTCCACCTGTTTGCCCTGCGGATTGCCCTTAATGAGGTGGAGTCTGGCTTGCATGAGATCGGCCCTCCGAAAAATGCGAGTCGCTGTTCCGTGCCGGTACCGCGGCAACGTACCACAAGCCATAAGCTGAATCAACACAAAATCCGGGGTCCGCTGGGGGCCGATGCGGCGCTGGCGGGATGGCCGTTTCCGGGCGGGCCGCCGCCCGATTCGGGCGCGCCCGAGGCGGCTTCGAGGCCGTTAGGGCCCCGGAAGCCGCACCATCGGGCCTTTCCAAGACGGCCCGTCCGGCCTTGGGGGGCCGGTGAATGATTGAAGGCCGGGGGTTCTGCGTGCCGATGAGATGGACGGCAAACACCGTTGAGAGCGTCCTCCGGGTGGCTCTGCACGGTCGTCGGCCGCACCCGGCCGATGACGGAAGCGTGCCCGACGGTATGGTGTCGGAAAATCGCTCGGATTACGGCGGTGTCGCGCAACCCCCCTACAGCGCCCCTGTGGCGCATCCTCTACGCAAGGCCAGAGGCGACGCTCATAACATACTGTGAATAAATGACTTGCAATCGCTTCACTGAAAGACCTGGGCGCCGTTACGAGGGCCGTCCGGTTCCGTTTGACGGGCGAGGTTGCGTGCGTAGGCTGTAACCGGAGGGGCCGCTCCCCGGGTCACGGGGAGACTACCCCCCTCCCGAATCGTCAATAGAAGGAATGGGGGCATGGCGCAGGCCAAACGAGGTCTCCTGCCGATCGGCGTTCACCTGACCCAGGATGCGGTCTGGATGGCCCAACTCGAGCAGGACGGGGACGACGTGCGAGTCGTCTCGAAGGCCACGTGCTCGCTCACGAGCGACGCCGACACGCTCGCGCGGGTCGTGTCCGTCGACCATGGCCCGGCCGGCGACGCCGGGACGGACATCGCGGAACACGCCTACGCCAAGGGCCGGATGTTTGTTGCGCAGAAGATCGCCTCCGACGGGTTTTGCGGCAAGGACGGCGCCATCAGCCTGCCGCAGGACCAGTTGGTCATCAAGCACCTTCGGCTGCCCCCCATGAACCCGGAGGAACTCAACGCCGCCCTGCCCTACGAACTCCAGGGCAAACTGCCGTTCAACCCGCAGGAGGCGATCGTTCGGCACATCGTGGCCGGGTCGGTCTCCGAGAACAGCGAGACCAAGCAGGATGTCCTCGTCCTGGCCACGCCCAAGCACGTGGTGGAGAAACACGTGGCCGCCATGAGCCGCCTGGGACTGACCGTCACCGGCGTGGGCGTGGAGCCCTGCGCCATGTGCTACGCCTACGCCTTTGCCGCAAGCCGCGCCCAGCCGAGCCAGGCCGGCCCGGCGTGCGTCATGATCGTCTACCTGGGCGCCCAAACCACGTACGTGGCCATTTTGCGCGGCCAGGAGACGACGTTCGTCAAGGGCGTCGGCCATGGGACCGACCGATGGGTGGAAGCCGTGGCCAAGGTAAAGGGCATTTCGCTCGAGGAGGCGGTGGAGCTGACTTCCCTGTGGCGCACGACGCCGAGCCCCGCCACGTTCGAGGATGCCGTGGACACCTACAACCGGGTCCGCACGAGCCTGGAACACCTCGTGGACGAGATCGAATCGTGCATCCGGTATCACGCCTCGCTGGCGCGGGGCGCCGGTGTCGACCACGTGCACTTCGTCGGGCCGGGGGCCCGCGACCGCGCGCTGGTGCGCGTGGTGAGCGCGCGGCTGGCCATCCCCTGCGACGTGGGCGACCCGTTCGGGGTCGTCACGGGAACGCCCGACCCGGAGACGGCCGAACCCGAGATGGCGGTGGCCGTCGGGCTGAGCCTGTTCGGCGCCCGGTAAGCCGAGAAAGAGCACCACTATGCACGTCATCAATTTTTTGCCGGACGACTATGCCGCACGCCGCGGTTTGCGGCGGGCCAACTGGACGTGCATGGCGATCGCCGGCGCAGGCGTGCTGCTCCTGGGCGCCGTGGTCGCCTTGGTCTTCATCCATGGCATGAGCCTGGCCGCCACGCGGGCCATCATGGAAGGCCAATACAAGGAGGCGAGCCGCCAGATTGACGACCTCGAACAACTCGAACAGCACAAGACCGGCCTGCTTCACAAGGTCGAGTTGAGCACGGCCCTGCTGGAGCGCGTGCCGCGAAGCCACGTCCTGGCCCGGCTGACGAACTACCTGCCGGCCAACACCAGTCTGACAAGCATGACCATGTTGGTCGAGCAGGTGGCCTCGCAGGCGAAGGGACCCGCCGCGAGCAAGCCGGGGCAGGCAACGGACAGTCCGGCTGGCAACGCCGCCGACCCGGCCGCGACCGTCATCATGTCGCGGGTGCGGTTTCGCATCGACGGCCTGGCCAAGACCGACATGGAGGTGGCCGACTTCATGAAACGTCTCGGGGCCGACCCGCTGTTCGAAGACATCGATCTGCAATTCTCCGAGGAGTTCCCCTACCAGGAAGGCGTGACGATGCGGCGGTTCCAGATGTCCTTGCTGCTGAGTCGCGATGCCGAGAAGGTACTCGAAACCCTGACGGCCGATGCCGTGACCGCGCCCGGTCCGGCCGTGGCCCCCGCGAAAGGTGCACTATGAAGGCCTCGGTTCGCATCATCGTAACGGTGTTGGGCATGGCGGTCGTGGCCGCCGCGGTGAGTTTCCTCGTCGTTCTGCCGCTGGTTCGCCGAGGAATGGCTGACCAGGTGGCGACCGAGCAACGCCGGGCCCAACTGCTGAAACTGGAGCGTGTGGCGGCCCGGATCAACAACCTCAAGGAAGAGATCCGCCGCCTGGAGGGTGCCCTGGCCTTCTTCGAGGACCGCCTGCCCGAGGAAAAGGAAATCGACGTCATCCTGCGCGAAGTCTGGCTTATCGCGGAATCGAAGTCGCTGACGCCGCGAAGCATCCGGACCGGCAAGCCCGAGACCATGCCGCGCTACAACTTGCAGCCCATCACGCTGTCGCTCGAGGGGCCGTTCACGAGTTTCTATGAGTTCCTGCTGGGCCTGGAGCGCCTGCCGCGCATCACCAAGGTGCGGCAGATGCAGGTGGCTAAGTCGCCGCTCACCGAGGGGGTCGTCCAGGTCGATCTCCTAATGGACATCTATTTCGAGAAATAGCCATGGCCAAGTTACCTGAATCGACGGTCGACCTGGTGCGCGTCTCGGACAACGGTCTGGAGACCGGCTTGCCCGGCGAGACGAGCAAGGGCGGTTTCGGAGACAAGAAGAAGGTCCTGATCCTGGGCGCCCTGCTCGTGGCCGGCGCCGGCGTGGCGGCGTACCAGTTCCTGGGCGGGGGCGGGCCGAAGATGGCGGAGGCCGTTTCGATGGAGGCAGCCGACCCCAACTCCGACCCCGACACCGGCGGCGTGGCGGTCGACGCGACGGCCGTGCAGTCGGTCCTCGAGCGTCTCGAGGCCGGCTCCGAGACGGGGACGCAAGACGGCCTCTCGGTGGACCGCGTCGAGCAGATCGTCCGGACGTTCGACACGTACGTGCAGGCCCGGCAGGTGCCGCTCGGCGATCTCCGCGTCAACCCGTTCGCGGTCGCACAGACGACCCACGAGGAGAAGGAACAGGCCAAGGCCCAGCGCGACGAGCAGGCCGAGGTCGAGGTCCGCCAACGCGAGAGGCGCGAGGCCGCCGGCCGACTCAAGGTCGGGTCGGTCATGATCGTCGGCAACCAGCCCATGGCCATCGTGAGCGGCAAACTGTGCCGGGTGGGCGATACCATTCAAGGGTTCCGTGTCGAGGCGATTCAGGCCGACCGCGTGACCGTGTCGTTCGACGACGAGACCGTGGACTTGCGGCTCAGACCACACGCCGCTGGGCAGTGACGTTGAGGGCAGACCATGACTGACGATGAGGGGCTGACGTCCGACTCGATGGTGGCGGTCGCGGAACCTGATCCGCCACCGGCCGCCCCGCCGATTCCGCCCGACGAGACGCCCCGACCGCGGCTCCGGATGGGCGACCAACTGGTCGAACTGGGCGTTCTGACGCGCTCGCAGTTGGAAGAGTGCCTGGCGCTTCAGAAATCGAGCCCCAGCGAGCGGCTGGGCCAGATCCTCGTCCGCAAGGGATACGCCAAGGAAGACGACGTCATGGCGCGCCTGGCGGAGGAGTACGGCCTGGACTTCGTCCACGTGAGCCAACTCGAGATTCCCACCCAGGTGCGGGATCTGCTGCCGCCGGACTTCTGTCACCACCACAAGGTCCTCGTCATCGACGCCGACCAGGATAACGACACCGTGACCGTCGCCACGGCGGACCCGGCCAACGTCTTCCTGCTCGACGAGGTCCGGCGTCGTCTGAGCAGCCGCGTGCGACTGGCGGTGGCCACGGCGTCGGAGATCGCCAAGACCATCGACGACCTGCTGGGCAGCGCCGAGGAGTTTCACCTCGACGACCTGATCCGCGACATCGCCGACGACGCCGTCGAGGTGGTGACCAATGACGAGGAGGACGTGGCCGACCTGGCGAGGGTGGCGGGCGAATCGCCCGTCGTCCGGCTCGCCAATTACCTCATCTGCAACGCCGTCATGGAAGGCGCCAGCGACATCCACATCGAACCGGGCGAGAAGAAGATGCGTGTCCGGTACCGGATCGACGGCGTCCTGTTCGAGGTCATGTCGCCCCCTCAGACGATGCACCCGGCCCTGGTGTCGCGCCTGAAGATCATGTCGAACCTCGACATCTCGGAACGCCGCCTGCCCCAGGACGGGCGCATCCGGGCCATCATCCGGAACCGGTACGTCGACTTCCGCGTCAACACGCTGCCCACCACGCAGGGCGAGAAGACCGTCATCCGCATTCTCGACAACCGATCGATTCTGATCGGGCTGGAGCGGCTCGGCTTCGAGCCGGACCACCTGGCCATGTTCCGGGACCAGATCTCTCGCCCGCACGGCGTCATCCTGGTGACCGGGCCCACGGGCTCGGGCAAGACCACCACGCTTTACTCGGCCCTGATGACGATGAACGGGAGCGAGATGAACATCTCGACGACCGAGGACCCGGTCGAGTACTCCCTGAGTTTCGCCAACCAGGTGCAGATCAACGAGCGAATCGGCTTCACGTTCGCCAGCGCCCTGAGGGCCCTGCTCCGCCAGGACCCCGACGTCATCATGGTCGGCGAAATCCGCGACGAGGAGACCGCCCGCATCTCCGTCCAGGCCGCCCTGACCGGTCACCTCGTGCTCTCGACGCTGCACACGAACGACGCCCCGTCGAGCATCACGCGGCTCATCAACATCGGCGTCGAGCCCTACCTCATCAGCGCGTCGGTCAACGGCGTGCTGGCCCAGCGGCTCGTCCGTCGCATCTGCGAACGCTGCAAGGAGGAGTACACACCCAGCGACGAGGTCAAGCGGGCGCTGGAGAAGGCCCGGATCACCGTCGACAGGCTTTACCGCGGCGCCGGCTGCGACCGCTGCCGCAACACCGGCTACAGCGGACGAAACGGCATCTACGAGATGATGGTCCTCGACGACGGGTTCCGCGACCTGGTGGCCACGCGCCCCAGCGTGACCGAACTGCGCCGCTACGCCCAGGAGCGCGGCATGGTGAGCCTGCGGGACGACGGCCTGCGGAAACTGAGGCGAGGCGTCACCACCATCGAGGAGGTGCTGCGCGCCACCGAAGACGCCGTTTTGGCCGAGACAAAGGGAAAAACAGAATGAGCCGCATCTGGAAACTTCTGGAACAGGCCGTCGCCAACGGCGCCAGCGACTTGCACATCATCGCGGGCCTGCAGCCGCTCCAGCGCATTCACACCGTGCTCGACGGCATGGCCGGCGAATCGCCCTTGACGGACGAGGAGGCCGAGGCCGCCGTCCGGGACATCCTCGAGGACGAGCAGTACAAGGTGTTTCTGGAGCGGAGGGACCTCGACTTTTCGGCCGCCCTGCCCTCCGGGTCGCGGTTCCGGGTCAATGCGCACTTTCAGCGCGGCACGCCGGCGCTGGCGTTTCGCGCCATTCCGCCCAAGGTGCCGGAACTGAAATCGCTCAACCTGCCGGACGTCGCCATCGACTTTGCCAACCTGCCCCAGGGTCTCGTCCTCGTGACCGGAGAGACCGGCAGCGGCAAGTCGACCTCCCTGGCCTCCATGATCGATTACATCAATCATCGCTACGCCTTCCACGTCATTACGCTCGAGGACCCCATCGAGTATTACATCGAGTCTGACAAGTGCGCCATCGAGCAGCGGGAGGTGGGCACGGACGTGACGGGGTTCCACACGGGCCTGCGGCACGTGCTGCGGCAGGACCCCGACGTCATTCTGATTGGCGAAATGCGCGACCTGGAGACCATCTCGACCGCCCTGACGGCCGCCGAGACCGGCCACCTCGTCCTCTCGACCCTGCACACGAACGACGCCTCGGCCACCGTCGAGCGTATTATCGATATGTTTCCGGGCGCGCAGCAGAACCAGGTCCGCTCCATGCTGGCCAACACCCTCAAGGGCGTCATCTGCCAGCGGCTCCTGCCGCGCATCGACCAGCCCGGCATGGTGCCCGTGACCGAGGTGCTCGTCATGACGCCCGCCGTCCGCAACTGCATCCGCGAGAGCCGGGTCTTCGAGATTCCGAATATCATTGAAACGAACCGCGCCGCGGGCATGCACCTGTTTGACGAGTCGCTGAAGCGGCTCTTCTTCAGCGGCACTATCAGCCGCGACGAGGCCCTGTCGAACGCGCGGGGGCCCACGGAACTGGCCCGCGCCCTGTCGGCCTAGGTGAACGATGCCAACGTATCGCTATCAGATGAAACGCGTCGACGGGCAGGTGGTCGTCGGCACCCTGAAGGCCGACAGCCAGATCCTGGCCACGCAGCAGGTCCGCGAACTCGGCGGCATCCTGCTCGACCTCGCCCGGATCGGCGGCGACGGCGACGCCGCCTCGAAGTCCGGCGGCCTGGGCCTCATCAACCGCATCGGCGCCAAGGACCTCCTGGCGTTCACCAGCCAACTGGGCGTCATGTCGAAGGCCGGCATCGGCCTGACCAGCTCCCTGGAGAGTATCGGCGAGCAGATCACCAACCCCCGCATGGCCGGCGTCGTGCGCACGCTCAAGCGCGACGTCGAAGCCGGCCGGCAGTTCTCCGAGGCCCTCCAGCGGTTCCCTAAAATCTTCTCGGTTCTGTACGTCAACATGGTGCGGGCCAGCGAACTGTCCGGGTCGTTCGGCCACATGCTCGGCCGCATCAACGACTACCTGACCCAGCAGGCCGAGACCCGGCGCCAGGTTACGGGGGCCATGATCTACCCCCTCATCATCGTCATCATGGCCATTACGACGACCGTCTTCATGCTGACGTTCGTCCTGCCGCAGTTCGTAGTCCTTTTTGAGGGGAAGGAAGATATCCTGCCCCTGCCGACGAAGATCCTCATGGCCATGAGCGCGTCGCTGCGCGGATACTGGTACCTCTACATTGTCGTTGGAGGTTCCGTCGGGGGGGGCTTGGGCTATTTCATCCGCACGCCGTCCGGCCGCCAGTCGTGGGACATGGCCAAACTCCGGATCCCCATTCTCCAGAAACTCTGCCACGCCCTGTACCTGTCGCGAGGCCTCAGGACGATGGGCGAACTCGTCAACGCCGGCGTGCCCATGCTCGACACCATTGCCATCACCGCCGAGGTCTCGGGCAACGTCCACTACGCCAGGGTCTGGCACCGCGTCCACGCGGCCGTCCGCAAGGGGCAGCGCCTGGCCCCGACGCTCGCCAACAGTCCTTTCATCCCGAGCAGC
>Ga0307378_10014199_pt1 | contig 10029 bp, 7 predicted proteins | sample UN1MG_FD_202238 | JGI IMG/M metagenome (GOLD analysis project Ga0307378, IMG submission 202238) | Soil microbial communities from Risofladan, Vaasa, Finland - UN-1 | ecosystem: Environmental > Terrestrial > Soil > Coastal area > Acid sulfate soil | place: Finland: Risofladan, Vaasa | collected... | reverse complement strand
TTTGTATTTGCGGTATACTCCACACATGATAATCCTGATTTTCACTTTCGCTGTTTACCAGGTTTACGAGGACCTTTGATCCCTCAAATTCAAAATTAAACCGCATCTCCCGAAGACCCATTGCCTGCATTGCATTTCTTAACCGATCATGATCCTTTTCTATATAGAACAGGAAAAATCCCCCTCCTCCGGCACCGGTAATCTTTCCGCCGAGTGCCCCATGTTCTTTAGCCACCTGGTAGATAAGATCGAATTTTGGACTGGATATTTTGGAAGACATTTTTTTCTTATATTCCCAGTGCTTATCTAACATTAATCCAAAATCAGTTAAATTGCCTTCCTCAATCAACTCACGTATTTGGTATCCACTGTCTTTGATATAGTGGAGGCTGTCAAGGACAGTTTTTTGACTCGTCTGCGCCCCTTTATTCTGCTCACCCAGAATATCCATGCTTTTCCTTGACACGCCCGTATAAAACATCAGCACATTTCTTCTCAGGTCATCAACAATACTTGGAGAAACAAGGGTTTTTATCACCTTAACTCTTCCATCCCTGGCAATCTCAAAAGCCGTCAATCCCCCGAACGTGGCAATATACTGGTCCTGCTTCCCTATTGGTTTTTGCAAAAGCTCCATCTCCAGATAGCAGGCTTCTTCGGCCAGATCGTGAAGGCCTATATAATCTCGCTTTAAGGCGTGAATAGCGTTTAACAGGCCGACGGTATAGCAGCTTGATGAGCCAAGCCCAGTCCCATCCGGAACATCCGCTGATGAGATAATCTCAATACCCTTTTCGATCCCCAGCATATTCAATGCTCCTCTGGCAATCTCATGCTGCAGCTCATCCCTGTGGTTTACAATTTCTGATTTTGCATATTTTACCCTGACCAGATCATCTACTACCGGACGGTTTAGATTAATAAACATATACTTATTGATGGCTGCACTAAAGACGAACCCGCCGTATTGCATGTAATACGATGGTAAATCCGTCCCGCCCCCACCCAGAGTTATTCTGAACGGTGTTCTGGTAATTATCATTTTCTATCTCCTTTATTTCCTTTCAGAATTAAATCAACCAGCTATCAATTGACATTTTTCTTGAGATATTTCATATTTTCTTCCGCATTCACATAAGGGACTCGACGAAGCGACTCCCTCCACCACGGTCAGGCCCATTGGGTCGCCAGACTTTAGCCGCAAACCCCAAACGCACATCCAGCCCTGTACTCTTGCAGGATTTCCAAACACTAAGCAATAGTCCGGCACATGATGAGTAACCACAGAACCTGCTCCTACCGTGGCATAGCAGCCTATCCGTATACCGGGAACAATGATCGAGCCAGCACCAATGCTCGCTTCCTGGTCAATCGTGATAGGCTCATAGGATTTGGGAAATCCGGAGCGGGGAAAACGTTCATGAGTAAAGACCACGTGTGGTCCCACAAAGGCGTGATCAGCAACCGTAATTCCCTGCCAAAGAGAGACCCCATTCTTGATTACAGCTCGATTGCCCACGATGACGCCATTTTCCAGAAAGCAATGCTCTCCGATGTTGCAATAATCTCCTACTGCAACATCCTCCTGGATATGGGTCCATGCCCAGACGCGCGTACCACAGCCGATTCTTTTGGTCTCGACTATGGCTAAATGATGAATAAAGGGATGTGGATTTGGTGTAGTATCTTTGGCGTTGCTCATAGCGGTGTTCATAGTGGTGTTCATAGAAGTACTCATGAAAAAAGCTCCAGCACTGCCTGAAAGCTTCTCATTACTCCAAACATATACACCCCATCAGTGAAAGGGGTTTGTCGGGTTTTGATGCAGTCCCCACCACCCTAAACCTAAGACAGCTACTCTATACATACGTTTCACCCCTACCTAACCTCCCCCTCAAGGGGAAGGGATTTAGTACCTTCACTCTTTTTTCCCGAAAGGGATTAAGAATGTTCATTCTTTTTTTCCAAAAAAGTTTTTTATTTGATTTACCACAAAATGAATCTGCTCTTCGGTTAATTCCGGATACATGGGCAGTGACAGGATCTCTCCGGCCATTTGTTCCGCAATAGGGAAATCCCCCTGCTGGTATCCAAGATGGCTATAGGCCTTTTGAAGATGAAGGGGAACCGGATAGTGCAGACCTGTACTGATCCCATGATCTTCCAGATATTTCATCAATTCATCTCGCCTTTTAGTTCTTATTACATAAAGGTGAAATGCGTGAGTTCGGCCCTGTTTGATGCCTGGGGTAGTCACCTCAGTCATATCTTTTAACAATTCGCTATAAAGACCGGCGTTTTCCTGCCGCCTTTTGGTCCAGGAGGTAATATATTTCAGCTTGACTGAAAGAACTGCACCCTGGATGCCCTCCATCCGGTAGTTATGACCAGCCACATCGTGGTGGTAAAGGACCAGGGCACCATGATCATGAATCAGCATCATCTTTTTATATATATCGGGGTCATGAGTTAGCACTGCACCTGCTTCTCCATAGGCACCCAGGTTCTTGCCGGGGTAAAAGGAAAAACAGCCAGCCATGCCAAAGGTTCCCACGGGTTTTCCATTACCAGCATGGCCCCCCTCCACCACCGGGGCTCCCGTAAATTGGGCGCAATGCGCCTGGGCACAATCCTCAATCAGCAGCAGGCCATATTCCCTGGCCAGGTCGGCGATTTCATCCATATCCGCTGGCTGGCCATACAGATGCACCGGTATGAGCCCTTTCAGTTTGGCCCGATACGTGCTGCTCATGGTGGACAGCTTTTCTCTGAGCTTTGAGACATCAATGTTGTAGTATTCATTACAATCCACGAAGACCGGATCTGCACCGCACAGACTTACAGCCTCGGCTGTTGCGATAAAGGTATTTACCGGAATAATGACTCTATCCCCTTGCCCGATCCCCACTGCCCAGAGGGCCAAGTGCAATGAATCCGTCCCAGAACTGGTCCCGATGCAATATGCTGCGGCATGCAGCCGGGCAAAACCCTCTTCGAATTCTTTTACCTTCGGGCCCATGATGAAGGCAGCGTTATCCAGAATATCCTGGATGGCCGCATCAATTTCTGGCTTAATGCTTTGATATTGAATTTTAAGATCTACGAAAGGTACTTTCATTTGTTGCCAACTCCTTCAATACATTTTTCTTCATCCTGTTTTTTGGGCGAATTATCTTTTTTTGAATCCTCTTTTATTGATATTCTGCTCCCCTTACCTGTGAGTACTACTGATATGGTTCTCAATAAAATCTCAAGATCAAAAAAAAGAGAGTAATTTTGGATGTAATAAAGATCCAGGATAACCATATCATCATAACTGACTTCGCTTCTGCCTCTTACCTGCCAAAGACCGGTCATGCCCGGCTTGACCTGAAATCGCCTTTTATGCCACGGCTTATAAAACCGGTATTCTTCGGGTGAGCAAAAGCGCGGGCCTACCAGGCTCATCTCACCCCGAAAGACATTGATCAGTTGCGGCAATTCATCGAGGGAATGCTTGCGCAGGAAACGGCCCACTTTGGTAATACGGGACTCATCCTTGAAAAAGTACTCTCCATTGACATGACCCTGAATAAAACGTTCCATAAATTCGAGATACGCCTTTTTCGCCTCTTTATATTTTGGATTTTCATATACCATCAGGGTGGTCGCCTGGCTGTCAGCAGTGCAGGGTTTCGATCCCGTGTCATAGTTCAAATGACTGCTTATCATGCTGCGAAATTTATATGATACAAAAGGTCTTCCCTCTTTTCCGATTACTTCGTTTCTATAGAAAACCTGGCCTTCCGAATCCTGTTTGATGACCCAGGCAATAATTAGAAATACCGGCGAAAGGATGGTAAGAAGAATAGATGACCCTATGAAATCAACTGCCCGCTTCATTGCAAGGCAAACAATCCCTATATCCCCAGGGATAATCCGGTAAGTCATCAACCCGCAAAACTCCTCGGCTTCCATCTTCTCGGTTACCGTGGAGAACAGGTCCGAGACTACATGAATCACCAGGCCTGCCTTTTTGCATCTGTCTATCAGGTCCAGCAATGCTTTCTTATCAATATTGCTGATGGCTAGGATGATTTCTTCAATTTGATACATCGAAACAATGCCTTCCAGCTCATAGCTGCTCCCGAAGACCTCCTTGCCACAAACCTGTGTACCTGACTTCTTGAAATCATCACAAAAGCCGATAACATCAAAAAAACTTTTAGGGTTCGGTTCGAGATAGGTGCAGACCGTACTTCCGTGTTCGCCGGCTCCCATGATCAGGATCCGTTTTTTTATCCTGCCTGTCTTGACCAGGTAATAGAATACCTTTGGTACAATCAGGGAGCGGGCTGCCGCCATTAACAAAAAGCTGATCAGAAACCCCAGGCCAATAGTCAGACGGCTATCGGCAATGTATTTGGTCTTGAGGAAAAAGATGATCAGGATAAAGGCAGCCAGGCATCTGAGGTAGCATTTTAAAAGCGATTGAACCTGATTAATGGGGTTCGTGATGGCCTGGTACTTATAGAGCCCCTCCAATTGGAATACAATGAGGGAAATAACCGTAATCAGAACAATAGAGGGTGCATAGTAAAGAGGGAATCGGTGCGGCTTGCCATAGAGACCAGAGGCAAAGACAAACCAGAAAGCACTATGGAACCCGATAAAGATGAGGATGGCATCTAAAATGGCCATACCTGTTTTATGTCTGGAAAACATCATAGCCCTCCTCATTTGTAGTAATAAGGCTTAATGCCGCTCTTTCCCATTCCCTGCATGAGCGGCTATTTTTTCGTAGAGTGCTTCATATCCCTTGACCATAACTTCCCATGAGTGCCTGCTCTTGACCCAGGCTTGGGCATCAGCAGCGTAGCGAGCCATGAGGTCAGGGTGTTCTAAAGCCCATTGCATTTTTTTGGCAAGATCCTGAGCATTCCTGGATTGAAAGTAAATGGCATGCTTGCCCAGAACATCTTTATTTTCAGGGATATCGCTGCAGATAAGAGGGACTCCCATGACCGCCACCTCCAGGAGCATCATGGACATTGCCTCGACCAGTGAAGGGAAAATAAAAAGGCGGCAATGGCGGACAATGCCAAATAACTTTTCTTTCTCAGCGATATGCGGAACAAATATTGTCCGATCGTCGGCCATATTCTGTAATTTTTGGCTATAGTGCGGCACCTGTGATAGATCGCCTACGATAACGAGCTTCATGTCTTCCGGCATGAGCTGGTAAAATGCCTCCAAAACCAGATGGCACCCTTTGGTTGGATCAATACGGCCGGCGGCAAAGAGAATATACTTTCCAGCTTTCAGGCCGATCTGTTCCAAAGCGGACAAAGACGCTTTTTGGCTTACCGGATGTTCTTTCACGCCATTAGGCAGGCAGAGTACCTTTCTTTGCCTGTAGCGATGCTCAAAATACTCGGCGTCACACCAGGAAACACTGGTGGCACAATTGGATAACAAAAGGAAAGGATACTCGGTTAATCCCATCAAAGTGCGGGCCGCAACGCCCCATTTACTTCTGGCAGTCCGGATAGGGCTGCCATGCGATGTGGCTATCACCCTGTATCTGAGCCGCAGCAATGGCATCACAAAGCAAGCCTCAACATTGTGTAAATGAATAAGGTCATAGTTACCCTTGAATAAGGCATGGAGAGCGGAAAGAATGAAAAGGGAAACAGGCTGAAGGTGCTTTCCCGGCAGTGTCGGGATACGGACCACTTTTACCTGCGGCAGCTTTGTGTCGCTGGAAGTATACCGGGAGTTGCAATAGACAGTCAGCTCATGCCGGTCTTTTAGTTCCTGAACGATAGGCTCGACTACCCGCTCCGCACCTCCTTTTGAGGGCAGACCCTTGATCCCCATATAAGCGATTTTCATCATTGGCATCCTACCTTCATCATTCAAATATCATCCCTTTACCCAGAGCAAGACGCGCCTTACTCTTGAGCACCCAAAAGATCGGCACCCAAATATTTTTTCGCATGGCTGGCACGGCAGTGCCTGTCATCCAGCAGTTGCGCGTGCATTCATGCACTTTCCGGCGGACTTCTTCTGCCTGGGTGCTGTGCCAGATCTCATCAAATGATTGTGTCTTCAAATCACCCATGACCCACGGCTCGGCTGAGCCATTGCAGGCAATAATCATACCCCACGGATCTACAAAGAAGGTATCCGTAGCTGCTCCGCACGGCAGTGGCCTGGCTTTACCCTTCATATACCGCAGGATTCCCAGATTAATATAGGCCCGTCCCCAGTCCTTTACCCGCATGCGCAAGGAAGTCCTGCGGCTGGTTAGCAGTGTACGGATAAAACATTGCATCTGCGCCTCGGTTTTATCCACATCCTCAATCTTATTATCAAACTTATGGAAATAGAAAGAGTTGTGCATGGTGGCATTACCAAATTCTATTCCCATGCTGGAGCAAAGGGTGTACAGTTCCAAAAGGTCTGAGCAATTGCGATCAGAGATCACGACGCCAAAACCGATGTCTTTTATGCCCATGGCCTTAAGCTTCAGGATGGTCCGCATGGCATGGTCAAAACCATTCTTAATCCCCCGCAGGTCATCATTGAGTTTTGGCAGACCCTCTATACTTACCCTGATAGTGATATTTGGAAACCGCTCACATACTTTCACGAGGCGATCCTTGAAATAGCCATTGGTGCTGATTTCCAATCGCCCGGTCTTTTTGTCCAGAATACTCGCAATATCCAGAATATCATCTCTCAACATCGTCTCACCGCCGGTCATGTTGATGCGGGTCATTCCACCGGGGATCTTGGCTAAAATAGCCGGATCGAACTCTTCGCTCTTCATAGTAGGGGATTGCCAGATATCACACATCTGGCAACGGGCATTACATCGATATGTCGTAATAACAGCACATTCCATTTTTTTCAATCACCTTTCCCTGCCGGTCCTACTGGCCGACTTGTTTTTAGACCTTATCATAGAGCCTATCCCAAAATACCCTCTGCGGTTAACCAGCACAAACGAGAAGCTTGCGCTACCGGCAAGACAGGCGTCCCGGTACCAGGACAGGTATCCCGCTACTGGTAGGACAGGCGTCCCGCCTGTCCTAGGAAACCTTTGGCTCTATTTTGGGATAGGCAGTACAGTGGATCAGTGGATCTTCCAGAGAGCTAATTTAAGTTATCAATAATTATTCAATTTGTTAAGGCCAATTTTTCGTATTCCCTAGTGACCACAATTGACTAACATATTGATATTATTTTATAATAAATTCAAGTACTTATTAAAGTGTAGATACTGGAAATTTCCCAAAATTAGATTTAACTTATTAATATATAGAGATTATCTCTTTTTTTAAGTTTGGAAGATCCGATACAGAGAGAAATCCAACTTGCTCATTTACCCTTGATGGAGATGACAGTCTAACCTCACATGCTTATTCTCGGTACTGGCAGCGACCTGTATCGCGGATTAGTCAGCCCGTTATACCATTCATCAATGGTTACACAGGGAATCTTACGGGCCACCAGGTAGTCGATAAGACTATTAAATTTAGTCGATCCCCAAAAATTTGCATCAGTTTCATGACCATCAGCAATAGAGTGGCCAAATAAATTGAGTGTCACCTGATTTCTAATAGCATGATCAACCCACCCCTGCACAGTAGCAAGCGTTGCAGGCTCACCTAGTTGACTAGATCTGAGTTGATATCTATCACCAAATGGCAAAGGTTCCGGTTCACCTGTAAAGGTTGTCCGGCCTGTAATCATGCCGGTTGATTGACAGGCCGCAAACATATCCGCTGTCACAATATTCCCATAAGGATATGCTATATGTTTGGCCGCACGAGTCCAGCCGTTACTCACCAGCCAATCATTACAACCCTGAATTTCAGCCTCAACTTCAGCCTGAGTCAGCAAATTTAAGTGTGGATGTGATATGGTATGATTACAAACCGCCCATCCAGCCGCATACATTTCATTGATATGAGGAATAGTCAAAGCTGGCCCACATAATCCCGAACCGGCTGTGATAATATTCTTGGTGATATATATCGTTCCCCGCAATCCAAGCGGATTCATCTTGGCAAAGGCTGCACTGTAAACCGTATCGAAGGTGTCGTCAAAGCCAATTAGACATCGGGGCATAGACTTCTGGGTATAAAACATATTATCCAGCGTAACATATCCGGTCATACCAGTCCGGTAATAAACCCGGAACACCAATCTCACCATCGGTCGTGTCCAACTATCAGCGGTATAATTAGTAAAATCCGATGCGTGCATTACGAGATGATTCCATCCATATACAAAACATTTACTTCCTGTTCCAAATGTTTTTTTGAAATAGTGAGCATAATTTGTATATGATGAAAACGTAATTTCGAAGTTAGCAACACCATCATTCGGTGCCCAGTCAGGCACAAACAGCCAAAAATGAAAAACGGTACTATCACTAAAAAGCTGGTTGATAACTTTGATAGCCGAAACATTTGACGAGGGAGTATTGACCGTAAGACGCAAGGCGGCAGAGCCAAACTTTACATTGGTTGTATCCCTGGTAACTGTACCTATAGGATCAGTTCCAGATTTAGTCCAGCTTGTAATATTTTCAAAATCTTCAAACAGAGTGCCTGCCTTGAGAATATAATTTTGTGGCAGTGCTGAGCGAAGCATGACTTACTCCTTTCAGGAAGAGTGAAGAGTAAAGGGTGGAATATCTTTCCACCTCTCTCTTCCTTACAGGTTCATGGGTGTGATTCTGCAGGTCAGGTTCCCATCAGTTCAGGAAGAGTGAAGAGTAAAGGGTGGAATATCTTTCCACCTCTCTCTTCCTTACAGGTTCATGGGTGTGATTCTGCAGGTCAGGGTCCCATCAGTTGTACGGGTGGCCTTAATCTTCAGATAGTTGGGAATACCACGAAAATAGTAGGTAGTATTGCCATTAGCATTGAGCACAGGAGTTTTCATCTGAATAAACGTGCCGTCATCCTTCGGCGCATAGCATGCCCCGGAAGTGTCGCCGGATACAGCACAACCCAGAATTTCAATCAGCCAGTTACCTGACGTAATGACCGATACCGCACATTCCACGGAAATAGTATTGAACCCCCGACAATCAATCTCAACGCTGGTAGTTGTAGCTGTAATGGCGTTATGAGCTATAATTGTTCCCCCTTTGGACATCCTGCTGATATCGATCGTATCGTATTCCGATGAAAGCTGGGTGGCTAGAGATACCGGCGTACAACCTGAGCCATTTCCCTGAAGCTGTTTTAATAACCCTTTTAGAGCTGCAATGATACTCGCCTCTGCGGTTGGATTGGTTATCGCGACATCAGCCCTGGTACCAATATCTTCTGATGCTCCGGCATTAATACTTATTATTTGTGAACTTACTGCAGGCATGTAGTCTCTCCTATTTTCCCTAAATTTTGAGGATTCATTCCGCCATGTGCTCTAGGTTTTGGTTGCAAACTGGTCTATAGATATAATAGCCGTTAGTACACGGCGCATTAAATACGCGGCCAGTATCGTAAGGTGGCTCCCCTGAAGGCGGATCAGCTTTCATGTATTACCTTCGTAATAAGCTGGCTTAATCGGTCATAATGCAATTGTGGGTTATAGTTATTTTCAGCATATTTTCGAGCCTGCATTCCCATTTCCTGCAATACTGACGGATTTTCTAAAAGCCTTACCATTTTATGATAAAGGTCGTGAACATCCCCGGCGGTAAAAGTATCACCAACCGTGCTATTCACTATTTCAGGTAGCGAACCGAGATCCGATGCGATTACAGGCGTTCCGCAGGCAAAACTTTCCAGAGCAGCATTGGGCATGTTTTCATAACAGAGTGAAGGAATAACGGAAAACAGTGAGCCAGACAAAAGATGAGCGATTCGGTCAAGATCCAGATTGTCATAACATACTATTTCTGAAGTATTTATTCGCTCTATGTATTTTTTTAATTTATCTATGTATGGCTTCGTGCCTCCTCCGATAATATTCAATTGAATCGCTCTATAGGCTTTGTCTTTTTTAAGGAGACTAAAGGCATCG
>Ga0307378_10014197_pt1 | contig 10031 bp, 11 predicted proteins | sample UN1MG_FD_202238 | JGI IMG/M metagenome (GOLD analysis project Ga0307378, IMG submission 202238) | Soil microbial communities from Risofladan, Vaasa, Finland - UN-1 | ecosystem: Environmental > Terrestrial > Soil > Coastal area > Acid sulfate soil | place: Finland: Risofladan, Vaasa | collected... | reverse complement strand
ATGATATCCATGCATCAACACCTAATTCCTTCCCCTTTTACTTTTATATCCTGCAGGGTCAGCATTCCTTTGGTTAACATTTCCTGAATAAATACCTCACAATCTGTCTTGATTCCCTCGTAGCTGGCCGTGTACTCCTCGTTGATTACCGAAATGATCTCTTCGAGGGTTTTGGGGCCGCTGCATAGCTCCCATATGCGTGATCCGACATCATTGAGGGTATGCAAGGTATTGTCTCCTAGGGTCATGATCACTGCCTGACCATCGATTATCCTCGATGCTGTATTTTCATTCCTGGATATGCACTTTCCAATCATGGGAAAATCTCCTGATGCTTAAATTTAAGCAATGTTTCTATTATACTTCAAAACAGACAAAGATTCAATTTAAAAGATAAAGTAATGGTTATAAATAGTAAAGTTATAATATGAATGTGAAAAAAATCTATAGTTTATTTAGATATGATGAAGAATAAAATTATTGGTCTACTGTGGCAATCACCTGACAGCGAAAAAAATCATCCTTTGCCAATTCCCTTCCCCGCCCAACAATCCACCATACTTCCTCTAAGCAGGCGGTAAAGAGAGAGGAAAGGGTTGAGGAATACATAAAGATATGTACGGGGAGATTGAGGGGATAGACTGTATCGGTAAGCGACAGTCTCCCGAGAGCAGAATACTACCTTACGGATCGAGTGGAAAATTATTTTTTCATGTAATAAAAATAATAATAAAAACTGGCGCAGGTCCTGACCGATTTTACCTCGAATCAGCCTCTGCTCCGTAAACAGGGAGTGTAATATTTTTTGCTTCCAGGATGTTGACCGATGAGCTAATACTTTTGAAATCGGCACATTAAACATTTTTTGAACCAGACCCAAGGCAAAAATTAAATTATCCATAAGGCCTAATTCGCAAGCCATGCACGTCACATTTTCCCAATCCATGTCCTGCTCGTAGAATTTAATCACCTGAGCGATATCCACGAGTTGCTTGAGGAATGAGTAGCGGGACATATGAGCATTGATGCTCAGGTAGATCAAGGTTAATTCCGGCCCCATTCTTAAACAGCATATTCCATTTCTGGAGTATCGGTTTTGAGCGTTTCGTCCCTCAGCCACCATAGACCCGTCAAAAACCACAGAAGAAATTTTTTCCCACCAATTCTCCAGTGGCAGGGTATAATCCCGTCTGTTGGCCAGGCCCCAATGCAGTTCAACGCAAAGCTTCTGGCCGTTTTTCTCTCCTTTTTCCATGTGCAGGGTATAGCAATTTTCAGGGAAAAAGTCTTCTCTGAGAGGATAGTCCCTACAATACCCCAGTTCTACCAGCGATTCTTCTGCCCTCGTCAGATCTTCCCTTCGAATCAAAAGATCGATATCGGTTATCATACGAAAGGATATATCCGGATAGACCTCTTCAGACAGGAAAATACCCTTGATGGGAATACTCATTACTCCCTGTTTTCCCAGAGCATCGAACACCCTGTCTATTTCTGCAGAGAGAAAGAGATTTCTGGCCATATTTACCCGAAAGCTTTTCTCTACTATCTCTGTGATCTCTTCAGGTATCCCTGCCCAATCTATTTTCTTCAAAACGTGATAGATTAAGGGAATTACTCCATGCCAGTGTGACCAGGAGAGAATGAGGTTCCAGTCCATACCATCATCAAGGCAAATGAGAATTTCATTTTTCATTTTTTCTCCTGTTCCTCCTTTGAGAAAAAGGCGTAAACAGGCCAGATAGAAAATTTCCTCTTTACCCAATTTTTTCAACCTTTCACAAGGCATTTTTTCAGATATCCGGCAGTCACTTTACTACTTCAGCCATTCTCTGAAATCGGTGATAAACTGGTTGACTGCTTCAGTAGTTTTGGGATGTGAGCACATCTGTGTGAAAAATTTCGGTGGCACGGTCACAATATCTGCCCCGGCCTGCATGGCCTCATTAATATCGGCAATATGGCGGATGCTGCCTACGATGATCTTTGAAGGACAATCCCGCTCTTTGATGGTTTGTTTCACTGCGCTGATGATTGCGGATGAGTCGTAGCCAATATCCCTGATCCGTCCGCTAAACAAACTTACAAAATCCGAGCCTGCCTCAGCAGCCATGACAGCCTGATTGTAGGACATGCAGCAGGTACAATTTACCTTGATGCCTTTATCCTTTAATTTTTTGATCACGGATAATTCATCCCAGCCAATCGGGACTTTGATGTTTAACCCTTCATAATGGAATTTCTCCACAAAATCCTCAGCCTGCCTGATCATCTCTGCCGGATCAGTGGAGAAGACCTCCACGCTGAGGGGAATATCACCGTACCCATGATCTCTTACCAGTTGTATGATCTTATGGATATGTTCCCTGAAATCACATTTTTTCTCTTTGGCGAGAATCGAGGGGTTCGTGGTTATTCCACTTGGAAATCCTCTCCTTAATGCATCTTCAATATCTTTCAGGTTTGCTGAATCAACAAAAATATTCATTCTTATTCTCCTGTAACAATGGTGCTCATAGCGTAAGTTTGAAGGAGAAGGGGATTCTCCTTTATGGTATCAATGTAGTCGAAACTATCGAGGAGGAGTATCCTGTTATATTGGATTGAATTTATTATTCTTATTCCGGAAGGCAGGAACTTTTGGTCTCTTATCTCTTTATTTTATCGATTCCCATTTCATCTCTAATGCCTTCATTTTGGGGTGGGAGACAATCAAATGCCAGATTACTCCCTGAAAAGACTCCGTATGCGGAGTAACTGTTTGCGGGTTGACGGTAGGGACAATCACGCAGGCATCCGCTATCCGGGCCGTATATCCTCCATCACGGCCCACCACAGCAAGAATCTTGGCCCCGGCCTCATGGGCATACTTAACCGCATACACGAGATTCTCACTGATCTTTTTCTCCAGATTTCCACCTCCGACTGAAAAGATAAACACTCCATCTCCAGCTTTTATCCTGCTCCCTTTTAACCAGTTTACAAACACTGTTTCCCATCCATCATCATTAATCCGGGCAGTCAGCTCAGAGGCGTTATCCGAAGGAGTATAAGCTTCGAAACCGGCAATTTTACGGAAATCATTTACTGCATGTGAGGCATTTCCCGCTCCGCCTCCGACACCGATGAAAAAAAGCCTCCCTTGCTCTGCTCTGATCTGTACCAATAAATTTATTATCCTTTCTATTTCTGAAACATTCAAAAGCCCTATGATATTCTGCATCTCTGAAAGATAACTCGTTGTATATGACATAGCGATGTTCTTTCTCCTTCCTTTCCGACTCCTTATAATTTTTCCCCTTGCCTGCTCCTTGCCAGGGAATCTCTGTATTCCTTCTCGTCCGACCGATGGTCACTAACGCAATGCTCCCTATCAAGAGATAAGCTGGAGATCCCTTCAGGCAAATCCTCATAGTGTATTTTTAGATTTCCAAGACGATTGATGATTCTTACCGCCTCCAACAGGCTGGGCACAATAAAATCCGGTTTCACTCCACTTTTTTCCATAATCCGGCATAAATCACACTTAAGCTGGCCAATCAAAAAAGTAGTACATCCTGCACTGGCCCCTGCCTGAATATCCGTAATGCTGTCACCAATCATATAGGAGGCATCAAGGTTTACCCTGTGCTTCCTGGATGCCTCGAGTATTAACCCAGGCTTTGGCTTGCGGCAGGTGCAGTCCATAATGTATCGAGGGTCTCCATTTCCGTTGCCATTCCCCTGGGGATGATGAAGGCATGTATAAATATCATCAAGGCGAGCTCCTCCAAGAGCGAGATCATTTACCATTTTCTCCGTGATTAAATTCAGGACCTGCTCATCAAAATGTCCTTTGGCTAACCCTGGCTGATTAGTGGCTACGATAGCTAAAAGACCGCTTTCATTGATCTCTTTTATGGCCTGGGCTACTCCATTCTTCAGGCGAAACTGCCCAGGGGTAAATGGACTGTCAATTACCCCGATATCGTGATGGTAGATAATCTCATTAATTACCCCGTCACGATCCAGAAATACCGCTTTATTCATTCCTTTCATTCGTTGTTGCCCTTCTATAAAAGAAGTTTTCAGCTCTCAGTTTTTTTCACTGATAGCTGATAACGGTCTTTACTGCTTCATCCGAAAATTTTCTTTAGCTTTATGATAATATTCCGGTGTATCAAGAGAGATTAAATATCCATTCATCGGGTAAGCATAGACATCCATCCCCTCCCTGACCATCCTTGGGAGAAGTTGATAGCCAAAGTCGTAAAATTCGTCCTTCGGAATCAAGTCAAGCACTTTATGCTCCAGCAGCAGTATCCCTGCATTTACCCAGTGGCTGAAGACCTCGTCCGGCTTGGGTTTTTCTATCATCTTCACGATTCGATGATCGTTGTCAAAAGCGATGATGCCGCTTTTCGACACATCCTCTTCCTCAATGAAGGACATGGTCAGCATTCCCCTTTTTCCCTTGTGGAAGCATCTCATGGCAGTCAAATCACAATCAGTCAGATTATCTCCATACAGAACCAGGATTTCCTCTTCCTGGCCTATCCACTCTTGGAATGCTTTCACTGCTCCGGCTGTACCGAGAAGCTCCTTTTCAAAATGATACCTGATGCTTACTCCCCACTTTTGGCCATCCCCGAAGTAGTCCTGAATCACTTCCGGGCAGTAGTGAAGATTGATACAGATTTCCTCAATGCCATGCTTTTTAAAAAGAAGAATTCCGTGCTCCAGTACGGGTATTCCTCCTATTTCCATCATCACCTTGGGCATGGTCCGCGTATAGTGACAAAGTCGCGTTCCCTTGCCAGCAGATAGAATTACTCCTCTCATGGCAAAGCCACCTGAAGCACACCCTTTTGAATATACTCGATGGACCTGCCTAATCCCTCCTGTAAATCTACCATTGGCTCCCAGCCTAATTCCCTTTCCCTGGAAATATCCGCCAGGGTGATCTGTGCTTCTCCTGGCAGGTCTTCTTTGTAGATTGGAGTCAGACCGGTTTGTAAAATTTCCTTAATGGCCTGGAAAATTTCATTGATAGAATAACTTGTTCCACTGCCCACATTGAAGGTTCCCCCATCCAGTCGCTCATCCTGCATAGCCATAAGGTGAAACTGGTTGACATCATCCACGTAAATAAAATCCCGCTTCTTCTCTCCCGTGCCATAAATCACCGGTCTTTCACCCTTAAGCATTTTTATAATAAAAGCGCTCATTACCGGAGGTATCACTCGTCGCCAATCCTGGGCAGGCCCGTAGACATTGAAATACCGCAAGGTAACACCATGCATTCCCAATAAGTTACGGTAACTTTCACAAAACAAAGACGCTCCCCTCTTGCTCACCGCATAGGTGCCGATGGGGCATACCTTGTCTACGCTGGAGGGGAAATCAGACACTCCCTCATACTCAGCCGAGGTATCCGCGTAGATAAATTTTCGCACTCTGGCTTTTCTGGCTCCTTCAAGAACATTCACCGTTCCATAAACATTGATTTCACTTGTCTCAAGGGGATTGTTCAGACAGTCTATCAGGCAATTTTTGGCCGCCAGATGAAACACCGTGTCCACTCCCTCGAACAAAGGATCAATACTCTGATCTCTGATATCCTTCTTATGGAAATTAACTCTCTTATCGATATTTTCCAGGGTGCCGTAAGAAAGGTTATCTATGCCTACTACCTTATATCCCTCATTACAGAGCCGTTTACAGAGATTGCTGCCGATAAAGCCGGCACAGCCAGTAACTAAGACCTTTTTCTGATTCATCTTGATTATTTCCTTATGATGTCGTTACGATGCCGTTCTCTTTCAGTGAAGTTAAATCTTTAAAAGGTGAGATAAATCTCAAAAACATTGCGTAGATGTTTCCCTTTTTGAGGGAGAACATCTCTATTTCGACGGGCTTGGTCCTGAGCCTCAAGGTATAATGGACTCAGACATTAAGTAACTAAAAGTGGGAGAGTATAGATAAGATTTAATGAAAATTACAAAAGTTTCTAAACATGCTGGCGAGAGACTTCCGCCACGTTGTACTAAGGTCATGACTTCAAGCAGCTTCTTGAACTTTTATAACCAGCCGCCTGCCCAGCACTGATAGTGCAGATTCAATGCGGGGGAGCTTGGAAGGGTGTCGAGGATCGAGTAGACGACGGACTTCTTTTTCATCACAATTCAATCGGTTGGCAAGTTCTACTTTAGTAATGCCGCTTTCTTTCATCGTGGTGTAAAGTGCAGCTTTAGCTGCCATTTGTGCTGGTAGAGGGACAGCATATTGCCCCTTCTCCATTGGAGAGGGTTTAGGGATGGAAAGTCCTGTTACTATGCGATTTGCGACAGCTTCTTCGAGACAATCAGATGCATGAGACAATGCGTTTTTGATATCTTCTCCTTGAGTAATAGCTTCAGGGAAATCAGTAAAGGTAACTACATAGCCCCCTTCTTTGTCATCTGGAGTCAAGACAGCATAATAAACGAAGTCTCTCATTAATGGTGCCCCTTATAGATTGTTAAGATCATCAATTGTTAGGCCAAGCTGATCTAACATTGCATGCAATGTTCCGGTTTTTAGCTCATCCATAACATTTCGAACGATAGTAAAATATTTGCCATAGGTAAGGGTGCCATGACTGCCCTTCCCACGGCGAACGTTAAATTCAACAGGGACCGTATTTTTGCGCCCTAATTTTTTAATTTTGCGGATGAACTCATTACCTGTCATATTTATAAGTATCAAATATAGTATCGGACATTTTTGACCGATTGTCAAGATCGGGGAGAGAATTAGGCTCTCTTCCCATGTAGCAATTGATGGTAGTGGGGGACATCAACGAATTGATATCATAGACTTTCCCCTTTAAAAACAATCCCCATCAATAGTGAGAGTAACACGCTGGTAGACATAAAGTTTAACAGGTTAGAAGAAAGCATATGAACAACGGTAGCTATTTCTCCTCCGATAATACCCAGGCATACCATACGCTCGAATCCGCTTTTTTTTTCGGTATACACTTTTATACTTCCGAAAATCCCCTTGACAATCAGCCAGATAAAGCAGAGCAGTCCCAGTATTCCCATCTCCGCAGCCACTTGAAGGTATTGATTGCACAATTCCAACCCATCGTATCCATTATAGCTAGACAGCATATCCTTTTTAATACTTCTCATGTACTCGCTATCGATACTCTTAAGCCCTGACGGAATGGCAGAATGGAAGGAGGTAAATACATCTATGCCAGCGCCGATAAACGGATAATCCTTAATGATGCGCATGGAATGTTTCCATAATTTTATTCTTCCATAGAAGTTTTTACCATCCATCTTGCCCAGGATATTCGAAAATCCCAGGCATATGGTAAGCATGAAGATAATACCGAAAAGTAAGGGCAATAAAGCGAGTAATTTTTTATTTATTAATTCCTTATTGAATCCCACTTTACCCAAAAAGAGAAGACCCATAGCTACCAGAGCAGCAGCTAAGCTTATCCATCCTCCACGGGACAGGGATAAGATAAAAACCAGTGTCATGATGGTTAAAAGGTAATAAATAATCATTCTCTGGCCAAGCTCCAGGTTATCGAATGAAATATTGATGGCCAAAGGGATAATCAGAGCTATGTATCCGGCAAAATAGTTTGAGTTTTCAAACGTAGCGGATATTTCGACCGGCGATAGCCAAAAGGAATGACCAATGCCGCCGAGAAGTTGAATAAGCCCGAAGAGAGAAATAAAGCTGCCAACAAGAATAATCGAATAGAGAAGAACCTTAACCTTTATCCTGGTATCGAGGTTATTTGCTGCTACGTAAAAAATAATGATACAATCCAATACCTTGAATACCCCGGATATGCTCTTCCCATGATCCAGTGAAAAGATAAAAGAGATTACAGCAATAATTAAGAAGAAGATTAGTGGGTAATCAACAGGTGTTTTTCGCAGACTCCATGATCTTTGCCCTCTCATTTTGATAATCCAGCTTATGAGCATGGTGAAGCTGAGGACATGTACTATTATGACAGGCCATCCGCTGAAGGTTCCCCTCGCCAAAGGGGTAAACATCACCAAGAGCAAAAGAGCAAGCTCAATAATCAGGTCAGGTGTGGAAAAGTTGCTCAGCCAGTTAAAAATTATTTACTCCTTCACCGTGCAGGTCCGGGCTATAAAGCCATAAAGCCATAAAGCCCTAGCCCTATAGCCCTATAAATCCATAGCATTATAGGTTAACCGGCTTTCCAAGCCGTGCCGACTCATACACCGCGTCCAGCATCCTATTGGCCTGATATCCATCCCAGCCACTTCCCAGTGGCTCACGATTTTCTTTTATGGCCTGCAATAATTCATTCCATTCCTCTTCCCAGGAGATGTCCTCTTGAGGAAAATCAGTGATTTTCTCTTCGGGTGCTCCACCCTCCGGTTTTCTTTTTCCCACTTTGAGCCTCTCCGGGCCATAGCTTCCACCTAATCCCTCTACGATCACGTAGCCATCATGGCCGAATACCTCGAAAGAAAAAATGTTTTTCCATTGGGTCCAACTGGTATGCATGGAGGCTATCTGTCCCCTTTGCGTCTTAAATAGGGCAAAGGCATTATCCTCAACCTGCATGTTCCAAAAGCAGGTAGGAATATAACCGAAGACCTCATGGAAATCTCCAGCAAACCATCGGAAAAGGTCCACTACATGCACTCCCTGATCCAGTAATTCACCACCTCCACACAGGTCTTTATCCGCCCGCCACTCAAGCTCATACCCCGGCCTTCCTCCATGCCCATATCTGCACCTCAGGAAGCATATTTCCCCGATTTGCCCCTCAGCAACAATCTGTCGGCCTCTGGCTACTGCCGGATGGTGACGGTGATTAAAACCGGTCTTCACCTTCACACCATTTTTTTTTGCAGCCTCTAAAATGAGTCCGGCCTCATGGGCGTTTCTCCCCAGAGGTTTTTCACATAAGACATGCTTTCCTTTTTCCATAAAAAACAGAGCAATGCCCGCCAGGAATTTATTGATGGTGGCAATGACCACCACATCCACATCCTCTCGTTCTCCTATTGAGTCCCAGTTCTGATAGGCATCCCCGCCAAACCTCTGTGCCAGATTCTGTGCTCTTTCGAAATTTATATCGGCAACGGCCGCAACGCTGCACCTTTCCGACTTGCTGATAGCCGCAGCTCTCTTATTTCCTATGAGGCCAGCTCCTATGATTGCCACTCGCATATTCTAACCCTTCTCTGTTGCCATATTTTATACCCCTCACCCCAGCCCTCTCCCCAGCGGGGAGAGGGAGAAACTGCATTGTCCCGTACCCTGTTATTGGTTCACTCTCCGTAACGTGTAGAGATTCCCCGACATTATTTCCTTGATCCGGTCAGGGCTAAACTGTCGCCAATCATCCCAGACCGCGCTGATGAGACGCCCGGTAAGACCATCTGATTCCGACGAAGCTAAAAAAACCGCTAAAGCTGCTGCCATAGCAGGAGAGGTTCCACCCTTTTCACTTCTGCCCCTGGCCTCAGAAAACTCTTTCTCTCCGGCCTTTGCTCCGCCCGCTTCCAGGACCTCTTCCAGCATCCTTGTATTTACGGCTCCTGGAGCTATGGCGTTGACGTCAATATGATATCCTTTGACCTCCTCGGCCAGAGTTTCCGTGAAACGGACAATAGCTGCCTTTCCCGTACCATAGGCTGAGAACCAGGGCCTGGGGGAGGTGGCACCGCCGCCGGACAGGTTGACGATCTTCCCGGCTTTTTGGGCTATCATGACAGGCAGGACCTGCCTGGTGCACCGTGCAGTGCCTATAAGGTTGAGTTTCATATTTTCAACCCAATCTTCGAAGTTCACCTCCCAGAATCTGCCGATCGGACCCTGTACCCCTGCATTATTTACCAGCACATCCACACTGCCAAAGGTGCGCAAAACCTCGCTGACCAACTGTCTTATATCTTCCTCGCGGGAGATATCGGCCCGAAAGCTTCTGACATGGCCAAACTTTGATAACTCTGCGCCAGATTTCTCAAGCTCATCCTGATTGCGGCTGGCAATAG
>Ga0307378_10014193_pt1 | contig 10032 bp, 9 predicted proteins | sample UN1MG_FD_202238 | JGI IMG/M metagenome (GOLD analysis project Ga0307378, IMG submission 202238) | Soil microbial communities from Risofladan, Vaasa, Finland - UN-1 | ecosystem: Environmental > Terrestrial > Soil > Coastal area > Acid sulfate soil | place: Finland: Risofladan, Vaasa | collected... | reverse complement strand
AGCGGACCTCGAGTTCTACGCGGTCCTTGCGGGGTACAGGATAGGCCGGGAGCTGATGCACAGGAAGTCCGGTGCCTCGAGGAGGAAGCTTAGATACCCCGTGCCCGATCTGGAGGAGCGATGAAGGGAGACGAGAAGTGCCAGATCTGCGGGAGGCCTGCCACGCGCTTCCTGTTCGCGACATTCGTCTGCGACGACGAGGAGTGCGTCGAGAAGGCCCGGATCCAGAGGGGAGGGCCGGGCGGCCATAGGAAGGTCGGCGCCGAGGAGTGGCTGGGACAGAACGAGATGTGAGCCCGGACCTGCGAAGGTTTAAGCGCGCAACGCGGATTCCGATGCCGTATGAACCGGCGCGCGTTCTTCGGCCTCATGCTCATAGAGATGATGCTGGCATTCGGCAGCACGTTCGCTGCCTCGTTCAACATGATCTACCTCTTCAACGAGCTCAGGATGCCCCTCTGGGCGGGCCCCATGTACCTCATGGTAGGCTTCGGCATAGCCACCGTCGCCAGCTACTGGATGTCGTGGAAGCCGCACATCAACCCCAGGAACGCGATCATGTTCGGCCTCGCATGGCTCTGCGTCGAGTACTCCCTGTTCCTGATAGTGCATGACGGATGGCTCCTGGGCATCCTCGTCGGCATCGCGTTCGGACTCTACTACCCGTTCTTCTGGACTCCCATCAACATACTCATGGCGAGGATGACTGACAAGAGCGACAGGGGCGTCACATACGGCGTCTTCTTCTTCCTCTGGCCCCTCGCCACCTTCGTCGCACCCCTCCTCGGGGGGCTGGTCATAGGCTTCGCCGACTACAGGGTCCTCTTCCTGGTGGGCATAGCGATAATAGGGTCCACCATAGGCGTCGTCTACGCCTACAGGCACCACATACCCAAGGAACAGGTCATGAGGATCCGGCTAGACGCGATGGGCAGGAGGAACGTCCTGGCGGTCGTGGGTGAGGGCGGCTTCGAGGGCATCTTCTGGGTGGACATCACGATCGTGGCGTACATGTTCTCGAGCGACGAGGTGGCCCTCGGGGCGCTCTTCTCCCTGTTCGGGCTGAGCGCGGGCCTCATGGGCATCATACTCGGGAAGGTCTCGGACAGGATCCAGAACAGGGCGCTCTTCCTCCGGGTGAGCGCCGTCTTCTCCATACCGTGCATAGTGCTGATATCCCTCGCGGGCACGATAGAGGAGTACGCGGTCGCCGCGGGCATGCTCGAGTTCGCCTGCTTCATGCTCCCTGTGTTCCTCTTCGCGATCCTGACGGACCGGCTCGAGGACGCTAAGAACGACTCGGTGGTCGGGAGGGAGTTCCTGCTCGACGCGAGCAGGTTCTGCACGATAGGGCTGCTGATGGGGATGCTCTACCTCGGATTCTCCCCGCAGGAGTGCTTCCTGCTCTGCATACCGTTCCTGCTGCTCAGCACGGTGGCGGTTGAGCGCAAGGAGGGACCGCTGAGGTGCGAGGAGATCGCGACCGTGGGGGACGCCCACAGGTCGTACTAGAAACCCCGTCGGCCCTCATCGGGCGACGGGTCGCAGGCGGACCACACCAGCTCCATGAGGTCCATCATGACTAGCTTGGAGCCGGAGGACTCGATAGCCGCCTTGAGGCTCTGGTAGCAGAACGGGCACGATGTCGTCAGGACCTCCGCGCCGACGGCCTCGGCGTCGCGCACGCGCATGACGGATATGTCGTCGGCCAGCTCCGCGAAGGCGGTCTTGACGCCCCCGCCGGCGCCGCAGCACCGCGCCTCCTCGCGGTTCCGCTCCATCTCCACCAGCCTCAGGCCGTCGATCATCTCGAGTATCCTGCGAGGCTCCTCGTACAGGCCGTTGTGGCGGCCGAGATGGCAGGGGTCGTGGAACGCGACGCGCCTCTCGAAGCCCTTTCGGAGCGCTAGCCTCCCGTCCCTCAGGAGTCCGTCCACGAGGTCCGTTATGTGCACGACCCTGGGGCGGAGCGTCCCCAGCCGCGGGTAGTCCTGGCGGAGGGTCTTGTAGCAGCCCGCACAGCTCGTGACTATCATGGACGGGTCGGCCCTCTCGAAGTTGGCGATATTCTTCTCCGCCATCGCCCTGGCGTTCTCCCTCAGGCCTGTCCTGAGGAGCGTGGAACCGCAGCACGCCTCCTGGTTCCCGAGGGTACCGTAGTCCATGCCTGCGCGAGAGAGCACGCGCGCGGTATTGACCGCCATCGCGCGTATGTTGGGGTCGTAGGCCGCGGTGCATCCCACGAAGTAGAGCACATCGTGCCTCTCCTTGAGTGAGTCAGGGACTTTCACGTCCCCGCCGACGTGCCTCGCCCACCTGGACCTCTGCGTCCTCGGCTGCATCCACGGGTTGTCGTAGTTCTCTATGCTCTTCACGAGCTGCCCGTGCGCCTCCAACGGCCCCAGGCCGTTCGCCACCAGGAACTCGCGCATGTTCTCCCACATCTCGATCGTGTCGAGGTGCGCCGGGCAGACCGAGGCGCACTGGCCGCATATGGTGCACTCGTACGCCCTGCTCGCGAGCTCGCGCATGCCCTCCTCGGGGATGTCCCTCGGTCCAAGGAGCCGCGCCCTGAGCCCCATCTGGTCCCGGATGTAGCCCCTCAGGCGGAGTATCTTGCCCCTCGGCGTAACCAGTTCCACCTGCTGCGCCTCGCCTCCGGTCGGGCATGTGGTGGTGCACTCGCCGCACCTCATGCATGCATCGAAGCGCATCAGGGCCCGCACGTCCAGCTTCGATATGTCCAGCCTCATCGGCGACCGACCTCCCGTGCGGAGACGAGCCCGTCTAGCTCGATGGCGATGGGCGTCGATATCATGTGGAACAGCTTGCTGAACGGGATGTAGGCGATGAGTAGCGCGCTCATGACCCCGTGCATGAGCCACGCGACATCGTACCACTCGCCTGCGGACTCGGGCATCAGGAGCGAGAACGCGTACCCCACGAAGGAGTACTCGACATCCGAAGTGTGCCCAGGGATACTCCCCGCGATGCCCATGCCCTCGAGGACGAAGCCTCCTAGCACGACCGCAAGGAGGAACACGATGGATGCGGCGTCGGGTATCTCCGTCCGCAGCATGGTCGGTCTCAGGAGGAACCTGCGCACGCCGGCGATGCAGAGTCCGACGAGCATCATCAGGCCGACGAGGTCGAACCCGAAGTCGCGCAGCCAGAGCTTCGCCCATCCACCCTCCTCGATCATGGGCCCGTACCTCAGGATGTCCAAAGACAGCGTCACCAGCAGGTCGAGCATGAACATGAGCACGAACCCGCCCAGGATCATCAGGTGCATGAACCAGCGTGAGACGCTCCTGCCCTTCAGGCGGGACAGGTAGAGCGCGTCCCCCAGGAGGACCGTCACCACCTTGACGAACCTCCGGCTAAGCACTGTCCTGGCGACCACCATCGATGCGCGCACCAGCCGGCGTTCAGGAGTGCCTCTGAGGCCGGCCCCCTGCATCCAGACCAGCATGTTGGATACGGTTCCGACGACGAAGACCGCGACACACAGTACGATGGACACGAGGAACGCGGACAGGAACGCCCTGTCGCGCACGTAGACCGTGTCATACGGAAGCGCGATGACGACCGCGGAGAACACCAGCAGGAGCAGGAAGAGGGGCACGTAGAGCACGGCCCTGTCGCTCAGGTACCCACCTCGTGGCATAGGGGACAAATCGCCGCTGCTGTCTATATAATCACCTGCGGAGCGCGGCGAAGTATCCGTTCGCGCAGAGCCTGAAGGCGTCGATCAGCTCGTTGGGCGTCTCCGAGGCCCCTCCTACGCCCGGACCATCGATGGCCATCAACCCGGCCCGGGCCCTAGAGAGGAAGTCGCACACCTCCACGCAGACCTCTTTCTCGACGGCCCATCTCATCCTCCCGATCGCGTCCACCAGCTCCAGCAGCCTGCCTCCGTCCCACAACTTGTGAGAGCATACGAACGATCTGTTCTCGAGGCCGACGATCGACACCTTGAGGTCGGCGATTGCGCGGTCCAGCTCTGGGCATGAGCGCGTGTCGACCGGCTCCAAGACCTTCGCGCCAAGCCTGCCATCATCGGGCAGGAGGCTCATGAACAACCTGTTCGCATCCGCGCATCCAGGAAACTCCAGGTGTGGGCCGAGGAGCACCATCATGCCCCGTCCGTGCCGGCATTCCACAACGGCAGGGAGACCGATCATCATCGTCTCCGAGGCGTCCCTCGGGACATGAAACTCGGTGCGGTCCGTGAACGAATGGAAACGGAGCAGGGCCGCGTCCTCCTCGGGCTCTTCGAAAACCGGCCCGCCATAGATCGGCGCGACGCACTCGCCTAAGGGACCCGTCAAGGACACCATGCCTCGGACAGGATGGATGATGCTGCAGTCCCCGTAGGGGACCGACAGCCTTGAGTTGCATGACCCCGGGGACCCACACCGCAGATCGAGGTTGCGTATCCGGGTCCTGGAGATGTTGAACGAGGAGAAGGGTTCCAGCCTGGAGGGCAGGGGGAGGTAGGCTCCGGCACACATGCCGATGTACAGGCCGCCAGACGCGACATAGTCACTAAGGGAGGAGAACCCGGCCGGACCGACTGAGCGCGAGATCTCGTAGCCATCGCCCCCGGATATGACCACACACGATGGCACCCTGTCCGCCACCGAACGCATCTCCTCCGACCGCACCAGCCGGGTCCCGGCGTAGCCACTCGAAGCTAGTAGGTCCACCAGCCAGACGAGCGAATGGGAGGCTCCGCGGCCGGCGTATATCTCGATCAAGGCCCATCACTCATATGGCATGTTACCGCGCGATGAGGATAAATCCGTTGCCCAGGTCGCGGGCGTCGCGGACGGACCTAGAGCTCTAGCCAGACCGCTTCTGACGGCACAGAAAGAGTTATAGAACCCTTCAGTATATCTCGCCCCCTACAGGGGCCCATGGTCTAGTGGCTATGACATCTGCTTGACATCGTCCACGGTTCGCCGCGGGCGTCAGATTGCAGGGGATCACCGGTTCGAATCCGGTTGGGCCCACTCCCTGTCTCGACCAGACAATTATTCTAAGATTCCAATTCAATCGGATTTCTCCGTGATAGCTGGCTCGTGTTCAAAGACGCGATAGACGAGGCAACCGTCTCAAAACCTTTCGCGATCGAATTATCCATGACCACCGCAGTGGGTTGCTCCCCCATGCCTCCCTTTTCATGAACCCGCCTTAAGCCACCCTATGCTCGTACCGTCTTATCGTGTAGCAGGAGCACAAGGTTGTACGGCGAAGCCCGTAGTACTATAGCACCGGGTCAAGAACGTGATTCTTCTCTCTCTCCTATTTGGTGGAGATCTCTTGCGCACTTGTTCTTGTGAAAGGAGGAAATGGAAATGGAAAAAGAGTTTAGCGTGAAGTTGGCGAACAAGCCAGGAGAGCTCGCGCGGGTAGCGCAGGTTCTGCAGAAGGATGGCGTAAACATACGCTCAATCGCGACAGAGCCTAACGCCGAGGTCGTGAGATTCGTCACGTCCGATCCCGAGAAGAGCCGGCGAAGCTTCAACCAATCGAACATGCAGTTCTCCGAGAGGAACCTGCTTGTGGCCAAGCTCGAGGACAAGCCTGGGGAGCTCGCCCGAATCTCGGCAGAGCTCGCCAAGGAAGGCATCAATATCGATGCCGCCTACATGCTCGACAAGGACTCGAATCGTGTGCATGTGGCGCTGGCCGTCAGCGACGAGGACAAGGCAAAGACCATCCTAAAGTGTTGTGATTAGGACTAGTACCTTGCCGACAAAACCCCTTCCCTCATCTTTGCGTCACTCCAAGCTTTCCCGAAGAGTAGTATGATCAAGCGCTGCGAACGGAGTGCCGTAGGAGTCTCTCTCCGGGCCTCTTCGTATCCGCTAGCGTCATCGGAGGCGTCAACAAGGAGTCCATACCCGCACTCACCGGTTTGATGAAGGCGTTGTGTTCGTCTAGTATCTCCGATTCGAATCCAACTCGGCATGAGAAAAGGCCATAGGGGCGGAAAGGCATGAGAAGGCGTTTAGTCATCATTGTTGCGATCCTGCTGTGAACTTGGTTGAGCGGGATAACATACAGGGAGAAGCGGCGCAAGAAGAAGTCTAGCTCAGTGCGAGAATCGCAAATGAGAAATGGACTTCCGTAGCGAGTCTCGTGATCGTCTTCAACCCAGGAAGCGAAGGTACCAGCCCAGATTCATCCCTGATTCGAATCACTAATTCCGAATCGAAAGTGGTGCCGTAAGATCCCTCCAACGTAATGAGTACGTATCACTGGAACCGAACGAGATGTGCTAGGGCCCGGATTTTGACCAGTGATCTACCGGCATTTATAGATCGGAGCTTGAAGATTCGACGTGAAGTTCTTTGCCAGTAAGATGGGAACCTGTCTTCTCTGTTAGACCGTGCCTGCGCCTTCGGGCACGACCCGGTTCAACCTAACAAGAGAGGTGTTGCCCACCGTATCCAACACGCTGTCAACTGGTCTGTTCCTCATCGTGATTCGCTTCGAGGTGCATTGAAAATGCCGTTGTATATGTTAGCCGTTGCTCGACGTTGTCTGACGTTTGGAAACCTCCCGATTTCCCGACAGGTCAGTATGGGCATCATCCGTTCTAATCATGGTTGCAGTCCTGTTGCTCGCTTGGGGTGCAAGAGGAGTTTGGATGATCCCCTTGCGAGCGAAACCTTGAAAGGGGGGGAGGCGACACGCAATACAAGAAGCTGCTAGTGGGCGCGGTAGCCGCGGTGGTGCTGTCAATGTTCGCACTACAGGCCACTGCTGTGTACGTACTGACTGAAAGCGTGATCTACACCGAGGGCATCGGTCTGGATGGTATGGAGGTTACACCCGATGCGGCGTACCCGGCCACGATTGTAGGTCCAGCGACCAATGTCATGGCCGACTGGTCGGACGACTTGGTATTCCACCAGTTCCCGGTCGGTCAGAAGGTAAGGACCGAGGTCATACTTCACCAGATGAACGACGATGGGAGCATGGGGCCGGCAGTCTACACGATGACGGCACACTTCAAGATCGCCAAGGTGAATAATGACGGCAGCCTCGGGCCAGCGCTGTATGAGAGCTCGATTGCCCAGGGTTTGTGGGCCGACGGTAAGAACGACTACTACACCGCCGAGATCAACGAACCCGGACATCTCCTCTACGGCTACAACTGGGAGACTAGGGGGCTCGCGGCCGGAACATACAAGCTGATATTCTGGCTTGAAGTCGATGAATACTGCCCAGCAGTGAACCCGTTGAGCGGCCTGCCGGTGACATACCACCCGGTGGACATCACCCAGGGCGCGCCTGGCGACACTGACCCGAGTGCCGGAACCATATACGGCATCGTGGGATACGACCTCGCCAACAACATGTCCTGGCTGGACATCACCCTGATGGCCAAGAACACTGGCAGGAAGTAGAGACGCTAAACCATTACCGGGTGCACGGGCTGTCCGCCCTGCATCCGTACTTATTTCTATGATTCCCTGATGACAAGGACTCCTCGGAGAGGACATATAAAGTCAGTACTCGTCGCTCATCATGCCGTTCCAACGAAGATTGTACCAACATCAATATATACCCCCTTCCCATGCTATGCCTTGGCAGAGTGGGTGTCTCGGAATGCGGCGTTCCGCAGACCGGCCATCCATTCGCAAGGAGAAAGGGGGAGACATGAAAGGAAAGACGTTTTTCGCAGCAGTGGCGGCGCTAGCCATGGTGACATTGTGCTCAGGACAGGCGATGGCGGCGAATCCGTTGGAGGTGAACGTCGTGTGCCCTGAGGGCTACTTCGTCGACGGCGTGCCTGTAGTCGATGGCGAGCTCCGGGACGACGGAATACTCTTCGTCGAGAAGGCCAATGACGTGATGATCGACTGGTCGGACGACATAGTCTACCACCAGTGGAGTGCGGGTTCGAAGGTGAGGGTCGAGGTCATCCTGACACAGCCTTCGACAGGTGCTTACGTGTACACGCTATCCGCGCACTTCATGATCGAGAAAATGAACACAGACGGGTCGGTCGCAATCATATATGGTCCGAATTCGATCGGAGACGACCTCTGGACCGAGGGTCCAGAGAGCAGGGACGCGTACAAGGCGGAGATCAACTCCGAGGGTCGGCTCCTGTATGGATTCAACTGGGACACGAAACTCTTGACAGCAGGATCTTACAGGTTGAGTTTCTGGATCGACGATGTTCCGTCGGCTGACCCCGATGGCAACGACATCACCTCGTTGGGAGTGGATATCACCACGGGCGCATCCGGAGACACAATCCCTGTGAGTGGCGAGATACTCGCAGATGTCGAGTACTCTGACGACTTCCAGTTGTCCTCGCTGACGCTGGAGCTGCTTCAGAGGGACCACGGCCGAGGAGTCAACTAACGCTGAGGTTCAGGCGCTGGCAATCCACAAACTCCTTCACTCATTTTCTATGCTCCAGTGCTCGCATTCAGTGGACACAACTGTCCATGGTCATAGACCTCACAGGACTTGCATCAGTGTCGCTCTTGTCTGCCTGTCGTACTTGGAGTAGACAGAATGATGAAGGACGATCAAGGCGTCTAGCTATGGCCGTGAGAAAAGGCCATAGGGGCTGAAGACCATCACCTACATGGAGGAATATGAGCATACACGGGGTTCGGATCTCAGTGTTACTAGTGGCAACGGTCTGCATGGTAGGTCTCTCCCTTGTCGAGCCCAGATTTCACCCAGATAGTGGCGATGTCCTGCTCCAACCATACGACGTGACCGATGGGCGTGCTGTGACCGTGGCGGAGTATGAGTTGGAAAGTGGAGAGGTGGTCATGTACTCGTTTACGGCAAGCGATGAAGTCAAGTTCACAGTCATCAAGATTCTTCCATTTAGAGTCTTCATTCCACTACGGCCAATGCTGACAATCACAGATGCATCTGCCAGCGGTACGTTCATCGCTGATTACCATGGCACGTATCGTTTTACGTTCTCCAACCCGAGCGAGATTTCCGTTGTGGAACTTTCATATGTAGTCGATCACCATCTTCAGTGGCCGACGATATTGGGGATTTCGTTGCTGTTGCTGGCTGCTCTCAATGGGGGATTTGCAGTCCGGTACCTGATTGTACTCAGACGATGGCAGAAAGACGGTTCTTTCCATTTGCCTCCTCAATCTGGAGTCCGGGATGTCAATAGTCTGAGCGAGCGCAAGAGAAAGGGTCCGATGCAGGTTTTATGGCCCCGTCGTTGAACGGCGAGAATGAAAGCTGTTCTCTCTTGTCCGGGTGGGCAAACCGATAGAGAGCTGAGATGGCGACACGAACGAGATTAGGGATATGGTGTCAGATATTTCGCCGAATCCTTGGTCATTCCCGTTTGATTGAAGTCAGAAGAAGGAGGCCTGGCTCGCCAAGAATAGAAACTCGACAGATTCCACAGCATTGAGAAAAGGCCGAGGTTGTGGAGAAATGAAAGGGGTTTGGGAGACAAACGGGGAGGAGCGGCTTGGAACGCCTCAAGGTGGCCCCTGTTTATGCTGCCATTGCTGGCTACACAAATTGCTTTCCTCAGAGAAGAGTCATCGGGACGGAAGGGCGGAGCAGTGCCAAAGAAGACAGTGAGATTCTTGGCACAATTGACCACCTCAGGCCGAATATTCCGGATAATTGTCTGATATGAGAGGTTCTATCTGCCCCTTGGCGGTCCCGGGCGACAAAATCCGGAACTGGAAGAAACTGGACTTGTTCGCCCGAGAGCCGCCCAGACTACGGCAATGTCGGACGGTGTGGGGGCGCTTTGAGCCGTTCGAGAAGTTTCAAAGATTGAACCATTTATCTATCCTTGTTCCACAAAACACTTACCCCACTCATCTCAGTGAAGAATCAAGGAGACTTGACTGATCCGGTCAGGGACGGTCAAGAACTCCGCCCTAGCATGAGGCGAAGGGCAGGGATAGATAGACTCCAAGGAAGTGAGGACATGAGGAAGGAGTTCGAGAGCGAATTGGCAAAACAGGTATCAGGAAAGAAGAGGTCCAGCAAGGCGTGGATCGT
>Ga0307378_10014192_pt1 | contig 10032 bp, 8 predicted proteins | sample UN1MG_FD_202238 | JGI IMG/M metagenome (GOLD analysis project Ga0307378, IMG submission 202238) | Soil microbial communities from Risofladan, Vaasa, Finland - UN-1 | ecosystem: Environmental > Terrestrial > Soil > Coastal area > Acid sulfate soil | place: Finland: Risofladan, Vaasa | collected... | reverse complement strand
TGCTTCTTCTAATTCTTTATTATCAGAAATTACTTGGCAAGAGGTATAAAATGAATTGAATGCTTGACACAAACTGAGAAGGTATTGTGGGATTAAATGAATATTATATGTTGTTTCAGATGTATCAATAATTTCAGGAAAATAAACTAATTGTTTTATTAAAAATTTTTCTTTTTCGTGAGATAATAAATCCCAATTGATGTCTATACTGATTTTTCTCCTTGATTTTAAAATAATTGACGTAATCCTAGCATAACAATATTGAATATAAGGTCCTGTTTCACCTTCAAAAGAAATACTCTCATCTGGATTAAAAATGAAACCTTTTGCCGGAGTATACTTCAAAATGTAAAATATCACGGCAGCTAAACCTATTTTTTCGGCTCTTATTTTTTTTTCTTTATCAGTTAAATCTGGGTACCTTTTATTTACCTCGTTAAATGCAAGTTTTTCCACTTCTTCGATGACATCATCAGCATCAACAACCGTTCCCTCTCTACTTTTCATTTTACCACTTGGTAAATCAATCATTCCATATGAAAGGTGATAATTATCTTCTTTGAAACCTAACATATCTAATATGGCAAAAAGCCATTTAAAATGCTGAATTTGTTCATCAGCTACGACGTAAATTGACCTATCATAGTTAAAATCTTCTTTCTTCTTGTAAGCTAAATAAATATCTTGAGTTATATATATTGAAGTACCATCGCTTCTGATCAAGATTTTATCTTCAAGATTATATTTCTCTTTTAACCTTGCTATAATTGCTCCATCTTCAGTCCTTTCAAATAATCCTTTTTCTAAGCCCTCAAAAATTTTCTTTTTTCCTTCTAAATATAATTCAGATTCAAAATACTCTTTATCAAACTTAATTCCCAATTTAGTATAAGTTATTTTAAATCCTTCTACAGCCCAGTTATTCATTTTATTCCATAAATTAACAGTTTCTTTATCTCGTGCTTCCCAAGATCTTAGTAATTCTTGAGCTTCTTTATCTAAATTATCATCGTTCTTAGCTTTCTCACTATAAAGAACATAGTAATCACCAACAAAATGATCACTTTTCTTATCTGGTTCTTTATTATTTCCCCATTTCTTATATGCAAGCATGCTCTTACAAATATGAATTCCACGATCATTGTTTAAGTTAACTTGAAAAACATCGTGTTTTTTATATTCTAATAAATTCGACAGAGATTTACCTAGTACCATATTTCTTACATGCCCAAAATGGAGGGGCTTGTTAGTATTAGGAGAAGGATATTCAACTACTATTCTTTGTTTTTTAGGTTTTTCTAAGAAGTCTCTTATCCTTCCATAATCGTTTTTTAATTCAAAGATATTTTCAAGAATGGATTTTGGTTTAATTATAAAATTTAAGTATGGTCCTGTTACAACGATGTTATTTATAAACTCGGGGAATTTAATTTGATCTCTTAGTTCCTGAGCTATTAAATTTGGTGCTTTTTTTTTAAATTTTGAAAGTTTAAAACAAGGAAACGCATAGGTATAATCAAATTCTGGAGGAGGTATTTCGATTAATGCTTCTATTTCATGTAAATTAAGATCTGAAATATATTCCTTCAGAATATTAGCTAAGGATCTTTTATCTATAACTTTCATTTTCAGAATCGGGAAAAAATTCTAAGGTATTAATTTCTAAGTTGAATGAAACTTTTATCTGTTTTGATATATATATCTAAAATAGCTCATAAAATTTATGTATATGAATTAGGGTTTTATTGAATTATGTCATTTAAAGAAGATGGAAAAAAGAATTTTCCAGAGTGGCCTATATATGATAAAAGTGAAATAAATGCTTTATTAGATGTAATAAAATCACGTAATTGGTGGGGTGGTTTTCCTGGAGATCATCAAGGTGAGAACGTTTGGAGATTCCAAGAAGAATTTGCTGGATTTCAAGAAGCTAAACATTGTGTAGCAGTCTGCAATGGAACAGTTGCTATAGAATCGGTATTAATGGCTTTAAATGTTGGTATGGGAGATGAAGTAATTGTCTCAGATTATACTTTTGTAGCTTCAGCTTCAGCAGTCATAGCAACGAATGCAGTACCTATCTTTTGTGATATTGATCCCGATACTCTCGTGATGGATGTCAATAAAATCGAATCATTAATTACAGATAGAACTAAGGCAATTATCCCGGTCCATTTGGGAGGAAATCCTGTCGAATTAGATAGATTATTAGAGATCGCTAATAAAAATGATCTATTTATTGTTGAAGATTGCGCTCACGCCCATGGTTCACGTTATAAAGGAAAAAGAGTAGGTAATTGGGGTGTTGCAGGAACTTTCAGCTTTCAAGCCTCAAAAGTAATAACAAGTGGAGAAGGTGGTGCGATTATTTGTAATTCTGATGATTTGGCTGATATAATTTATTCATATATTGATTGTGGGAGAAAAAAGAATCGCTATTCTTATGCTCATTATTCATATGGAACTAATTACAGATTGGGTGAACTTCATGCTGCATTGCTTCGTAAACAATTAGAAAAATTCCCAGAACAACATAAATTGAGGAATAAAAATGCTCAATATTTTGGAAATAAATTAAATGAAATTGATGGCATTCGAACTATGAAATTAACAAACGGAACTGAAGAATGTGGTTATTATATATACCCAATTGTTTTTAATCCTTCACAATTCGGAGAGATAACTAAAAAAGAGTTTAATAGAAAGTTAAATAACAATGGAATTCCAACTAACGATTGCTATCCTCCACTACATAGTTTAGATTGTTTTAAAAACGTAGAATTAAGAAAATATATTGATTATTCTAAAGCAAATTGGGGTGCAGAGAAAAGTACTAACAATAACTTTCCAGTGGTTTCTGATATCTACTCAAGAAGTATAGAATTTCCTCATGAAATATTATTAGCATCAAAAAATAAACTAGATTGGATTGTAGAATATATTAAAACCTTAAAAAAAGATTAAATAATATTAATTTTATAATATTTTTAAAAAAAAGTTAAAAATTTTTAAAAAAAATTTTAAATTAATTTCTTATAACTTAAAATTTGGATCTTGGGAAAACAATGACAGAAAAAAAAGACCATTTTATGTTGAAATGGAATGATGACACGGGTCAATTTGTACCAATCGAATCTGACGCAGACATGAACGAAGGAATTTTTATAGAACTGGTTGACGAAACAAAATGGAGATATCTTTATATAAAAGGCGCATCATTAATAGCTCGTCGTACCGCGTTAAGAGCAGCTAATGGAATATCAAAAACTGGGTATATTCACCCTAAAACAAATATGCGATATGGTGTTGAGTGCGAACTATTAGAAGAAATATCACCACATGAAGATATGCCTGATACTCTTAGAAAATCTCAACGTTCTTGGTATAAAGGTGAGTATAAACAATACTAAATAAAAAAATTTTGTTTTCTTTTCCTTTCTTCTTTTAAAATAAATAACTTTAAAATTTTAATTATTGAGGTACTTCTTCAACTTTCTTAGTTTCAGCACTCTTATACATTGCTTCAACTATTTGAAGTATTTTTAGACCATATTTACCAGTCGTTAATGGTTTTTTATTTTTTATTATACAATCAATAAAGTGCTTAATTTCTTGTGGATAACCAAAAGACCAAGATTCTTCCGGAACGGGAAATGTCCAACCTTTTGTTGTTGAGGCTTTTTCAACCGCATATCTATAACCTTTTTCACTATAAACGCTAATTAAATTACTAAAAGTTGGTGCTGCTTTAATTTGACCTTCAGTGCCAAATAATTCAAATCTCATGTCATAACCCCCTGGAGCTGTCCATGATTCCTCTATAACAACCTGAGCACCATTACTAAAATATAATATTCCTACTATATTATCTTCAACTTCGCATTCACCAAAATTCGCTCTTTTAGGAATGATTGTTTTGGTTTGACAAAAAACCTCTGAAACATCACAATTCAAGTACCAGACTAAACAAGCAATATCGTGAATACCTAAATCTATTAATGCTCCACCTCCAGCTTTCTCTTTTTTATAAAACCACTCAGAATGTGGTCCAGAATGTTGTTCTTTTCCTCTCCCCATATAAATCGTTCCAAGGGTACCTTCATCAATAATTTCTTTTACTTTGCTAAGTGATGGAGCATACATATTATTCTCGCAATAAAATATTCTTCGTTTTGACGATTTCTCTGCGTCTATCATCTCTTCTCCTTCTAATATATTTCTTGCTAATGGTTTTTCAACAAGAGCATGTGTTCCAGAATTTAGGATATCTAAAGTGACATCTTTATGTAAATAATTAGGAAGACATACAGAAATTGCATCACATTCCAATTTCAATAAATTTTTATAATCTCCAAATGGTTTACCGGGAATATTCAACTTCTTCATAAAGTATTTTGCTTTTTCTAAAGATGACGCAGCGATTCCAGCAATCTCGACATTTGTTAATAAGTTATAAGCATGATAATGATATTCTGCTATAAAACCAGAGCCGATTATGCCTACTTTAATTTTCTCCATTTTAAAATATCATTTTAAATTATTAGAATTACTCTTGAATTTCTAATAATTCAATGTGATGTTTAAGTTTTGTTCCAAAATTCTAAGGGAGATAAAAATTCTTTAATTTTAGAAAAAGGACACGCCATAATACAGTTTCCACAATCACTAGAATTTTCAACCCAAAATTCAAAACATTTTTCTACGTCAACATAATATTTTTTAACTCCAGGATTATTAGAAATCGAGGTAGGATTAAATGATGGATTTCTATCTTTTGTAATGGCATTAGTTTCACAGGCTTCAGCACATTTAGAACAGCTTTTACAATATTTTTTAATTTTTTCAATAAATCTTTGGTCTGGTTTATCAGGAATTACTGGTAAATCTGTAAAGATTTTACATATACGTACTCTTGGACCAAATTCAGGAGTAAGTAGTAGCGCATTCCTACCTAAAGCACCGAGTCCGGCATCAATTGCTAATGGTATACTAAGAGCTGTATCATTGCCGCATTGAATAGCCCTATATCCTAAATTTCTAATAAATTCACCTAAGCATGAGATAATAAAAGCCATTTTTGAATATGCGATAGCTGAAGCTGCGGCTGCTGGTTGAGCTGGTGCTGTCGAAATTGCATCTTTATCCATTTCTACCCCCATCACTATCACTTTATTTATTCCCTCTGGTAATTCTATAGGTTGATTATATATTGAATCTGTAGCTGTTCCTTCACGAACCTCTTTTTTTGCTTCAGCTTCACTAGTGTGAACAGGTCTTACAAATCCTGTCTTGTAAATCCATTTTTCATTAACATCTGCAATACCTACTAAAGACGCTCCATATAATTTTGCTGCTTTTTTTATAATTTTTGTGATACTTTCTGAATTTTCAATAATATGTTTAGATTTCATCCAATTTACTCCATAACCAATATCCATTAAATCTTTCCTTTCCCATGTGAAAGCATAAGGAAATCTTTCATACACAGTCCAACCAGCTGCAACTAAAGCGAAATCTACCCTTGAATACCCGTCTTTTTTTGATGCTATATGTTTTTCTATATTAGTGTCAATCATTTTTTGGTAAGTTGGTAAAGTTTTATCCCATAACCTTCTGAATAACATATTATTTTTTTGCTTAAAACGGTTGTAAACCTTATCATTTATTTCATAAGGCTCTTTTTTTTCTTTAACCATATTCTTATACCACTTTTATACTAAAAATTGACTTATACAATTAAAGTAAACTAAAGTTAAAAATCAGTAAAATAATTTAATTTTTCATTGTATTTTTATTAATAATACTATTTGATCAATTATTAATTATCTCTTAGAATTGATGCGAAAATGCACAAGGAAAAAAGATTTATAACTCAAATTGGAATAGGTGTGGATATGCATGGACATAGTGATGACTGTACTAACGCAGCAACTAAAGCAATCAAAAATGCTATTTCCAATAATAGTTTAGACGGTTTAAGTGAGATTTTTGGTCTGAAGGAACCAAATGATTTATCAAGAATGAAGGTCCATGTAAAAATTGGAGCCCCATATCCAGATAATATCAATGAGAAAAGAATTTTGAAAGCAATACCTTTTGGTGAAAAATCTATAGAAGTTGTAAAAGGGGGTTTAATAGCACAGGGTATTATGATTAAAGAATTAGGAGACACTTCTGACAAGATTATAATCTGCAATGCGGCTGTAAGTGTATCAGTAAAGTAAATTTAATCAATGCTATGATGTAAACTTTAAATTTTCTAAACCGATTTCTTCTTCGGCATATCTCTTTAAAGCTTTCCATTGGTCATCTGAAGTCCCGAAGTATTTAAATACTGCAATTCCTAATCCAAAATCAAATCCTCGCATTTGTTTGAGCATTTCATTAACATTACATTCTACTGAATTAGTAACAGTTAAAGCTGGAGCTTTAAACTCTTTGGCTCGTTTTTTCATGTTTCGAATGAAATACCAATAGAAAAAATCAGCAACCTTACCCCAATACCATCCATCATCTCTTGTACCCATCAAATAAGGATATTCCATAGGTAAAACAACATCCAAAATTGAAGATAATTTAGTCCAATCTTGTCCTAATCTTTTTCTTGAGAATAATTTTTTAGGTCCTGGAAGACAGAACCATCCAGAGACGCAAGTATTATTTATAGATTTTATAGCACCATGGAGTTTTTGAGCGTAATTTACTATAGTATCAGCTTTAAAATCATACCATTCACTACTTTTTATTAATTCTGGTTTATCTCCATAATTATCTCTGAACTTTTGTATACATTGGTTGCAAGTGCACAAATCTGTAAATGCTCCATCATATCTAATATAATCAGCAAAAAAACCCTTAATAGGATAATTTTTTACGACTTCTTTTGCAAGTTCTAATAAATAATCTACATGCTCACTATTAGGACACATAAAACTTGTTAAAGGAATATATCCTTTACCTCGTGCATCTCGAGATTTACCAGCTTTTTCATCAAATTGATCAGTTAAAAACGGAATTTTTTTCTGATAATCTCTAAAAAAAACCCTTTCTGGTAAATCTACTCTCATTTCACCTTCAATATGTGTCGAAATTTCCCCCTCTTTGTATTTAATTCCATGATTTTCTCCACTTTTTCCATGAACACTTACTCTTTCTGGGTGTAAATATCCTTGATAAGCATCGTTCATACTTGTGAATGAAACATTTATTTTAATGTTACTTTCCTTTCCAGCATCACAAAACTCTCCCAAGATGTCTCGATCTGTTGGGTTCCAGCCTACTTTTGTGTCCCAAGTACAAGCTCCATCTGTATCTTTAATTACAATTCCAAGAGTATTAAAATGTGCCTCTTCAAGTTTATTTATGATTTCAGCGATATTTAATTCCTTTTCTGCGAATTCATAGTCCAAGTTTCTAAAACCTTTTGGTCCTCTTATGGGCATTAATCCCATTGCATAAATTTTTTTTGACCCAAAATGGTTGATAAAAGCATCAATTTTATGGTGTTCAATTTTAAAATATTTCGACCATTCTAGTTTTCTTACCATGATAGTTGTAAATTAATCAAATAAGAATAAAAATATTAATCATGGATAAATACATTATTTTAATTGACAGATCTATAAATTATAATGACATAAAATTTTAAACTAATATTATAATCTTTTTAATATATCATTTCAAATTATTTTAAATAATAAAAAAAAGATATTTAATATAGAAATCTTAATAGTGATTAATTCAAAAAAACAAGGAATCTGTTTTAATAAAACAAAATTACACACAGGCATATCCAATTATAAAACATTTTAGTAAATTGAGGTATTTTAGCTAATGTATGATGCAACCTATAAAATCGTAATTTTTGGAGATGCCGGGTGCGGTAAAACTACATTAACTCAAAGATTTTTAACCAATTTGTTTAAATCCGATTCCAAAATGACTATAGGCGTAGATTTTGAAGTTAAAAGCCTAGAAATCAATGGGAAAAAGATTAAGCTCCAAATTTGGGATTTTGGTGGCGAAGAACGATTTCGATTTTTATTACCCACCTATGTAAGAGGAGCTAATGGAGCCCTATTTATGTATGATGTTACAAATTATAGTTCGTTAGCACATATAGATGATTGGTTAATGGTGATTAGAAAAGAACTTAGGGTTGAAGAACAATTTCCTATAATAGTAGTAGGTGGAAAAGCAGATCTGATTGATGATCGAGAAGTTTCAGGAGATGAAGGCATTAATATTGCGAGATCTAGGAGCGTAGACGGGTTTATAGAATGTAGCGCGAAGACCGGCGAGAATGTAGAAGAAACATTTGAGGCTCTGTCCCGATTAATGATGCAAAACTCTAATCTACTTTAGAAGAAGATCTGAGATTATCCCTTAACTTTAAAACTTTATATTTATTCTTAAATAAAAATAGATTATTTGAAAACCTAATTTCCTATTTTCAATCTTCGCTTTGTTCTTCTAATGCTAATTTCTGCTTTAATCTTAAATCCTTTCTTCTTAGTGATACCATAATTTGAAAGTCAAGGTCTTTTTTGTAAACATCAGCGCATTTTACTATTTCCTTTGCAATATTCTTCTCAAATTTATCAGTTTTAATGTAAATCCCGTTAAAAATTGGTATTTCTGCGAAATTTTCAATCAAATTTTCAACTAACTCTTCTGGTAATACATCTGATCTGTCTTTAACTGCCACACCAATTATTTCTTCTAATTTATTATAAATTTCTCTCTTGCTAAATTGACAAAGTACGCATTTTGAGCTTCGATATTGAAATATTTTTAATATAATTAACCCTGTAAGGAATTTTGAATTTCGAATTAAAATCTCTTTATCTATACTACCATAATCGCTTATATATTGGTGTACATACTTTTCAGCATTAATATATAAATTTGAAAAGAATATCGCTCTATCAAAATACGCGGGAACTATACAGAAGATTCGAGTAAACCAAAAAGGTTTGATTCCTACCGGTGGATCTTCATAAAAAATATAATATACGATTCTCCCATCTCGTTTTTTATAGAGAGTAGACTCCTTTTTTAGCATATTTAAATAAGTAGAGATCGTAGAACGAGCAATTTCTTTAAAATATCGTTTGTATTCTTCCTCGACTTCCCCAGTTGTAATTTTTTTCTTTCCTGCTAAATAAAATTTTAATAGAATTCCTAAGATCCGATTTTCATGAAGACGTCCTGTTTTAATCTGTTGTTCCTCTGATTCATCTTCTCGAATTTGGTATAAAAACGCTACTTCCGGCGCGAAATCTTGAATAACCTTATCTAAAAGTTTAAGTTTAGAATCTGCAATTTGCGCTACTTCTAATTTCGCGCTTTCTATTAATAACTTTTCTATTTCTGATTTTTCAGACAATATTAAAATACTCTTTGAATTGTATTAATTATTATCTAGCATTATTATTAAAAAATCCTTAATATCTTAATAAAAATTTGTATTCTACTATTCTAGAATATTTAGCTTTATTTAACTTTCTATCAACTATTATAATATTTTGAAATATATTGAAACATTAACTTTTTTTCTCTTCAATATAATTCTAAAATAAATTAGTTAAATTTATGTATTTAAAATAGAGAATAATAAACTTAAGAATTTGATAAATCTTTTAACATATATATATAAAAAATATTAATTATTTCCATATTTCTCTTTCCATATGGGATCAGCTTCTTGTAATGTTCTCCTTTGGACTTTCCCAATTAAATCTTTCGGTAGTTCACCAATAATTGCTACTTTGTGTGGTACTTTATAGTGTGCCATGTTTTTTTTCGCCCATTCCTTTAATTTCTGAGGTGAGCAATCACAATCCTCTTTGATTGCAACCCATGCTTTTATTATTTCTCCATATTCCTCATCAGGAAGACCAGCAACAGCTACTTCTGTAATATCTGGATGTTTCATCAATAATTCTTCCACCTCTTTAGGGAAAACGGAATATCCTTTATACTTAATAAGTAATTTTTTTCTATCTCTAATTTCTATTGTTCCATCTTCAT
>Ga0307378_10014191_pt1 | contig 10032 bp, 6 predicted proteins | sample UN1MG_FD_202238 | JGI IMG/M metagenome (GOLD analysis project Ga0307378, IMG submission 202238) | Soil microbial communities from Risofladan, Vaasa, Finland - UN-1 | ecosystem: Environmental > Terrestrial > Soil > Coastal area > Acid sulfate soil | place: Finland: Risofladan, Vaasa | collected... | reverse complement strand
TGCAGCCAGGACACTGGCACCGACATCTGCTGCCTGCTCCAGCCTGATATCGGAAAACCTTTCGCCCTTCTTGGTCTCCGCCCATATACGACCACCGCCACCCCCGCAGCACAGGCTATCCTCGTGGTGGTTGGCCATCTCTACCAGTTCCACGCCGGGGATGGCCTGCAGGACCTCCCTGGGCTCATCATAGATATCGTTATGCCGTCCCAGGTAGCAGGAGTCATGGTAGGTGATGGTCTTCTGAAGCTCCCTGGTAAACTCCAGCCTACCGTCTCTAATCAACTCGGCAAGAAACTGGACGAAGTGTACCACCTCATACTTGCCGTCCAGTTCGGGGTACTCGTTCTTGAAGGTGTGGAAGCAGTGTGGCGAGGCGGTGATTATCCTGGTGACCCCGGCCTCATTGAACAGGCCGATGTTGCTCTGGGCCAGGCTCTGGAACAGGCTCTCGTTACCGGCCTTGCGGACACTCTCACCACAGCAGGACATCTCCGGGCCCAGTATGCCAAAGTCAACATTGGCCTTCTTCAGAATCTCCACAGTCGCTCGGGCTGCCGGCTGTAACTGCGGGTCGTAGGTATTGTAGCAGCACGGCACGTAGAGTATTTCCATCCCCTTGGTGAAGGTCTTCACCCCGAGGTCTCTTGTCCAGTCGTTGCGCTTCTCCCGGTCTTCTCCCTGCGGATTGCCCACGCCGGAGATGTTCTTAGACGTTATCCGCAGCGAGTCGGGAATACCACCGATACCGAGTTCGGTGATTGCCCTGCGGAAGGAGCGCCAGACGTCGATAATCTCCACGCCGCGGGGGCACCGCTTGACACAAGCATTGCAGGTCACGCACAGCCACATGTCGTCGTCTTCGAAGTCGGGCAGACCCAACTGGGCCTGGTGCATTGCCTTGCGGACGGGGAAGCCTCTCACCAGGTTCCACGGGCAGGTACCGGTGCAGAGGCCGCACTGGTAGCACAGCTTGGCGATATCGCCGCCTTCTTCCTTGATGATGTCTACCGCTTCCTGGAACGGTGCTACTGCTTGCATCTTGGGTTCCCCCCTTGTCTATCAGTTTCACGGTCCTCGCTTGACGAATAACCGTGGCGGTATCAGGTTATCAGATGAGGTTCTGCGCCTTCAGGACCGGTACCGGGTTCTGGATGTGGCACTTCCACCAACTCTTCATTTCCCCGGCACCGGCACCCAGGGCCAGCGCCAGCAGCTCACTGAAGTAAAAAGTGGGCACGCCGATAGTCTGTCGTAGTTCAAGGTTTGCCTGGCAGAGCGGGCAGGCGGTTACAATAGCTACTGCTCCGGCATCAAGAGCTGCCTGGCAGATGTCATTGCAGAGTTTTACGACGATATCGGTTCGGGCCAGCAACAGGTTTCCGCCGCAGCATTCAACCTTGTGGGTCCAATCCAGAGGCTCCGCGCCGATAGCAGTGAGCAGGTTGTCCATAATCATCGGGTTATTCGGGTCGTCTAACTGGGTAACCTCCGGAGGGCGTACCAGATAGCACCCGTAATAAGCAGCCAGCTTCAGCCCCTTGAGCGGCTTTTTCACCCGGCGCTCGATTTCCTCCAGCCCTACTTCGCGGGCAAAAATATCAAGGACATGCCTCACTTCGGTTTCTGCCCGGTAGGGTGCGTCAATGACCTGCTCTATCCTCTGCCGGAGTGTATCATCGGCGCGAAGGTCATGATTGGTCTGTTTGAAACGGAGGAAACAGGCAGCGCATGATACCGCGAGGTCATGGCCCTCTTTCTCGGCCAGGGCAAGGTTCCTCGCCGGCAGGGCCAGGGAAAGCTCGGGGTCGGTGCAGTGCCCGGAAGAGGCACCGCAGCAATTCCAGTCCTCAAGCTCCACCAGTTCCACGTCCAGTAGCCTGGCGGACGCCTGTACCGACTGGTTGTATTCCTTGGCCGTAGCCTCCAGCGAGCAACCCGGATAGTAGCAATACTTCGATGCTGTGGTATCAGCCATTCTTTTTCTCCGTCTGCTGGAAAATACGCTTGATGTTCGCCGTACCCTTTATCTTGGCGGGTAGTATTGCCAGCTTGCCCCTGGTGAACATATTGAGCCCCATCTTGATGTTACTGGGTAGCTCATTCAGCTTGAAGATATCGCGGCTGATGAGCATGTAGCGCAAGATGAGGAGCAATTCGTGCACCTTCCCATTGCTCTTGATAGTGCTGAGGAAGGTCCTGTGGAAAAGGGGCAGGCCGGTCTGCTGCGTGCGGCCTTCCCTGAGGGCAATGTGCCTCAGGGTATCCATTATCTGCACGATTTCAATGTCATTGGGGCACCTGGTAGCACAGGTCTCACAACTGGCACAGAGCCAGTAAGTCGTGCTGTCCAGCACCCGCTCCTTAAGCCCGAGTTGCACCATCCTCAGTAGCTGGTGTGGGGCGTAGTCAAACGCATAGGCTACCGGACAACCGGAGCTACAGGCCTGGCACTGGTAGCACCGTTCCAGGTGCGCCATGCTGTTCCCCAGTACTTCGCGGGTGAAGGCCGGGTCAGCGCTTTCTGTGCCTTGCTGGCTGACAAGACGGACCGTCATTTCTCTCCTATCCACTGAAGCTCATCTTCCCTGAAGGTGGTTAGCGGTAGCTCATCCTCCAGGCTGCGTCCGGGGATGTAGTCAAAGAGCTTCTGTACGTTGCCGCCGGTTAGCTGGAATATCTTGAGCAGAGGGATACCGCTGGGGCAGGCCTCTTCGCAGGCCCCGCAGCCCACGCACGAGGCACCCATGTGGGTCATCCTGGTCAGGTGAAAGAGGAGGGTATCGACGGGCATCCTCACGGCCCCCTGTTTCTCGGCCACACCGAGGTACTTCTCTGCCTCAAGCTCAAAGGTGGGCGAATCGAAGAAACACTCGCGACAGTAGCAGACCGGGCAGACTGTCTGGCAATTGTGGCACAGGATGCAGGGTCCGAACACCTCGGCAAGTTTCTCGATACCGCCGACTTCTGCTTTTGTCTCCTCGAAGAACTTCTGGCGGATTCCCTTCATCTTCTCAAGGAGCTGAGTAACCGCTGCCTCCCGCTTTGTTGCTGCTTCGCCACCATCCTCGACGGTAAGCCCCAGGCCCTCAAGGAGTTCCTCTCCCTTCTCGCTGCTGGCAATCAGCACCAGCTTCTGCTTCAGGTCCACCCCCACCAGGCCGATGGTGAGGTCCGTCATCAGTGGGACGGGGTACTCGCAGACCCGGCAGCCGGCTCTCAGCCTGGGGTCGTCCTGTCCATTCCAGGCAGCCCCGGCGAATTCGTCCGAGGTCTTCTCCGCAACCAGTTCAGGGTAATCACTCACGGAATATGCTCCCGGGCAGTCGATTCCGATGAGATAGAGGTTGTCGAGCGATGCCTGTCGCAGTTTGACCAACTCGACCAGGGCACGCAGTTCACAGGGCTTCATCACCACGGCCGTCTTCCGGTCGGCGGGTGTCAGTCGGGTGATTGACTGGATGATACGGGCCGCATTCACCGGCATCACCGGTGCGAGGACGTCTGCCCGGTCAAGGTAGTCAGGATTGGTTACCAGGGTCTGCACCACGTTATTTCCTGCCGGGTGAGTCAGAGGTACCAGGATTGCGTCGACCACTCCCTTGCTGAGCAGGTCCTTGAGCAGGGTGTTGATACTTGCCCGCAGTTGTCCGTCATTAACGGTCAGGGTCGTACTCTTCGCCATTATCTTGCCTCCTAAAGAGCCCAGTCGGAGGCCAGGGGGTTGGGGCCTTTCTTCCTGGTCTCCTCAGTAATATCTCTTACGGCCTGAGCGAACTCCGGCCCCTCGCTGGCACTTATCCACCTTGTATAGATTCGGTCCGCATCCAGCCCCAGGGACTCGAAGATATTCTGCAGCATGGCCATTCTTCTTCTCGCTTTATAGTTGCCGGATACGTAGTGGCAGTCCCCGGGATGGCATCCACCCACCATAACGGAATCGGCACCGGAGAGTAGCGCCTTTATCAGGTACACCGGGTCGACCGTGCCGCTGCACATCACACGTATCGGGTGGAGATTGGCCGGGTATTGTGCCCTGGTTGTCCCTGCCAGGTCGGCGGCTGCACCGGTGCACCAGTTGCACAGAAAACCAATTATCTTCGGTTCGAATCCGCTATCGTCTTCAGCCATCTATCCAACTCCTTTGTTTCTTCACCCGCCTTGCCGTCCCGGCAAGGCGCTACAGCACTGCTTCGAGCATGGAGAACATCTGCTTGTCCCGGAATCCTCTCAGCTTGGCGGCGCTATTCGGGCAATGCGCGACACACGCCCCGCAGCCCTGGCACAGGACTTCATCCACCACGGCTATCCTGTTGTCCTCGTCCATCCAACGGGCATTGAAGGGACAATCGTCAACACAAAGTCCGCAGCCGCTGCACCTTCTTGAGTCCACCATGGAGACAATTCTACCGGATTCAATCTGCTGCCGGGACAGGATGTTGGCGGCTCTCTGTGCCGCTGCCTGGGCCTGGACGACCTCTTCATCGAGGTTCCTGGGAGCATTGGCCAGGCCACAGATAAAGATACCGTCGATAACCGTGTCCACCGGCCGGAACTTGGTATCGACTTCCTTGAAGAATCCGTCTTCGGTCAGGTCAATGGAGAGTGTTTCTGCCAGTTGCCTGTTATCCGCAGCAACAATACCGGTGCTCAGCACCAGCAGGTCGGCATCGATTTCCAGTATACCGGGAAGCACCGGGTCATCAACCCGGACGGTAAGGGTACCACCGTTCACGGATACATCCGGCTTGTTATCCGGCTCGTAGCGGATGAAGAGGACGCCGGCTTCTCGTGCCTTTGAGTAGTATTCCTCACGGAATGCGTAGGTCATGATATCCCGGTTCAGGATAAAGACCTCTGTCTCCGGGTTCTGCTCTTTTATCTTGATGGCGTTGGCTATCGCTGTCGAGCAGCACGTCCGGCTGCAGTACGGGTGCTCTTCGTCCCGTGAACCGACACACTGTATCATGACCACGGCAGACGGTTTTTCCAGGGTGTCTTCGGCGAGTCGCTTCTGGAGCTCTTTCTGAGTGATTATGCGGTCATCCTGTCCGTAGCTGTACTCCGTAGGCTCGTAGTCCCTGGCACCGGTGGCAACAATCACCGCACCATGTCCTGTTTCTGTAATTGTGCCGTCAACTGCGCGTATCATGCTGTGGAAGTCACCGGCGCGGCCGGTTGTTTCAATAACCTCACTCTCCGGGTACAGGTGGATTCTGGAGTTAGCGGCAACCTTCTCCCGAATACCACCGATAAAGGCCTGCGGGTCATCACTGCCCAGCGTATAGCGGATGTCGGTGGCGTGGCCTCCGGTTTCCGCGTTCTTCTCGACGAGGTGTACCTTGAATCCCTGCTCGGCGAGGTTGAGGGCGGAGACCAGTCCGGAAACTCCCCCGCCGATGACCAGTGCCTGGTGGTCGACCGGTCTCGCGGTGATGGTGAGCGGTTCCTGGCTTCGCAGTTGGTCCACAGTCATGGCCAGGATGCGGCGGGCTTTCTCGGTGGCCTGCGGCTGGTTGTCGCGGTGTACCCAGGCAAGCTGCTCCCGGAAATTGACCAGTTGCCACAGCGAGGGGTCAATGCCAGCTTCCTGCATTGCTTTGCCGAACAGTCTCTGGTAGTGGTAGGGGGCACAGGCTGCCAGGATAACCCGGTTGACACCGGTGCCGGCCACTGCCTTCTTCACTTTTTCCAGGGTCTCCGGCAGGCAGAGGAAGTCAACTTCTTCAACATGTTTGACTGCGGGCAGACCTCGGGCGAATTCAGCAACCTGGGCGGTATCCACTACTGCCGTTATCTCCTCACCACACTGGCAGATGAAGACGGCTATTCCGGGCTCCTCCCCGCTGACTGCCGGTACTGCAGTGCCCGCGTCTTTGGCGACCGTTTCCCGTTCTACCGGTGAGAGGAGTGTGGCAGCCTCGCAGGCGGCGGCGCTGGCCTGGATAACCGAGTCCGAGATGTCGGCCGGTGCGCCTGCGGAACCGCAGACATAGATACCTTCCTTGCTTGTCCTGGTCTGCAACCAGTCCTGGGTCTGGATAAAGCCCCACTGGTTAGCATCTACTCCCAGCATCTCGCTTAGTTCTTCCATACGGGATGACGGGCACTGGGCGGCGGCGAGTATCACCAGGTCGAATTCGCTGCGGATGTCACTGCCATCCTCGGCTCGGGCCAGCAGGAGCAGGTCCTTCGTAGCCGGGTTCTCCCTCATGGTGGAAACGCGGCACCGGATGAACTGAACTCCCAGTTCCTGTGCCTTGAGATGGTAGCGGTAGTAGTCCTTGCCGAAATCGCGCAGGTCCATGTAGTAGATGGTGACATCGGTCTCCGGGCTTTTTTCTTTAATCAGTATCGCCTCTTTCAGGGCGTACATGCAGCAGGCGGTGGAACAGTAATTCCGCTTCATATCCCGCGAGCCGACGCACTGAAGCAGGGCTACCTTCTTCGGTGCATCTCCGTTCGAGGGACGGAGGAGCCTGCCATCCGTCTTTCCGGTTGATGACAGCAGCCGTTCCGCCTGAAGGTTGGTCAGGACATTGGCGTAGCGGCCGAAACCATACTGGCTCATCTCGGCGGCGTCATACTCCTGAAAGCCCGCGGAGACGATGATTGCTCCCACAGCCAGTTCCTGTGATTCGTCCTTAAGGTCGAGGTCAATCGCGTTTGTCGGGCATACTTCCAGGCATTTGCCACACCTGGTACATGCCTCGCGGTCGATGCAGTAGAAGTTGGGTATTGCCTGGGGGCTCTGGACGTATATCGCTTTCCGGCTCTGGAGGCCGTCATTGTATTCGTCGGGTACCTCAACCGGGCACACCTCAGCGCACAGTCCGCAGGCGGTACAACGCTCGGTCTTGACCCAGCGGGACAACGTCTTTACGGATATGCCGAAGTTGCCGGCTTCACCGGTTACCTTCTCCACTATGGTGTTGGGTAGCATTTCTATATTGGGGTGGGCGAGGTCACGGCGCAGGCAATATTGGGAGCATTCGTCGCGAGAGAATACGGGCAGCAGCTTGCACAGCTCACACTGGTTATCCGGGAACCACTTGTCCAGTTGGGGAACAGTGCCACCGATACCCGGGCTGGTATCGACAAGATAGGTCTGAAAGCCTGATTCAGCCAGGTCCAGGGCAGCTCTGATACCGCTTACTCCGGCACCGATGACTAAGACTGCACCAACCTTATCCTGCATTCAAAGCTCCTATCCGGCTCAACTGGTCTAGCTTGCTAGACCGGCATATTCCCTGGTTGCCGTATTAATTACGTCAATCAACTGCTTTGGTGAAAAATTCTTGAGTTGCATTGCCTTGGAGGGACAGTTCACCGCACAGGCACCACAACCCTTGCAGATTGCCTCATTGACCTTGGCCTTCTTTGTCCTGGAGTCAACTTCGACGGCGCTGTAGGCACAGATAGCCTCGCATACGCCGCAGCCGCTGCACACCTCCTCGTCAACCATTGCGGTGGCTGCTTCCATCTCCACCTTGCCCTTGGCGATTAGCTCTATCGCCCTGGCGGCGGCCCCGGTAGCCTGGGCAACAGTATCGGCAATGTCCTTGGGTCCCTGGCAACAGCCGACGGCGAATATGCCGTCCAGCATGGTGCCTACCGGGTCAAGCTTGGGGTGCCGTTCCATGAAGAAGCCGTCCCTGCTCCGCCCGAGCAGCAGAGTCCGCGCCATCTCATCGGTGTCGGCACGCGCTTCCATAGCCACACTGAGGATGACCATGTCTACCGGGACCCGAATCAGGGTGCCCAACAAGGTATCCTCGCAGACCACTATCAGCTTGCCCTTCTCCTCGTCCTCCTGGGTAATATTGGTAACCTGGGCTACCTTACCCCGGATGAAGTTCACCCCTTCATCTCCGGCCTGTTTGTAGAACTCCTCGTGCCCCTTGCCGAAGCAGCGCATATCGATGTACATCTGGTAGGCATCTATGCCCATCTCATTGAGGAAGCGAGCATACTTGAGGCCGTACATGCAGCATACGCGGGAACAATACTCGTGGTAATTCTCATCCCGGCTGCCTACACAATGAATAATGGCCACACTCTGCGGTGTTGAGCCGTCCTTGAGCGTGATATTACCACCGGTGGGCCCGCTGGAGTTGACCATCCTTTCGAACTCGGGGCTGGTCACCACGTTGTCGAATTTCCCGTAGCCATACTGTGTTATCGGGGATGGGTCGAAGGTATCATAACCGGTTGATACGATTACTGCGCCCACCTCGATTTCCACGTCTTCGTCCTTCTGCTCGTAGTCAATCGCGTCCTTCGGGCAGGCTTCCTGACAGATACGACAGTCGCCATTGGTAAAATGAAGGCAGTTCTCGCGGTCAATCATCGGGACATTGGGCACCGCTTCCGGGAATGGCCGGAAGATTGCCTTTCTCTTGCTCAGCCCGCGGTCGAACTCACTGTCTACCTCTACCGGGCATTTCTCCCAGCAGGCACCACAGCCGTCACATTTATTCTCATCGACATACCGGGCCTTCTTCTTGACTGTCGCACGGAAATTGCCGATATAGCCGCTCAGCTCGCTCAGTTCGCTACAGGTCATCAGGTCAATGTACTCGCTGGATGCCACCTGCTCTAGCCTGGGAGCAAGGATGTCCATGGCGGGTTCGAGGTAGGGGAAGGTCTTGCCAAGCTGGGCCATACGACCGCCGATGCTGGGTTCCCTCTCCAACAGGTAGACATTGCGCTCCGAACCGGCGATTTCCAGGGCGGTCTGGATACCGGCGATGCCCGCCCCGATAATAAGGGTGTTGGGATTGACCGGGGCGAATTTAGTTTCCAACGGGTCACGGTACAGAACACGTGCCACGCCAGCGGCTACCAGTGCCATAGCCTTCTCGGTAGCCTGTTGATTATCATGGCTGTGCACCCACGAGCAGTGTTCGCGGATAGTGGCCATTTCGCAGAGGTGGGGGTTTAGTCCGGCGGTCTGGCAGGCTTCCCGGAAGGTGCGGAGGTGCAGGGTTGGTGAGCAGGAGCACACCAGTACACGGTTCAGCCCCAATTCCTGGATGTCATTCTTGATGAAGTCCTGTCCCGGGTCGGAACACATGAAGGAGTAATCGCGAGCAATGACTACAGAATCAAGGCTCTGAGCGAATTCAGTGACTTTCTTACAGTCAAGATAACCGGCAATATTAGACCCGCAGTGACATATATATACTCCGACTCTTTTCTCCATATATCTATTCTATTCCTGCTTTCCCTCAGTCTCAGCCGACGGCCACGGTCTCGGTACCGACCTCGCCCTTGGTGACCAAGGCCAGGGCTTTGGCGGCAGCTCCTATCGCCTGTGACACTGTATCCGGGATATCCTTGGGTCCCTGGCAGCACCCGGCCATATAGATTCCGTCGGTCTGTGTTCCCATAATATCAAGCTTGTAGTGTTTCTCTTCAAAAAAGCCATCGCTATCCTGGTCCAGCCAGAAGAGCCTGGCGACATCACCGGCATCGGCGCGCGACTGGATAGCCACGTTGAGGACGACCATGTCCACCGGCACCCTTATCAGGCTCCCGAGCAGGGTGTCCTCGCATACCACAACCAGTTTCCCCTTCTCTTCGTCGGTCAGGGCAACATCGGTTACCTGGGCAACCTTGCCGCGGATGAAGTTGATGCCTTCCTCTGAAATACGTTTATAAAACTCCTCGTAACCCTTACCGAAGCAACGCATGTCAATGTACATCTGGTAGACATCTGCACCGGTCTTTTCCTTTAGCTGGTGGGCATGTTTGAGGCCATACATGCAGCATACGCGTGAGCAGTACAAGTGGTAATTCTCGTCACGGCTGCCTACACAGTGAATAATGGCGGCGCTCTTCGGGGTGGAACCGTCCTTGAGCATCACCTTACCCTCCGTCGGGCCGGTGGAGCTTATCATGCGTTCCATCTCGAGGCTGGTGAATACATTTTCAAATTTCCCGTACCCGTACTGCGTCATCGAGGTGGGGTCGAAGAGGTCATAGCCAGTGGTGACGATAATAGCACCGACCTCCAGATTAACGAACTCG
>Ga0307378_10014190_pt1 | contig 10033 bp, 9 predicted proteins | sample UN1MG_FD_202238 | JGI IMG/M metagenome (GOLD analysis project Ga0307378, IMG submission 202238) | Soil microbial communities from Risofladan, Vaasa, Finland - UN-1 | ecosystem: Environmental > Terrestrial > Soil > Coastal area > Acid sulfate soil | place: Finland: Risofladan, Vaasa | collected... | reverse complement strand
CTCCTCCGCGTTCATCCCTATGCCGGCGAGGATGACGCCGAACCCCTCCTCCTGGCCCGGTATCCTGGCCTGGCGCACTATCTGGGCTATCAGCTGGTTGTGGGGCAGCCCGCTCCCCGAGAAGACGGGCAGCTTCTGGCCCCTCACCAGGCTGAACAGGCCGTCGATGGCCGAGATGCCCGTCTCTATGAACTCCTGGGGGTAGGCCCTGGAAGTGGGGTTGATGGGTGCCCCGGACACCTCCATCCGTTTACCGCTTCTGAGAAGAGGCTTGCCGTCTATGGGCTTGCCGAAGCCGTCGAAGATTCTGCCGAACATGTCCTCCGAGACGAGCGTCTTCATTATCTCCCCGGTGACGTGGACGGTGGTCTCCTTGCTCACCCCCGATGTCCCCTTGAAGACCTGGGCGACCTGGACGTCTCCCCTGATCTCGATGACCTGGCCTATGCGCTGCTCCTCCCCCACGCTGAGGCGCACTATCTCGCCGATGGACACGTTAGGTATGCCTTTGAGGAATATGAGGGGCCCCACGACACCCTGCACCGCCCTGTAGCTTATCTCAAGCATCTCACTGGCTCCTGAACTCCCTTCTCAGCCGCAGATAGAACAGGTTCATCCTACCCCTCATCCTCCAGTAGGCCCTGTTCATGTCCGCGTCGGACATGGTCTTGATCTCCCGTATGTCCTTCCTCAGGCTGGAGCCCAGCAGGGCCTCCGCGGGGACCCCGCCCCTGATGGCCTCCACATCCTTCTCGTGGAGTAGCAGCACCAGGTTCATGAGCTGGAACTGTTTCTCGGCGGAGTTGTAGTTGTCCACAGGGTCCATGGCGGACTGCTTCAGGAACATGTCCTCCAGCAGCTCTGCGTTCTTCAACAGTATCTGCTCCTCCGAGGATAGAGCCCCCGTGCCCACCAGCCTCACTATGCGCTCAACCTCAAGCTTCTCGGCGTACAGCTCCAGGGCGCTGTTCCTCACCTGCATCCAGTTCTGGCCCACCTGGCTGACCCAGAAGGGCTCCACCGTGTCCACGTAGTGGGAAAAGCTCTGCATCACGTTGATGGCCGGGTAGTGGCGCCTGTACGCTAACTCAGGGTCCAGGGCCCAGAAGGCTCTCACGATCTGCATGGTCTTCTGGGTCACCGGCTCCGAGAGGTCTCCGCCTGTAGGTGAGACAGCGGCGATGATGGTGAGGCTCCCCTCCCTATCCTCGCCCAGGCAGTGCACGTTTCCGGCCCTGCCGTAGAACTCACCCAGCCGGGACGCCAGGTAGGGCGGGTACCCGGCCTCCCCGGGTATCTCCCCCTGCCTGGAGGACAGCTCCCTCAGGGCCTCGGCCCACCTGCTGGTGGAGTCCACAATGAGGGCCACCTCGTAGCCCATGTCCCTGTAGAACTCGCTGATGGTGGCGCCCGTGTAGACGCTGGCCTCCCTGGCCGCCACCGGCATATTAGAGGTGTTGGCTATGATGACTGTGCGGTTGATGAGGGGCAGCCCCCGCTTCCTGTCCCTTACGCTGGGTATCTTCTTCAGGAGGTCGGCTATCTCGTTGCCCCTCTCCCCGCACCCCACGTAGACCACCACGTCCACGTTTATGGTCTTTAGGAGCTGAGCCAGGAGCACCGTCTTGCCGGTTCCGAAGCCGCCGGCCACGGCCACGGTGCCACCCTTGCTCACGGGCAGGATGGTGTCCAGGACCCTGGTCCCAGTGACCAGGGGCTCCGACACCGTGTGCTTGTGGAGGTAGGGCCTGGGTCGCTTCACGGGCCAGAGGTGGGACATGGTCACCGGGTGGTAGCCTCTGAGGCCCTGGACGCGGGCGACCGCGTCGTCCACGCCGTACTCCCCTTCCTCGGCCACGTAGATGACCTGGCCCGAGATCCCGTGTGGGACCATGACCCTGTGCTCGAAGAACTCGCCCTCGTAGACGACGCCGATCACGTTTCCTGGCCCCACAGCGTCGTCCAGCTTAACCCTGGGGTGGAATAGCCACTTCCTGTCAGGCAGCTTGGGTAGCCTTACCCCAGGGGGGATGTACTCCCCGTGGAGCTCCTTGATGGCGGTGAGAGGCCTCTGCAGCCCATCATATATGGAGCCTATGAGGCCGGGGCCCAGCTTCACATATAGTAGCTGCCCAGACCGGAATATGGGCTCGTTACGCCTGAGGCCCTCCGTCTCCTCGTAGACCTGTATGGTGGCCCGGTCCCCCGTAATGCGGGTGACCTCCCCGATGAGCCTCCGCTCCCCCACGTCCACCATCTCGTTCATCATGAGATCCACGGCAGGGTCTATCTCCCCGAAGACCACGGGCCCCGAGATACCCTCGACTCTTCCTACGCTGGTGTCCTCACTCAACTTCCCTCACCCCTGCCAGCAGCCTCATCTCAGGTATCTGAAGGAAGACTGGGAGCGAGGCTGCTGCCTCCAGCTCCCGCACCGTCTCCTCCACATGCCTGTAGACATCTGATGTGACCAGTACTAGGCCGTACTCGTCGGCTGAGACCAGCTCCCTCAGCCTCTCCCGGGCGTCCTCACCGTCCTCCACAACAACCAGCCTCTTGATCCCCGCGAGCCCCATGCCCAGCAGGCTCAGCCTGTCGCCCACGCACGCTATCTTCATGGCGCCGCCTCCAGGGGGTAGATGGCTCTACGCCTTATGGCGTCGAGGCTGTGGTGGACGCCTATCATGGACCTTATTATGAAGTCCTCCTCCTCGTCCACCCTGAGGGACCTGAGGTACCTGGATAGCCTCAGGTTCTGGAGGCTCTCCGAGAGCTGGGGGGGCTCCAGCACGGTTTTCTGGGGGAGCGCCTCACTGTACTCCGTGGTCAGCAGCACATGGTAAAAGTTCTCATAGTCCCTGGCCTTGACCAGGGCCTCGTACTGAGCCTCCGTGAGAATGGACCTGTGGAGGACCAAGCTCGACCTTATGATAGCCTCGCCGAGACCGGCCTTCTTCAGCCGTGCCATGTTGATGATGTCTCTGTACTCGTACTCCCCGGCGATGGCTCTCCACGCCGCCTCCGGGTCCTTGAGCCTGAGCTCGCCTACCCGGGCCTCGAGGTAGCCTGCGTAGGCCCTGTCCAGGGCCACGTCGAACGCGTCTGTGTCCGGCTCCTCCGGGGCGCCGATGCTGAGCACCATCTCCCTCGACAGTAGGCTGAAGACCCTGGCGATGTACTCCCGGGGCCTCCTGGACATGGCCAGCGAGTACAGCGTCTCCTTGCCTATGTTGCCCGTGGGCCCTATTGAGCTGCGCCTGAGTTCGTAGGGTACGCCCTTCACTATGCACCTGAAAAGTATCTTTAGGTTCTCGGCGTCCCAGGTCTGCCTCCAGAGCCTGAAGAACGCTGACAGGTTCTCGGGCATGTAGTGGATGAGCTCGTTGTACCTGTCGTCGAACCTCTGGAGAAGGTAGTTCTCCGCCGACTCTATCTGCTTCAGTGGCTGGCCGGGGCCCCGCAGGGGCACCCCGAAACGCTCAAGCTCCTCGGCGGCTCTCTCCCTGTCCCCCATCAGCATGAGCCGGTCCAGGCGGCCTGACAGGTTCTCCAGCTCGCTGGATATCATCATGGGGGACAGTAGGGCCAGGCTGCTCTCCCGTAGGGCCCTCCTGCTGGCAGCCACCAGCTCGGCCAGGATACCCACCGCCGTCACAACGTTCAGGGTTACACTCATGGCGGAACCTCCTCCACGTCAGCCAAACACCATGTTCTCCAGTTCGCTTTCTCTCTGCTCCTTCAGCCGTTTGAGTCTACCCTCGAAGGTGTTGTCCACCGTGGCCTTCGACTCGGCCTGTGCCAGCCTGGCTCCGCCCACAGCCTCCAAGGGCTCCTGGTTCAGGGTGAGCCGGGTCTCCTTGCCCGTGACCTTGGTCACCTCGGCGGATGCCCGCGCCAGCAGCGAGCTGCTAGCTCTCTCCGAGTTCTCCTGGTTGACCCAGATGGTCAGCTCTCCCCCGCCCAGGGCTATCCCGGCCTCCACGATGAGCCCCTCCAGGGTGGATAGGTACTCCTCCGAGTCCACGTGCATCTTCACCCGCCTCAGGGTCTCCTGGTATATGCTGTCCAGTATCTCAGACTTGTAGGAGGACAGGAGGGCCGCGTACTCGGACATGGTCTCGCTCACCCGCTCCCGGTCCGTCGCCTGGTGGCTGTCTCTGATGCGGCTCCTATCCACGTCCTCCTCGTAGCTGGACTCCTGCCTGGCCGCCTCCAGAACCTCGTCGGCCCTCTTCGCTGCCTGGGTAATTATCCGTAGGGCCTCGGTCTCAGCGTCCTGGATGATCTTCCGGCGCATGGCCTCCAGGGACTCCGTGTTCTTTGACATCCACTCACCTCGTGGCCAGGAGGCTGCGTACCAGATACTTGACGGCCTCCTCCATGTGCTCCTCCGACCTCTGCTTCACATCGCTCCTCTCCCTCACGTAGTCCTCCTCCAGTTTGGCCAGGGTCCCCCTGAACTCCTTCTCTACATCTTCCCTGATCTGTATCTCCAGCAGCCTCCGCTTCTCCACGTTCTCGGAGAGCAGCATGGCGGCCTTGCTCTCGGCGTCGCTCACCATGTCTTTGGCCCTCCTGTCGGCTTCGTCTATGATCTTATGTGCCTGAGCCTCGGCCTCCTTGAGGTACCTGAGCTCCTTCAGCATGTCCTGGAAGCTGGGGGTCTCGCCTGGCTCACTCACTTAGATCACTCCGTTGAAGTTGAGTATCAGTATGCTCACAAGGAGTCCGTAGATGAGGACCGACTCCAGGAGGACCACGAAGATGAGGTCCCGTCCGAAGGCCTCGTCGTTCTTGGTGGTGGCCGTGATGGCCGAGCTTCCCACCCTGCCCTGGAGGTAGCTGCATATGCTGGTGACGCACAGGACGATGGCCGAGTACATGCACGCCACCCCCATCTGCTCCATGGGGGCTTTGACCTCCCCCAGGAAACCTGAGCCGCTGAGGATGAGCACCGACAGCAGGAGCCCGTAGATGGCCCCCGTCTCGGGCAGGACCGTGATGACCAGGGCTCGCCCGAAGACTCCCTCCCTCTCGGCCACGGCCCCCACTGATGCGGAGGCAGCCACTCCTTCTCCGAGGCCTGTGAAGAAGCCGCTGACGCCTACGCTGAGGCCTGCGGCCAGGGCCGCGAGGCCCTGGTTGAAGTCGGTGACGTTCCCCATCCGCACAAGGATGAGGATGGAAACCAGCAGCCCGTAGATGGCCGAGGTCTCCACGATGACCGTGAGTATGAGGCTAATGCCGAATCGCTCCGGCTTGTCAGCCATGAGGAGGCTGCTGGCTGACGCCGCCATCCTCTGGCCAATGGAGGCCCCCGTCCCGGCCAGCCCTATGGATAGGGTTACGCCGCCGATGACTAGGGCAAGGGTCGCTGTATCCATCATATTTCACCTTTTGAAACGTACGTGTATCTTCTCTCCACCCTCAAAGACTTGAATCTAGTGCCGCCCCCCATGAAGAATCTGCCGAAGAACTCCACGTAGTGGAGCCTCAGGGCGTGGGCGAAGGTGGAGAAGCTGGATATGAACACCAGGAAGAACTGGCTGAAGGCCAGCAGGATGATGGTGAGGGGAGGCCCCACGTAGGCGATGGGCATGAGCATGGCTGATAGGAGGACGAAGGTGCGGCCCATCCAAGTGGACGCCATGTTGAGGGCCAGGAGCCTGATGTAGGATATTATGTTGCTCAGTATCTTGGTGAGCTCCAGGAGGCCGCTGGGCCCATGCCCCAGGAGGAGGGCGGCTACCCCCGCCGCAAGGGCCCCATAGCCCACCAGGCCCCAGCCTTCCAACGCGAACTGGCCCTTGACCGTGAATACTCCCGCCCCGACTAGGAGGAGGGTAACTGACACCTGGTCCCCCAGTATGCTCCTGTACCGGGCGTTCATCAGGTTATTGACCAGGCCAAGCAGTATCCCAACGCTAAGGTGGAATACGCCTATCATGAGCACAATGGGCAGGAAGCCCAAGGGATCGTCGGCCGGGCTCAGCCAAAGCACGGGGAACTTGAAGGCGCCGTCCGTGAACTCCTCCACCACCCCGGACATGAACGAGCCCGTGAGGACCCCGAACAGGACGGCGCTGAACCCTGACGCTATGATGACCTTGCTCAGGTCCTTCATGCCCCTGCTCCTGGAGCCCGCCCCCCTGAGGAACACGTAGCCGGCCGCGGCCACCAAGGCACCCAGGGCTATATCCCCTATCATGAGGCCCACGAACATCGTGAAGAAGAAGGCCATGAAGCTGCTGGGGTCCACCTCGTTGTACCTGGGCACGTCGTAGGTCTCCACCAGGGAGGAGAAGGAGCTGAAGTGGCCGCTTAGGAGGGTGGGGATGTTCTCCTCAGGCTCGTCCGGCGGGGTGACCACCACCCGAGCCATCCCCCTGGTGGTCCCCAGTACTGTGTCGACCGTCTCCTGGGCCCTGGCCTGGGGGACCCAGCCTTCGAGGACTATGATGTTGCCTGTCCTGCCCAGCTTCTCCCTGGCCTCCATGCGGCCAAGGACGCCGCTGACGACGTCGGACAGCTTGTAGACGGGCTCCCGGTTCTTGTCCCTCACCTCGGCCACCCTGGTGTCTATCCACTTGATGACGGAGGACGTGGACCCCTCCAGCTCCTCGGGGACGGATATCCTCTGGAAGCCCCGCCTCTCCAAGATGTCCGAGACCTCGTTCTCGTGTATCTTCAGGGACGCCACCACCAGGTACCTGCTCCGCCCCTTCCCATCCGAGTAGAGCCGGGTGTAGGGCAGCCTCTCGGTCAGGTCCCTCTGGATGATCCTTATGCTCTCAGAGGCTACTGTGCCCAGGAAGATGGTCACCTTGTCGGACGGCTTGATGAGGCCTACGTCGAAGTCGTGGTGGCTCATCTCGGCGAGGGCCTCCCGGACGGGGACGTACCTGTCCACCACCGAGGATATCTGGCGCCTTATGTCCCCCATGACCTCGTCCGCGGCCCCCAGGAGCTCGTCCTCGTCACGGTGGGTTATGGGCACTGGTTTACGGTCCAGGGGCTTGATGTACTGGTCTAGGAAGCCGGGCTCAGGGTCCAGACCCAGATCGTCCAGGATGGCGGCAAGCCGGGTCCGGGTGCGCTCCCACCTGTTGAGGTCCTGGAGGGGCGGCTCCATGCCCTGGACCAGGTTCTCCCACTTCATGAGCCGCTCGCTCATGTTTATCAGGTGGACGGACTCCAGGTCCTGGAGGGCTCTGAGAAGGTCTTCCACGTGCTCCTCCATCACCATGACCCGAATTTTTTCCATCCTTGACGGCATGATGGAATGGAGGAGGCTCATAAATCCAAACTATGGGTCAGGTTATTTTAACATTTGCACGGCTTTTTCGGCTGATCTTTTAATCCGAAGTTCACCTTTTAGGTAAAACCCTGGGATGCGTGGCCCTCACGCCATTTTCCTTTTTATATTCCGAAAATGGGGTTAGCATAAGCCTTCTAACGCCATTCGGAGACCATTTATGTCCCTTTTTTAAGTGTAAATGTAAATTAACTAGCTCCATCTAGGGATTTTAGAGGATGTATGGCGTTCTCACTGGATGAGATCACAATAATCGTCATCAGCGTAGTCGCTGTGATATGGATCGTCTCCTCCTCCGTGAAGGTGGTAAAGGAGTACGAGAGGGCCATCATATTCAGGCTGGGCCGCCTCATAGGAGCCAAGGGGCCAGGGGTCTTCTTCAAGATACCATTTGTGGACACCTTCAGGCAGGTGGACCTGAGGGTGGTGACCTTCGACGTGCCCAACCAGCAGATCATCACAAGGGACAACATCACCGTGGACGTGGACGCCGTGGTCTACTACAGGGTCTCCGACCCGGTGAAGGCCGTGGTGAGCGTGGAGAACTACGTCAACGCGACGAACCTGCTGGGCCAGACTGCTCTCCGTGACACCATAGGCCAGGTGGAGCTGGATGACCTGCTGACTAAGCGAGAGTCCCTGGGCCAGAAGCTGACGGAGATACTGGACATACAGACGGACCCGTGGGGCATCAAAGTGACCAACGTGGCCATCAAGGACGTGTCCCTGCCCGACTCCATGCAGAGGGCTATAGCTAAGCAGGCGGAGGCGGAGAGGGAGAGGAGGAGCAGGATCATCATGGCCGACGGCGAGTTCGAGGCCGCCGCCAAGATGACCGACGCTGCCAAGCTGTACCAGGAGAACCCCGTAGCCATTAGGCTGAGGGAGTTACAGACCTTGACGGAGGTGGCCCGGGAGAAGAACCTGGTGGTGGTCACCCCCACCGCCCTGGGCTCAGACTACGCGACCCTCATCGGCTTGATGAAGAAGGAAGAAGCCAAGGCGAGATGAATAAGCAAAGGCAACTCCTGATTCCAATCATCATCCTTTTTCTATTCTTCATTCCACACGGTCTCGGAGAGCCGGGTCAGGTAGACAGGTACCTCCTCATTCGGCTGGAGGGCTTCATATCTGCGTCCACCGCGGAGATGGTGGCCGAGGGGATCAGCGGCGCCGAGGAGACAGGTGAGGCGGTGATCCTGCTACTGGACACACCAGGGGGCTCCATGGACGCCACCTTCAGGATCGTTGAGGCCATCGAGCGCGCCGAAATCCCCGTATTGGGCTACGTGCACCCGAGGGGTGGCAGGGCCTGGTCCGCGGGCACCTACATACTTATGGCGACCCGGCTGGCCGCCATGGCCCCCAACACCATCATAGGCTCCTGCCAGCCCGTGGCCTACGACCCCCTGGGCGGTTCCAAGCCGATAAACGACTCCAAGCAGATCAACGCCCTCACAAAGTACCTGGCCGAGAGGGCCAGGGCCAACAACAGGAACGTGTCCGTGGCTGAGCGGTTCGTCTCGGAGAACCTGAACCTGAACGAGGCCGAGGCCCTGGAGCTGGGAGTTATAGAGTACGTGGCCGCGGACGTGGCCGCCCTTCTGGGGCAGCTGGACGGGGTGACGGTGGAGGCCGGCGGACGAACACTGACCCTGAGGGGCGCGGGGGCCTCTGTCAGGGATTGGAGCCCCAGCATCCGAGTCTCCTTCCTAGGCTTCCTCTCCGACCCGACTCTATCCTACCTTCTCTTCATAGTGGGCTTATACGGACTCATCTTAGGGCTCTACACCCCGGGGCTCGGGGCGGAGGCCGTGGGCGGCTTGATGCTTGTACTTGGCCTGGTGGGGCTGGGGGTCTTCGGCGTCAACCTGGGGGGCATGGTGCTGCTGGCCGCTGGAATCGTGCTCCTGGTGGCGGAGACCCAGATACCGGGCTTCGGCGCAGTGGGCGCCACTGGGGTGGCCTGCATGCTGCTAGGTAGTTTTCTGGTGTTCCCGGCTGACTGGATGGTTCAGGAGGCCTGGCTGAACTCCCTGTACACGGTGCTCATCGTAGTCCCTCTCATCACGGGGGGCTTCTTCGCCTTCGTCATCTACAAGGTGCTGGAGGCCAGGCGCAGAGCGCCCTACATGGTTGGGGCTGTGGGCGGCGTGGCTGAGGCCGTTAGCGACATGGATGCAGGTGGTGGAGGCTTCGTGCTCATGAAGGGGGAGACCTGGATGGCCAGGAGCCGGGCGCCTGTGAGGCAGGGAGAGAGGGTCCGGGTGGTGGCCAAGGAGGGCCCTGTGCTGGTGGTCGAACCCTACGACGACCCTGCCTCAAGGGCGTAGGCTGTGTTCACGGGGCTGTGATGCAGAGCACTTTAATATTACATCTTTTTCACGAATATTGGTGAGCCTGTGTCGATTCTTAAGCGGAAGTTCATTTGCAGAGCCTGCGGCAAGACCTTCCAGTCCAAGGAGAGGCTGGAGAACCACAAGAAGACGCACAAGAAGGAGAAGTGAAGAGCACTTCCTGAGCCCGTCGCCTAGCTGTTGAGGGCCCTTAGCCTCTTCACTATGTTGGGGTGGGTGGAGAATAGCTCTCCCAGCCTGTCGAGGGCCGTGACCCTGCGGCTCATGATGCTCTGCACCAGATTATGGTCTGAGCCTATCCCGGCCTCATAGAGCTCGTAAGCGTCCTGGATAGCCCTGTCGGGGTCGGAGATGAAGAGGG
>Ga0307378_10014188_pt1 | contig 10034 bp, 6 predicted proteins | sample UN1MG_FD_202238 | JGI IMG/M metagenome (GOLD analysis project Ga0307378, IMG submission 202238) | Soil microbial communities from Risofladan, Vaasa, Finland - UN-1 | ecosystem: Environmental > Terrestrial > Soil > Coastal area > Acid sulfate soil | place: Finland: Risofladan, Vaasa | collected... | reverse complement strand
GGACGGAGCCTGCCGGGGCTGATGCACCGATCCCGCCGCTGCCCAAGTCGCGCATCGTCTCAGGCCGCGCCCTGGGAGGGCTGCTGCGAGCCTTGACCGCCGGCAAGGTCGTCACATTCGAGCACGTGCGCGCCGAGACGGCGCACCTGCTTCGCCTGAAGGCCGTCGCCGGGCGCCTGGCCCTCGACAAGGCGCATTGGGACAGGGTCGCCAAGGCCACGGACATCGACGGTCTGGCCGGGCAGCTCATCCCCGATTACGGCGATCCCCAGGACACCGAGAAGTACAAGAAGAGGTTCCGCGAAAGGCTCAAGGGGCCCGCCTACCGGGTGGTCTTCCGCCGACTGAAGGCGACGGCCGGCGCCACCGGCGGCGGATACTCCAGCAGCGGCGAATACGACGAGCATCTGACCTTCCGCGGCAAAGGGCTGCGGGCCGGGCTGGCGATTCGACGACAGCGCGTCCACCTCATGCTGAGCGAGGAGGAGCTGCCCTACCGTCAACTGGAGTTCTGGGATGGCGGAACGGGAGGGCTCCGCCTCGTTCTAAGCAGCCTTTCGGACGGCGCGATCCTGAGCTTGCGCCAGCAGCCCAACGGAAGGTTCTCCTTCAGCAGCACCGACGCCAACGGGGCGATGACCCTGTTGGGCGCGTCCTTCGCGGCCGCCTGCCGCACGCATCCGCGGTACATGGCGGAGCTCGGCGCGCGCCTGCGCAAGCTGGGCGTCCGCTTGCCTATGGAGATCGACGCGAACGCGGCCCAGACGGCCTCGGTTTCAGCGCCGGCTGTGCCTGACGATCCCGCGCGGGATCATTGGAAGGACGGGCTGCTCCAGGAGGTGCGGAAGGACACGGCCCGGCTTGTCGCCCTGACGGTGACGGACGGACGGTTGAGTATCGACACCGGGCACTGGGCCCGCCACGCCGCTGAGGCCAATGAGCAGATCACACCTGAGTTAGCCAAGAGTCTGACTCTGCTTGGGACGCTCACACCGCGGGACAGACAGTTCCGCAATCTCCGCGGCTGGCCGGCCCGGCGTACGGCCGCCGCTAAGAACGCCTGCCTGGCCATGCGACGGCACTACGTGGCCTGCGCGACGCGGTGGCACCGCGGGGGCGGAGGCGCCGGGTCCGGCTTTGGGAGGACGATCCAGATGGATTGGTCGATCTCCGGCGCATTCGGAAGCGAAATGGTGATCGGCAAGACGGAGTTTCGCCTGTCGCTGTCCGAGCTGCGCGAGCCCCATCGGGGGATCGGAATCACCGAGATCGGCGGCGCGCGGAGGCTGGAGGTCACCGAGCAGGATGGTGCCATGAGGCTGCTGATCCTCCAGGCCGCCGACGGGCGCTTCAGCGTGGCCGACGCCATCGGCGCCGACCTGTTCGTGGCGAGCACGGAGTCCTTTGCCGAGTTCTCCCGCAAGTACCCCAAATACACTGAGAATCGTTTGCTCGCCTACCTCGATCACCTGGGGATCGGCACGCCGCCCAGCCCCCACAGCGAAGCGGTTGTCGATGCCGCGATGCTGAAGCTCACCGCCCCGTCCGAGCAGGACCTCCCCGACGGCCGGCGGCTGGTGAAAGAGCTCGGCGCCGACAGCTTCCAGAGGCGTCAGGCCGCCACACGTGGACTCACCTCCAAGTTCACGCGCTACCGCAAAGCCGTCGAAGAAGCCATGAAGAACGAGTCCCTGCCGGAGGAGACGAAGATCCGCTTGAGGGATGTGTTTGACAACGCCATCGCACCCGAGCGCATTGAGGCCGTGGTCTCCGGCCTGAAGCTGCTGGACAACGTGGACTACCTGATCTTCCTGCTGGACCGCGGCACGGGCGCCGACCGCAAGGCCGTCGCCGCGCGACTGAGAAAGCTGACTGCGAAGGACTTCGGCGACGACCCAAAGGTCTGGCGCGACTGGCGGTCCAGCGGGCGCAGAGCGCCCTCACCCAAGCCGTAGGCCAACAACACAAGCGCGGCGGGCTGGGAAACCCGCCGCGCATCATTCTCCGCGCCTCCGCGCCTTTGTGTCACACAAACCGGTCAGACGACGCGATCAATCCTCCGCGCCCCGGATGGGCTTCCATTTCTTATAGTCCGTCGGCCCGAGGTACTGCTTCGTCGCTTCTTCCTGCTCCTTGCTCACCTCGGTGGAGATCAGCAGCGGCAGGCCGCTTACGGGGATCTTCATCTCGCCGGCGTCGTTGATCGAGCCGCTGGCCTTGGAGTACACGATCCCGCCGAGCAACTCGCGGTTGTACAGCGCCACCTTGTCCACGCCCACCTTCAGCATGTAGTAAAACGGCCGCCCCTCCGTCCAGACAACCCACACCTGGCTGTCGTTGCGCCCCTTGAACTTGTAGCAATGGAACGGGCTGTCCTTGTACGGCCGGTCGGAGCTCTTGACGGGCGCGGGCGAGACGTTCTCGCCGTCGGAGATCACCTCCAGAAGCTGCGGCGGCTCGGGGATCAGGTCCTTCATCAGCTTGGTCGCCTTGGCGATCGGCCGCAGCTTGCCGTTCTTGAAGAACCCGTAGGCCTTGTACAGAAACCAGCTTCGGTTGTCTCGCCCGGAGAACTGGTCGTTGACGTACGTCAGCGTCAACGTCTGTACGCCATGCCGCGCGCAGATCGCCAGGCAGCGGACCATGTAGTCGGCCGCCTGGTCCTTGGTCACGTGGAACGGCTTGGTCGGCCCGTACGACAGGGCGAAGCCGATCTCCGTCAACCAGATCGGCTTTTCCCTGCCGTACTTCTTGCACTCGGCCTTGAGCCACTTGAGCATCTTGGCCAGGCCGGCCGTGTCCGACGGCATGGGGAAGCTGAACGGGTGGATGTCGATGCAGTCGTACCACGCGGCCCCGCCGTGCTTGTGCACGCCCTCGATGAAGGCGTACGCGCCCATGATCTTGCGCTCCTTGGAGGAGTACGTCGGGCTGGGCAGCGAGCCGAACGAGCCGATGGGGCTCATGCCGACGATCTTGTAGTCCTTGTTGGCGGCCTTGATCACCTCGTGGGCGACCTTCAGCCCCTTGGCGTAGGCCTCGTCGGGCATCATGTCGCCGGGCGGCTTGAGCGCCGTGCCCGGCTCGCCCCAGATGATCCAGTATCGCACGGGCATCGGCGGAACCTTGGGGTTGTCCTTCCAGAGCGACCCGCCGTAGCCGTAGCGGGCGACGGCCTCCTGTACGCGCTTGCGCCAGCCGTCAAGGTCCATCGTCCGTCCGTAGGAGTTGAAGCCCACGATGCCCGCCGTCTCGACGCCGTCCTGGGCGGCCAGCAGCATGCCCTTCTCCTCCCCGGCGTTGAGCATCGAGCCGATGAGCTTGAAGCCCACCTCGTTGATCGGCCCGCGATAGAGTTGGTGTTGGAAGTCGCTGGCCCAGCAGTACAGGCCGTAGAACGGCGTCGGGCGGTTGATGTCCGGCTCGGCGGCTATCGCACAGCCGGCGGCCATGGCCCACAGCGAACCCACCGCAAAGACACCTTTCCATTTGCCCATGTGACTCTCCCTTCGTGATTGCCTTGGATGCGCCCCGCGTCGACATTGATGCCTCCGCCGCCAGCGGGGACAATGGCGCAAGCATACGACCCACCAGCATGAACACACAGAACGATTACGGAGACCGGGCAAATGGGCGGGTGCCATGCTACTGGCCAGAGCAACGCGAAGGCCAGAAGCGTGCGTACAGAGCATTCGACAAGAAGCCCCGTGGCATGCCATGATTGTGCAATCAAGCACGTCCCGACGGGACGTGGCACGCAGCACGGCCAGGATGGCCGTGGTACTCATGGGCGAGACGCCCATGCTACGATGTCAACAGCGGCAAGCTCATCATGCCCAACAGGCCGGGAATGGGGCTGGTGCTGAAGACGTAGCATCAGCAGATGGGCAGTATGTTTGAGCGCGCCTACGCCGATGTAGTATGATGATCTCAGAGAGATCGGTGGCAGGTCTTTGAGGCAGATCGTATGCTGAATAGGCAGAAATGCCTGCTGTTCATGATCGAGACAGCCGGTCGGCCCGTGACCCGCTTGGAGTTGACCAAGTGGGCGTTCTTGCTGGCCCACGAGATGCCCTCACGCGGGGGCTCCAGCTTCTACCAGTTCGTGCCGTATCAGTACGGGCCTTACTCCTTCTGCCTTCGCCAGGAGGTGGGTGCTCTTGCAGGGCATGGGTACGTGCTGGAAGACGGCAACTCCTGGGCCTTGGTCGATGATGTCGAGCGACCGACGGCAGGGCTTCTCAGTGCGGTCAGGCAGGATGCAGCCAGGGTTGTTCATCGCTTCGTCGATTCCCCCACAAGAGCACTGACGAAACATGTCTACAGTGGGTTCCCCTGGTTCACGATCAACAGCAGGCTCAAGCCGCTAGAGCGCCGGCGCGAAGCTCGAAAGGCGGCCTACACTGTCGGCTACGAGGGATGGCTGGCCGACGGGTTCTTGAACGCGCTGCTGCGCGCCGGAATTCGGTGCGTAGTCGATGTTCGTCACAATCCCACATCCAGGCGGTATGGCTTCCACAAGAGCACTCTCGCCAAGCTCTGCGCGGAGGTGGGCATCGACTACGACCACCGCCCGGAGCTAGGAATACCGCCGGAGCATCGACGCTCTCTGAGGAGCAACGACGACTATGAGAAGCTGTTTGAGCAATACGAGACGGACACGCTTCCCCGCCAGGCAGCTGCACTGCAGGCCGTGGCTGGAGTCATGGGAAGCAAGCCCACCGCATTGATGTGCGCGGAAGCGGACCCGGAAAGGTGTCACCGGTCTCGGTTAGCCCGCGCGATCGCCGAGAGAACCGGACTGAGTGTGTGCAACCTCGGGGGTATGCATGGGGCAAACGTTTGAGCTCACCCGCGTTCTGATCGTCGTCAAGACGTATCCACACCCTTCAGTCAATCACCTGGAGACGGTGTGTACAGCGGGTGTCGCTGGTTCCTCCAAGTGGGTACGGCTGTTTCCCGTACCATTCCGATACCTGCCTCCCCTTCAGCAGTACGAGAAGTACCAGTGGATCGAGATAGGGCTTCGACCGTTCGGTTACGGGAACGACATGCGCCCCGAAAGCCGAGAGCCGGACTGCCGAACGATCCGTCCTCTGGGAGAGCCCTTGGCAACGGTGGACGGGTGGAGGCAAAGACGGGAAGTCATAGATCGCTTGCCGCATCACACGATGAGGGAACTCGATGACCTGTATGAGAAGCGTCGAGTATCACTGGGAGTCGTCAGACCAAGCAGAGTGCTGGATGTCAGGGTCTCGGAAGAGGACAGAGATTGGAGTCCGAAACAGAAGCATGCATTGGCCCAGCGACCGCTCTTCGTCGAGCGCAAGCCCCTGCGCAAGCTACCCTACAGATTCCACTACGCGTTCCAATGCAAGGACAGCTCGGACACTTACACGAAGGCAATCGAGGACTGGGAATTGGGCACGCTCTTCTGGAAGGAAGTGGACAGGCTGGGTTCTGAGAGAGCGGCCGCAGACAGCGTAAGAAGCAAGTTCCTGAACGAGCTCTGCCGAGAGGACAAGGACACTCGTTTCTTCATGGGTACACGACATCCATTCAACGAATGGCTGGTTCTTGGCGTCTTCTGGCCACCCAAGCCCGTTGAGAGACAGCCGAGGCTCTTCCAGTAGCTCGCCCCGAATAAGCCCCTGTGTGTCTCACGCCACGGGCGATTGGGGGAGCTTGATGAACCAGGCCTCTTCGGCGCGGCGGCGGTAGATATCGCCGGCGGCCTGGATGAGATCGGCGCGTTCGGCGGCGGGCAGCGGGGCGAACTCGCGTGCGACGCGGGCGTTGAACTCAAGCTGCTCGATGTCGTCCACGCCGACGACGGCCGACGCGACGCCCTCGGTGCTCATGACGAACCGCAAGGCCCGCTCGGCGTGGTCGGCGAGGAAGGCGTAGGCCATCACCTTCATCCCCAGCACGCCGACGCCGCGCGACCTCGCGGCCGGCAGTATGACGTCCGCGAACGGCCGGACGGCCTCGTGCACGGCCCCCAGGGCGCAGAGGATCGTGTCGAAGGGGTACTCGGCCAGCGCCTTGGCGAGGATGTGCGGGTCGCGGTGGCCGGTGACGCCGACAAAGCGGACCTGCCCGGCGGCGCGGAATTCCTCGATGGCCTTGACTGCGCCGTCGGGGCCGAGCGCCTTGGCGAGATCGGCCTCGTCCTTCAGGTCGTGAATCTGCACGCAGTCGATGCGGTCGGTCCTGAGCCGCTTGAGGCTGGCCTCGATGTCGGCTGCCATCCCGGACCGGTCGCGCGACGTGCCCTTGGTGGCCAGGTACACCTCATCGCGCCGCTCGGACATCACGGGCCCGATCTTTGCCTCGCTGTCCTTGTAGCTCGCGGCCGTGTCGATGTAGTTGACGCCGAGGTCGATGGCGCGGCTGACCACGGCGGCCGCCTCGGCATCCGGCAGGAAGTTGTACTTCACCCCGCCGAGTGCCAGGATGCTCACGTCAAAACCGGTCTTGCCCAGGGGGCGCTTGGCGATCGTGCTCATACGCAGCATTGTATGCGACAGGCAACGGGGTCGTGGAAGAGGAAACACATATCCGCCGAATTGCATATGGCCCCCGGTCGCGAGCGACCGGGGGCTAAATATGCTATGTCTTGCGCCCCCCCGAGGATGATTCTCCGCAGGCGCGGGTCGGGCAACGGAAGGTCACTTCTGCTCGACGGCCCAGGAGATCTCCGGCACGTCCAGCGCGCGGGCCATGTCGGTGGCGAGGATGACCTTCTCGTATGGGCTGTTTCGGTCGCCCTTGATGATGAGCGTGCGGATCGGCCGCTCGGCGTGCAGGGCGCTGAGGTGGTTCCAGAGCTGGTCCTCAGCCACGAACTGCTGGCCGATGGCGAACTGCCCGCCGCGCGAGATCGTCACGACGGTAACGTCCTTGACCTCGCGCAGCTCGGGGCGCTCGGCCTTGGGCAGCTCGATGCGGAAGAGGTTGCTTTCCTCGACGAAGACGGCCGTCACCACGAAGAACAGCAGCAGCAGGAAGACGCAGTCGATCAGCGGCGTGAGGTCCGGGCGGTCGGAGGCGGCCTCGAGCTGTTCGGTCAGTCCCTTCACGTTGGCACCTATTTGGTCGCGGCCACACTGGTGGGCTGCGGCGACTCGGCGGGTTCCTGGCGGGCCTGTGCAGCCGCGTGGCTGTGGCGGTAGTTCACGCGGCTGATGGCCTCCTCGGCCTGGTCGGCGAAGCCGGTCACCCTGGCGGTGAAGTAGCGGTTAGACAGTATCGCGGGTATGGCGATGATGAGCCCGCCGGCCGTCGTGAACAGCGCCAGGCCAATGCCGCCGGCGAGCCGGCTCTTGTCGGCCCCGCCGGTGGCCGCGATCTGTCCGAAGATGATTATCATGCCCAGGATCGTCCCGAGCAGCCCCAGCAGCGGCGCGATAACGCCAAGCGTCGCCAGGCCCTGGAGGTTGCGCCGCAGCGGCTTGAAGACCAGCAGCGTCGAGTCGGTCAGCGCCTCGGACAGGCTCATCCCGCCAAGCTGGAACTCATGAAAGCCCCTGCCCCAGGCCTTGCCCAGCACCGTGGGCGAGCCGGCGGCGAGCTCCCGCGCCTCGTCCACCTTCAGCTCGCTGACCAGGTCGGCCACCTTGTCCACCATGCCCGGGTCGATCACCTTTGCCGGCCTCAGCGCCTTACGCCGCTCGAAGACCAACGCCACCAGCACGATCGAGCAGATCCACAGCGGGATCATTCCCCAGCCGAAGATCTGCATCAGCCAGTTCTCGCCGTATCCTTCCCGTCGCTGCTGCTGCATCTCCTCGGAGGCGGTGGGCCTCTCAGCCGGCTGGGAGGTGGCGGCGACCGTCGCAGCCGCGCCGGGCTGTGTCGTCGGCCGGGCCTGAAGTCGGGCGGCCGGCACAGTCAGCGCGGCGGCTATGAAAACCAAGATTGTTGCTCTGGGCACGAGAACTCCTTCGCTTCTACTTGCCCCCGACCTTCATCACCGGCCAGCCGACCGGCAGCTCGGCCTTCACTTTGCGGTTGCTCTCGCCATACTCTGCGCGGAGGTCGTTGTAGACAAGCTGCACGCGGCTGCCTGCGCGGACGTTCAGCGTATTGGCCTTGGCGGGCAGGAAGGACGGCTGCGTATGGATCGAGGCGCGGAAGACGCCGGTGTTCGCGCCGGTTTCAGCCAGCACGACGAACAGGGCTGCGCCCGAGTCCATCGCCTTCATCTCGGCGGCCACCCGGTCGATCTTCCGCGTGTTGATGTTCATGTCCGCGTCGGCGATCTCGACGCCCACGGGATCGCCCGGCACGATGCCCTTGACGTCGTCGTCCTTCTCGGCGGGGATGAAGAAGCGGACCTTCGCGTCGCTCCCAAGCAGCAGCAGATCGCCCCAGGTATCGGGGCGATGCCACGTCTGAAGATGCTGCGAGGCGGACCACTGCATGCCCACCTTATCGCCCCGGTTCAGTGAGAAGTTCATCGCCACGAACCGCCCGGGCATCAGGATCGGGCGGACCATCGCCCGGCGGCTGATGAAGCCCTCCACGCAGTAGCCGTAGCCGGGAACGATCCTGGCGGCCGAGGCGCCCTTGATGCCGGCCGTGTCCGGGTAGTCGCGGGCCATCCCCATGCCGCGCAGGCCGCGCCCCATCTCGTAGACCGTGACCTGCTTGTTGCCGCGGCAGCCGAACGGCGTGAAGCAGAATTTCTGCGCGTCGATGTTGAGATACGCCTCCGGTCGGCGCGTGTTGGCGATGTCGATCATGATCTCCAGGCAGTCGCCGCTCCACGGCTGCTCCGGGCACGCCTGGATGCCGTTGGTGTCGCGGACCTTGTAGGCGAAGTAGAACCCGTCGGGCGTCCAGCGGACGCAGATGCTCGGCCCGCCGGCGACCTTCTCCAGGCTGTCGCTGCGATACTGAAGCACCAGCGGATGCCGCAGCTCGCCCCAGTCGGACAGGTCGCCGTCGATCTTGACGGGCTTGTCCATCATGGCCGCCCCGCCGAATGCCTTGTACGGAAAGTTCGGCTCGGGGATCTCGCGCCGAGCGTTGGCGTCTGCGGCGGCGGCAGGAAGGCTCTCGATGAAGATGGCGGCCGCCCCGTCGCGCCGGTTCACGCGCGCGATCGAGCCAGGATCGTTCGGCTCGTCGGCGGCGCCGTAGTAGTTGTCCGGGTTCAGCCGATGGCGGACGTCCTTGACGAACTCCTCGTAGGCCTCGCGATTGAATCTCGACAGCGTCCGGCGATATGGCAGGCCCCAGTTGTTGCCGCCGTCGCCGCCCAGCAGCCCCGCGCCGACGCCCGGGCCGATCAGCCCCAGCCCGGCGTCCTGGCCGATGCCGCGGCCCTCGGCGAGGTTCTCGACGACCTGCTCGAGCTTGCCGTCCAGCGCGTCCATCTTGGCCAGCGCCTGGGCGTCCTCGGCCTGGCCGAGCACGTTGCGGACCTCCGTGGTCCTGGCGGCCGACTCGACCGCCGGCTTGACGCGCTGCTTGGCGGCCTCGTCGGCGGCTTGGCTGGCCTTGGCGACGGCCTGCTCGGCCTGCTTGGCGCCCAAGGCTTCCTTAAGGTTCATGTGCTTGCGCGAGCGGGCCTTGACCTGGTCGGCCTCCTTGGCGAGTTCCACATCGACGCCCGTGAGCTTCTCGGCCGTCTTGCGAAGGATCGCGGCGACCTCGGTCATCTTCTGCTTGCCCTCGTCCACCTGCTTGCGCTCGACGTCGGCGGCCGCCTGGCGGGCCTTGTCTTCCGCCTGGGTGTTCCGCAGCTCGTTCGTGGCGACGGCCACCGGCACGTCCTGCGTAACCGTGGCCTTGCGCACGTCGCCGAGCCGCTCGGCCAGCCGCTCCTTCGTGCGCTCGATCTTCTGCGCCATGTCGCGCTGGCGCGCGGCATGGACCTTGGCGTGTTTCTCCGAGCTTTCGTCGCGAACCTTCTCCTGCTCGGCGGCCAGCTTCTTGAGCTCCTCGGCGACCTCGGCGATCTCCTTGCGGGCCTCGTCCAGGTTTTTGCGGTCGCGCAGGTCGAAGCGGTCTTCCGTTCGCAGCAG
>Ga0307378_10014184_pt1 | contig 10035 bp, 5 predicted proteins | sample UN1MG_FD_202238 | JGI IMG/M metagenome (GOLD analysis project Ga0307378, IMG submission 202238) | Soil microbial communities from Risofladan, Vaasa, Finland - UN-1 | ecosystem: Environmental > Terrestrial > Soil > Coastal area > Acid sulfate soil | place: Finland: Risofladan, Vaasa | collected... | reverse complement strand
ACCACCAACCCGGTTATAGTCATGCCGCTTGGCGCCGCGGCGAAGGAGCATGGACCACATTTGCCGCTCAACAATGATGCGATTATCGCCGGCTGGCTAGCCGAGCAAGTGCGCCGACTGCGCCCGGTCGTCATAGCGCCCCTGATCAACGCTTCTTTCTATCCGGCCTTCGTCGAATACCCCGGATCGATCAGCTTACGCGCGGAAACTGCACGCGATGTCATTGTCGATATTTGTAACAGCCTGGCACGCTTTGGCCTGACGCGCTTCTATGTACTCAATACCGGCTTGTCGACCTTGCGTCCACTGGCCGAGGCCAAAGCCCGGCTCGGTGATGGAGTGGTTTTCGATTACCCGGTGCTGGACCAGGCGACCCTGGCCAGTGCCGACAAGGGCAGCATCATCGCCGCTCATCTGCTGCTGCATTGTCTGCAGCGCATAGATGCCTGTGGAGTCGAACCGTGAATGCGGTGAAAGCGGAGTCACTGGGCACCGCGGTCAACTGCGAAAAATCCGAACGAGCAGATAGCGGCGGCAGTTACGTTGGCGCTTGCGGGCGATTGGCGCGCTTTTTTTCGCAAAGCCCGTGCCCGAAGGTTTTTTAAATCGAGTCCTTTCCCTCAAGATCGAAGAAGTAGCCCCGTCAATAAATCTCCCGATCAAAGCAGACACCTGGATTGTTTCGATGGGTATCCGCTTTGTGCGGACCCCTGTAGCACCAACGAGTGAGGCAATCTTCGGCGGTTTCGGACGCCCAGCGATAGGGCAATACTATTTGATCAGGCCAAAAACCTCATATTACTACTGTTATGGGGTAATCTTATGCATCGCCACGCAATTTGTGCGTCATCCGACCCAGCACAGACGTTAATAGCACCACTAGGTGGAAACAGGAATATTCGCTACACTGGCGATTCTATGCGAGGAAAAGAACAATGCACCACGTCAACCAGACCTTCCGAGACCAGCGAGTCGAACTGACGGGCAGCCGATTCCATGGCTGTACCTTCGAGAACTGCGAGCTGGTATACCGGGGCGATCCGTCTCCGACCTTCCAGGACAATGAATTCATCGATTCGACCTTCGTGTTCAAAGATGCCGCGATTCGTACATTGTATTTACTTTCCAACATGTACCACGCGGGAAAGGGCGGCGAGGAAATCGTGGAGAGGACATTCGAGGACATTCGGAAGCGCGCGATTCACGGCGTCGAAACGGCCACCATCACACCGACTACACCTGACCACGGCCTGCGCTGATATTCCTTTTTCTCCAAAAGGAGACGCCCGTAAGCAATACCCAGGCCTCTCGAATCGGCCAACAGCGGACCCCCGATCCAGCGATAAATCCTGGACAGCATGTGATTGGATATTTCGCACAACCAAAATTGGAGCGCCCATGGAAATTCCAGAGTATGTAACTGCTGATGAAGTAAAACGAGTCTGTAATGAAGCCGGGTTGAGTAACTGGGCTGAAAAAACGGACTCAGCTGTTCCCGAAAAAGAAGCATCCGTGATCCTCGATATTGTGAATGTCCAGGGAATGAATATTCCACTTGAGATTTTCCGAAAAGGCTTAGAAGTTGAACTTGAGCATGGAACAAGATTTGACGATGCAAACATAACGAATAATCACCCAATTTTGACAGGCAAGATCGTTATCGCGCATCTCAAAGAGATGATGGACTATTATGAAAGAATCAAGGTTGCTGAATTAGAGGGCGACCTTTTGAAGGCTATCATGTCTCGAAATATTGAGAAAATAGAGTCGAAATATAAGGAGCTTATCAAAGCCCGGAATGCACTGGATCAGGCTGTAACAAATCAAATGAAGTAGCACATCTAACAGTCGAACCATCCCAGACTAACAATTCTGCTGAACTTCAATGCAAAAACGTTTTGCGGGACATGGGCGTCTCACTTTGGTCGGTATTTGCCGCCTACCATAAATTTACCAGCGTCCGTTGTGCCGGTTGCCGTCACCCGCAATTCGCAGTTCAGTGTCTCCATTTTCAGAAAAAACAATCAGGCAATGAGTTTTAGACGCGCGAGCTAGTGCCTATATCCATCCCGTTTGACGCGGCTGGTCGGACATTTCATGGCAAGCTGGTTATACTGTGCGCGGGGTGAGGGCTGGTATTGGCAATGTCGGAACAAGTGTCTAAATGGCTCGATGGACTTGGATTAGGTCAATACAAGGCCAGTTTTGTCGAGCATAAAGTCGGAATGCAGATTCTGACCGAGATCGACGATGCGGATCTCAGGGAAATGGGCGTTGCTGCGCTCGGGCATCGCAAGACCTTGCTCAAGGCGATCGATCTGCTGCGCCAGTCAGGCGCTAACGCCACGAACTCCCCGGCAAGCCCCGGCGAATCAACCCACACCAGCGATGAGGATATTACCGCCTGGTCGCGCACACCCGGTGAGCGCAAGCCGGTCACCATGCTGTTCGCCGATATTGTCGATTCCACCGCACTTACCGAAGCACTCGATGCCGAGGAGGCGCACGAGTTGCTGTACCACGCGACCGAACGCATGTGCCAGGCGGTCGAAAGTAACCAGGGTACGGTGTGTCGAATCATGGGGGATGGCATGATGGCGATGTTCGGCGCTCCCCTCGCCAGCGAGCGACATGCCCTGGAGGCGTGCAAGGCCGCGCTGGATATGCAGGCAGCAATATCGCGTTATACGAAAAAACTGGAACAGAATGACGCCGTGCGAATCCAGATTCGGGTTGGCTTGCATTCGGGTGAAGTGGTCGTTCTGGATGTGGGTGACGATCCGAACAAGCCGGAATACGATGCCTCCGGGCCGACCCTGGCAGTAGCCGCACGCCTGGAGCAGGCGGCACCCGCTGGCGGCATACTGATCACACGGAATACCCGTACTCTTGCTGCCCAATGGATCAAAACCGTCGATTATGGCGAGGTCAATGCAAAAGGACTGTCACGGCCGGTTCCGGTCTTCGTACTCAAGAAAATCCGCAGCCGCGGTGAGCCCGCGGACATAGCCGCATCACGGCCGATTGTGGGTCGACGTTCCGAGCTGGTACAGTTTCGAGGTCTGCTGCAGGTTTGTAGCGAGAGTGGCCACGGACAAAGCCTGTTGATTCGCGGCGAACCCGGCATCGGCAAAACGCGGCTGGCCGAAGAATTGGCGGATATTGCCAGACACAGTGGCTACGTGCCCTACCTTGCACTGGTGCTCGACTTTGGCACCGGCAAAGGGCAGGCGGCGATACCCTCGTTGGTGCGTGACTTTTTGGGCATTGGTCCGGGCAGTGGCAAGAGCAAACGCGAGCGCGCACTGGACGACGCGCAGAGCGACGGGATTACCGACGCCGAGCAACGCGTCTTCCTCAATGATCTGCTCGATCTCAGGCAACCGCTCGAGTTGCGCACGCTGTACGATGCGATGGAAGCGCGAACACGGATCGAGGGCAAGCACCGCGTGGTGGGCGACATTGTCAGGAAGCTTGCCGCGCGCACGCCGATATTGTTGGTGATCGAAGGCCTGCACTGGGCAGATGCCGAAACCCTGGATTACCTGACCTATCTCGCAACAACCGTAACCGAAAGCCCGGTGTTGCTTTTATTGACGACGCGTCTGGAAGACGATCCGGTCGATTACGCCTGGCGCGCGCGCGCCGGCGAACATCCGACGGTTACCTGGGATCTCGGCCCGTTGCGCCTGGAGGAATCGCGGCAACTGGCCACGAGGTTTATCGACGAGGAAGACGTGTTTGTACATCAGTGCATTGCGCGTGCCGAGGGCAACCCCCTGTTCCTGGAACAACTCTTGCTGGTCGCCGAAAGGGGAGGTATCGACAGTGTGCCGGATTCGATCAAGAGCATTGTGCTGGCGCGTATCGACCAATTGGATAGCGCCGAAAAACTGGCGTTGCGCGCGGCCTCGGTGTTAGGCCAGCGTTTCGAGCTGGAGGGTTTACAACACCTGCTGGATAACTTCGCTTACCAGCCTGGCATTTTGTTCCTGCACCACCTGGTGCGCCCGGATGGCGCGCACTACATGTTTACCCATGCGCTGATCCAGGCGGGGATCTACGCCTCCTTACTCAAGAATCAACGAGCGGAGCTGCATCGCCAGGCCGCTGCCTGGTACAGCGAGCGCGATAACATCCTGCAGGCCGAACACCTCGACCGCGCCGGTGACGGCGCCGCGGTCGCAGCGTATTTGCAGGCGGCGCGACACGAATCCGCTTTATACCGTCCCGAGCGTGCCCTGCAACTGGTGCGGCGCGGGCTTGAAATTGCCCCCGAGGCGGAATCATTCGCCCTCAAATGCCTCGAAGGAGAGCTGCTGCGGATTCTTGGCGATATTCGGCAGTCGATCGAAGCTTATCGCTGTGCGGCCCGGGTCGCCGGTGGCGAGATCGGGCGCTGTAACGCCCTGATCGGTGTGGCACAGGGGCTGGCGGCCACCGGTGAACACAGCGAAGCGCTCGAAATTCTGCAAGACGCGACTGACATCGCCAGTGAACACAGTCTTGCGCTTGAGGATGCGCGCATATTCCGGGGCATGGGTAAGGTGTATTTTTACCGTGGCGAGATCGAGGCCTGCCTCGCCGCTAACAAGCGTTCGCTGGAGTATGCTCGCGCCACCGCTTCGGTGGAAGTCGAAGTGCACGCGTTGAGCGGCCTTGCCAATGCGGAGTATAACCGCGGCCGCTTCATCTCCGCGCAGCGCTATTTCGATCAATGCCTCGAGCTGGCGCAAGAGCATGGATTTGGCCGGGCCATCGCGGCCAACCTGTCGATGCGCAGCTACGTCATTTGTTGGCAGAACGATATCGAGTCGGCGATTGCCGGATACCGTGAAGCCGCGCAGCTCGCGGTGCAAATCAATGATCCACGTGCGCAGATGATGGCGCTGATGATCGGTGGTTCCTTCTGGTCGCTGGTCGGTGATGTTGACGAAGGCGAGAAGTGGTTAACCTCGAGCATGAAGATTATTCGCCGCATCGACGCACGCCTGTTCGAGGGCGTCTGTGTCTACCTGCTAGGGCGGTTTGCGCTGCTGCGCGGTGATCGCCACGAGGCGCGCAACTTGACCCAGCGAGGTATATCCATACTGCAGGAGTCTGAATCGGGGATGACCTTCGGTGGGCCGATCGCCCTCGGAATCCTGGCGCTGGCTGCCGGGGATGAACAGCAGTGTCACACAACGCTGGCGCAAGCCGAAGCGATTCTCGAGGGCGGCAGCGTGGGCCATAACTATCTCAATTTCTATGAAGACGCGATGGAAGCCTGCCTGCAGTTCGGCGCCTGGGACGAGGTCGATCGCTATGCCCGTGCGCTAGCTGATTACACATCGCCGGAACCCCTGCCGCGCAGTAACTACTTTATCGCCCGTGGCCGCGCCCTGGCCGACTTTGGTCGCGGTAAGCGTGATTCGACGACGCTGCAGCGCCTGCACACAGAGGTTGATAAAAATGGTTTCAAGTTGAGCCGACGCGCCATTGATGTCGCGCTCGAGGCGATTTAATCCGCATATCCCGCCGAATTCCTGCCCGGCAACTGCTCCCCGCGTTGCTCTGCCTGCAGAACGCCGGACCACTGTATCCATGCTGTCGTGCGGACGTCGTAAAGATACCCTCGCCAGGTAAATCGGTGAGATATGTGGGGTTAATCGACTCAGGCGGCCGGGAGTTCGCGGCTGCGCCGTGCGATAAATTCCAGCAGCGCTTCGTCGAGCCCCTGGTCAATGGCCGGCGCCTCGTATTTCGTGAGCCACTGCTGTGCCTTGCGGACCCCAACCGCTTCGCTGTCGAGCCGCCCTTCCATATCCCACTGCTCGTATGAATTGTTGTGTTGCGAATCGAAGATGAACAGATTGCTGTTCAGCGTATGGGTCTCACCGAGGAAGTGCCCGCCCGGACCGACGCGCTTGGTCGCCTCGAAAGTTTCCTCGATATCGCTGAAGTCAGGGCCCTGGAGGAAGTGGTAAAAAGCATCGAGTTGTTCAAAATCGATCATGGTTTTGCCGTAGCCGACGGTGAGCGCGCCTTCCAGCATGCCGCCGGCCATGGTCATCCAGTTGGCGTCGGAGAGCATGCTTGGAAACAGGCCCCACATCGAATCGTAGGCGGCTTGCATATCACCGGTCTTCGAGGTCGCGACATTCAATATCGAGCGGTGCGGCAGCTTGTAGTAACGCGCCATCGAACTCGACAGGAATTGCACCATCGCCGAGTCGGGTGAGCCGTGTACTGGCGCCCCGCTGTTGAGTGCCACCGTCATTGCCGGCACCCCGAACAGCATCGGCGCACCGGGGCGTATCACCTGCGTCATCGCCATCGCCATCAGCGCCTCCGCCAGCACCACGCCGACGGTAGCGACATTGCTCGCCGGGGTACTGGCCGCCGCCATCGAAAACGGTGAGCACATCACCGCCTGGTTGTTCAGCGCGTAGACCTTGAGCGCATCGAGCATGGTCTCATCCCAGACCAGGGGCGAGTTGGCATTGATTAATGACGTGGTTACCGTGTTGTTGGTAGCAAATTCGGCGCCGAACACCAGCTTCATCATCTCGATCGTGTCTTCGGCACGCTCGCGTGCGGTGACATTACCGATGATCGGTTTGTCCGAGTACTTGAGGCCGCTGTAGGCCATGTGCAGGTGACGGTGTGCGACCGGTACATCGACCGGTTCGACGATGGTGCCACCGGCGATGTGTACCGTGGACGCCATGTGATTCAGTTTTTGCAGGTTGTTGAGATCTTCAAGCGTCGCATAGCGGCGCTCGCCGTCCATATCGCGCACGAAGGGTGCGCCGTAGGAGGGTGATACCACGGCGTGGCCGTCACCGATGCGCACCGTGCGCTCTGGGTTACGGGCGTGATGAAGGTAGGACGAAGGGATTGTAGATATCAGTTTCAGCAGTTCATCGCGCCCGATGTGGACGCGCTCACCATCGATCTCGGCACCGGTCCGGCGCCAGTAGTCGAGCGATTCGCGGTCCTGGAACTCGCAGCCGATTTGCTCGACCACGCGCATCGCAAAATCATGGATGAGTTCGACGCCCTCCTGGTTGGTCACTTCCATAATCGGAATGCCGCGTTTGATTTCAGGGTGGTGCACGATGGCCGCGTTTGCGATCCGGGCGCGGCGCCCTGCGCTGCCGCCCTGGCGTCTGCGTTTAGCCCTCATATCTCACCGGATTCCTGCTGCGGGCGTCGCAAAGCGCACTGTGTGGTGCGCCGTACTCCCGGCGGCCCGCTAAACGTAGGATAAACTACGCCGGCGCGGACCTCTGGTCCGTGCGGCGCGCCACAGCGTCTTTTCGTCGCCCTCGCGACGTAATCCGGTGGGATATGCGGGCTAATAGTCACTTTCACTTCACTCCTGGTCAAGTGGTTCGAGGTATTGTTCGAGCAGTCGTTGAGTAGCCGTATCGAGCTCGCGCAATGGCGCGCGTACCGCGCCGCCATCGAAACCGCGCAGTCGGCAGGCTGCCTTGACCTTGGGAATGTATTGCCCGCGCCAGATGAACAGCAGCGAGGGAATCATGCGTGACCACAGTTGCATCGCCGCATCGAGTTCCCCGGTGACCACCAGTTGATAGAGTTGCACAGCTTCGCGGGGCATGTAGTTGGCACCACCCCAGATACAACCCCGTGCACCGGCGATGAAAGCGAAAACGGTGTTTGGATCGCAACCGTTGAGCACGCCGAAGCCAGTGGCGAGGTATTCCTGGTGAGTGGTCAGGTCGCCGGCGCTGTCCTTGATGTAGTTGAAATGATTCAGTTGATTGAGACGTTTGAACAGATCAAGCGAAATGCTGATACCGGTGGTTTGCGGGATGTTATAGCCGATGATGTCGACCTCGGCAACGGCGTCGAGCTGCCGATAAAACTCGAACAGGCCGTCATCGTCTTCGGGTCCCTCGAGGTAAGGCGGCAGTATCATCAGCGCATCCGCGCCGAGCCCCTGCGCCTGTTTCGAGCGCTCGATGACTTCGTCGACGACCAGCGCCGATGTCTGGCAAATCAGCTTGCAGCGACCACCGATGCGGCGTGCACCGAGTTCGAAGAGGCGATCGCACTCGGCACGAGTCAGGTAGGGATGCTGGCCGGTACCGGCGCCGAGCACCAGTCCCTGTACCCCGGCATCGATATAAATATCGATCAATTCCTGCCAGCGACCGAAGTCGATGCTGCCGTCAGCATACATCGGTGTCTGCATTGCGAGGTTGATGCCATTGAGCTCTGCCATGATGGATAACCGCCTAGAGTGCCAGGCCGATCTTGCGGCCGTCGTGAAAGGCGAAGGGCGCCGTGCGCGGCGCTGCCGCATCGCCGATCAGGTGAAAATTGATTCCGCCTTCGGCGAGTGCAAGTTCGACCGAGTTATCGACGCTGTTGGTGGTCGCGGTGACAATCGCCGTAGCGTCGACAAACGAGATCGACCCGTCGAGCAACGAGCGCAGTTCGGCGCGATCGCCATGCCAGTGTGCGATGACGCTTTCGACTACGAAGCGCACGCCGAGCTTTGCCAGGCTGGCGCGCGTCTGGATATCCGAAGCGGCGCGTACCATTTCCTTGCCGATCATCGGGTCGGGGGTGACGATGGTGACCTCATGGCCCTTGTCGGCCAGATACCAGGCGGTACCGGTGCCGCGCCAGTTGCCACCTTCGTCCAGCACGATGACCGCCTTGCCGAGCTCAGCCTGGTCACGAAACACCTCTTCGCAGGAAAATAGTTTACCGTTCTCCAGCCCCGGTAGTTGGTCGGCGTCGGGTAGCCAGCGTTGTTTGCCGAGCCCATCCGGCAGCGAGCCGGTCGCGAGCACGACTTCGTCGGCAGCGAATTCGGCGATGTCCTGCTCGTCCATCGGCGCAAAGTAACGCACTTCGACACCAAGCTTTTCAAACTGGCGTAAATACCAGCCCATCAATTCGGTGATCTGCCCGCGGCGTGGCGCGAGTCCGGCGAGCCGGAACTGCCCGCCGAGATCACCCAGGGCCTCGACCAGGGTGACGTCGTGTCCCCGTTCGGCGGCAACGCGCGCGGCTTCCATACCGGCCGGACCGCCACCCACGACGAGCACTTTTTTAGGCGCGGTGGTTTTTGCAAAACGATCGCCACCCCATTCGAATTCGCGTCCGGCGGAGGGGTTGATCAAACAGGAAATCCAGTAGTCGCGCGCACGCCTGCCCCAGCACATCTGGTTGCAGGATATGCAGCCGCGAATATCATCTTGCCGGCCTTCGCGCGCCTTGTTGACCAGGTGCGGATCGGCAATCTGGCCACGCACAATCGACACCAGGTCAGAACTGCCGCTTGCCACCGTATAGTCGGCGTTTTCGGGAGTGCGTATGTGGCTTTCGGCGGTAACTTTCGCGTGCTTGACGACCTGTTTCAGTGACGCCGCCAGCGGCACACCCTGTTTTTCGCCATAGACGAAGGTGGGCATTATGCGGTCGACATCGACGTAATTACCCGAACCGCAGGAGACGTAGTCGAGGTTGCCACCATGGTCGTGCAGTTCGATGACCGCCTGGAAATCCTCCAGCGTCATGACGAAGGGCGTATTGTCGGCATAGCCGATTGACATGCCGATAATGAAATCTTCGCCGCAGGCACGGCGGATTGAATCCATGATCGACAGCGACAGGCGGCAGCGGTTTTCGAGTTTACCCCCCCAACGATCGTCACGCTTGTTGGACCAGGGGCTCCAGAACTGGTCGAGCAGGCTGTGGTAAGCGGCGAACAGGTCAACGCCGTCGAAGCCCGCCGCCTGGCAGCGTTTGGCGGCGTTGGTAAAACAGTCGATCACCTCTAAAATTTCTGCCTCGCGCAGCGCGTGACTGCCGTCTGAATCATGGTAGGACGCCAGTCCCGATGGTCCCCAGTGCGGCATGAAGGAAAGGTCCGAATCACCGTGCTGTCCAACGTGATAAAGCTGCTGCAGTATGGTTGTGCCGTGAGCATGTACCGCATCGGTTATCTTGCGAAAATGGGGGATAACTGCATCGTCGCAGTGGCGAAAGTTACCGCGGGTCAGCACGGCCGTG
>Ga0307378_10014183_pt1 | contig 10035 bp, 4 predicted proteins | sample UN1MG_FD_202238 | JGI IMG/M metagenome (GOLD analysis project Ga0307378, IMG submission 202238) | Soil microbial communities from Risofladan, Vaasa, Finland - UN-1 | ecosystem: Environmental > Terrestrial > Soil > Coastal area > Acid sulfate soil | place: Finland: Risofladan, Vaasa | collected... | reverse complement strand
ACCGAAGTCCGCTACTACATTGACAATCCTGATATACCGGCGGCGGTTCACACCGGCTTCGGCCGGCCGTTGAACGGAAATTACAACATCTGGCTGTCCAGTGCCGGTCAGCCGCTCGCAGCCGACTGGATCGGGGTAGCAGAGTACGCTGGCTCTGGCAGTTACGAGTCCAACGTCTTCGATGCCGGTGCCTCCAACGCATTCCGCACGCTGACCTGGATCGGGAACCAACCAACCGGTACCACGGTGAGTTTCGAGATGCGCACCTCAAAAGATGGCAGCGCCTGGTCGGCCTGGCAGGCCGTGGATGGCAGCGGTCACATCGTCAGCCCCATCGGACAGTACGTCCAGTACCGGGTCGCATTGACCACGTCCGACCTGATGGTCACGCCGGTCATCGAGCAGGTGGCCATCTCTTACACGCCGGGCCAGGACACTACGCCGCCGAACGTGCTCACCACCGCCCCATCTGGCCACGCCACCGACGTCCCGGTGAACACAGACGTCACGATCAACTACGACGAGCCCATCAATCCGGTCACTTTTGATGCCAGCATCAGTGGCGGCGTCACTTTCAATGGTTCTTTCGAGAACGACAACCGCACGGTGGTGCTCGACCCCGACGCCGACCTGGACTACTTTACCACGTATACTGTGACCATTGCGGCTGGCGTGGAGGACGCGGCCGGCAACCCCACGGCTGATCCCTACAGTTTCGACTTCACCACCGCAGAACATCTACTCGGTTGGGTGGAAACGACCGTGGCTGACTTTGAGGATGGCACCCTGACCGACGTGCTTGTCACACCTGACGGGGACGGCGCTTTCCAACTGGCACCCACAGTCGTGCTCTTCGACCATTTCCCTGGCAGCGAACTAAGCCACACGGACTGGCTCTCGCGCAACATCGCCGGCCGCCCCATCAGCGTCACCGTCGCCGACTCCTGGGTGACAGCCGCCGATGCGACCTACATTCGCACCAACCAGACCTTCTTCCAGCAAACGCTCGAAGGCTGGGTCAACCTGGCCGACGGCCCCAACGCCCACTTCGGCTTCGCCACCACCATTCAGGGTGGCGACGACGGCATTGCCGACCCGCACTGGATGATCTTGAGTGCCCGCAACGGCCAGGTCGTGGCCCGCACGCGCCTGAACGACGGCCAGGGCACGGGCGGTGAGGTCAACACCGTACTGCCCGGCGCGGCGCCCGGTGTGCCGCATCACTTCAAGATCGTCTGGAATGCGGACAACACGATCGAGTTCTGGGTGGATGGCAGCCTGGCGGCGACGCACACCCGTGCGTTCACGGAAGCCATGCGGGTCTATCTCTCCTCCAACAGTGGTCAGACCGGCCGTGCGGACTGGATGCGCGTCACGGGTGAGTACGTCTCCAATGGCGCCTATGAGTCCAGCGTCTTCGACTCCGGCGGCGAGAGCGATCTCCGCACGCTGAACTGGGTCGGCGACCAGCCGGCTGGTACTATGGTGAGTTTCGCCACGCGCACCTCGGACGATGGCCTCAACTGGTCGTCCTGGGAGCCGGTTGCGGACACGGCCATCGCCAGCCCCAATGGACGTTACATCCAGTACCAGACGCTGCTCTCTACCGCCGACCCGGCACTGACGCCGGTCGTGCAGCAAGTAGCAGTGGAGTACGTACTGATTGCACCTGACACCGACCTGCCAACCGTCGTCGCAGCGACTCCGACAGGCGTTGACGTGCCAGTGGATACGAACGTCGTCGTCAACTTCAATGAGGCCATCGACGGGACGACGTTTGCGGCCACCGTCAACGGCGTACCGGTGCCGCCTGGCGAGGTGAGTTTCACCCGCATCGGTGTACAAAGCATAGCCACCATAGATCTGGCGGCAGACCTGGACTATGATACCCTGTACACCGTCGTCATCGCCGGTACGGTGGAAGACCTGGCTGGCAACTCGCTGGGGACACCCTACCGGTGGAACTTTGTCACGGTGCCGCGACGGGAGGGCTGGATTCAGACCACCGTCGCTGACTTCGAGAGCGGTACACTGGATGGGCTAGTCGTGGGCGAGGATGGCAACGGTCAAGTGCGCCTGTTGCCAGTGCTGTACGACCGGTTCCTGGGTACCTCACTCGGGCCGCAATGGACGAGTGGCCGCTGGAGCGGCGGAGCCTATAGCCCCATCGTGGCTGATGGTGTAATGACACACACGAATCCGGGCGGCGGTGCCTATGTTCGCTCGGTGAGAACCTTCCAACCAGGCACCACGGTGGAAGCCCGGCTCAGGTTCAGCCGGGGGGGCAACCCGACCGCACCTTACCTGTACTTCGGCCTGGCTGGCAATGGGTTGGTGCCTTGGGCTCTCTTCGGAACCGGTTACACCGGCGACCAGCTCTACACCAGCGTCTACCCTGGCTACGGTCCAATCACGTTTGGACTGGGCAACCTGTTCGACGAGTGGCACGATTACAAAATCGTGTGGAATGCTAGCAGTGTCGAGTTCTGGGTAGATGGCGTGCTACGCCATACCGAGAACGTCGCACCGGCTGGGCCACTTAACGCCTATTTCAGCACCAGTGGCGGCACACCGACTAGCGCCTCAGTGGCTGCGGATTGGGTGCGCGTGGAAGAGTATGGCACGATGGCCGAGATGTGGGTCGAACGCCTCAACGATACATTCCCTGAGGCCAATGGACCTGCTATTAACTGGATCTCCTTGGGCAACCTCACATCGCCTGGGAACTGGTCGGTGATCAACCATGAATTCGTCCATGACCCGGCCGGCACGAGTTACCATCCGGCTGTCCTCAACAACACCTTCCCGCCCTACTCCAACTTCATCCTCGAGACGCGTGCCATGTCACCTAACACACCCGGTTTCTTCGGCCTGGTATGGGGGGCTCAGGACAACGCCCACTACTACTTTGCCCAATTTTATCCTGGCATGGGACTGCGTGTTTACCGCGTCGTCGGTTGGTTTAATGCCACTCGCCTGGCTGATGTTCCATCTGCCCCTACACCGGTGCCTGGCCAGTGGTTTACCCTGCGCCTGGAAGCACGGAACGGTACCTATCGCATCTATGTGAATGGCACTCTGTATGCCACCGTCACTGACAGCACCTACCCGTCAGGACGCGTTGGTTTGATGGGATACGGAGGCGTTACCAGCCGCTACGACGATGTGCTGTTGCAGGAGTGGCAGACCACTGGTGTCTACACCTCGATCGCGTTCGACGCCAGCACACAAACAGAGTGGCTTGCGCTGGACTGGACCGGCCAGCAGCCTGCAGATACCGACACCGTCTTCGAGACGCGCACCTCGGTCAACGGCAGCGACTGGTCGGATTGGGAGGCGATAGACAGCAGTGGGGACATCGTCAGCCCTGACGGCCAGTACATCCAGTATCGAACCATGCTGACTACGGCCGATCCACAGGCCTCGCCGGTAGTGGAAGAGGTCGTCGTCACCTATGTCGCTGTACCCAGGGCAGACCTGGAACTCGTCAAACACGTGGATGACGACAACCCTAATGTGGGAGACGACGTCACCTTCACCATCGAACTTGCCAACGAGGGCCCCAATACTGCCACAGGCGTCGAGGTCGAAGACATCCTTCCTGATGGGTTGACCTACGTTTCTGACGACAGTGGCGGCGCTTATGACCCGGTCACCGGTATCTGGGGCGTGGGCTATCTGGCCAACGGCGCTACCGTGACGTTGATGATCACCGCCACTGTTGATGATCCTGGCACCTTCACCAACGTAGCCCAGGTCCGTGCGGTTGACCAGTCCGACCCAGATTCGGCGCCCAACAACGACGACGAGTCCGAGGACGATCAAGACTCGACCAGCCTGATCACCCAGGAAGCCGACCTGTCGTTGACCAAGCACGTGAATAACGACAACGTCCACGTGGGGGACGACGTGACTTTCACCATCGCAATCACGAACGATGGGCCTGATGCCGCCAGCGGCGTGTCTGTCGAGGATGTCCTCCCTGGTGGGCTCCGCTACGTTTCTAACGACAGCGGTGGCACTTACAATCCGGTCACCGGCATCTGGGATGTGGGTAACCTGGCTGACGGCACTGCCGTGACGTTGGTCATCACCGCTGCTGTTGACGAGGCAGGTACCTTCACCAACACCGCCCAGGTTCACGCCGCCGACCAGTTCGACCCGGATTCGACGCCCGATAACGGTGTCGCAGCCGAGGATGACCAGGATTCGGTCGTCCTCCATGCGGAACCCGCCGCCGATATCTCCGTGACCAAGACTGGACAGCCCGACCCGGTGGTCGTGAACTATCCTCTGACCTACACGATCCTTGTAGCCAACGGCGGCCCTTCGGATGCCACGCACGTGGTGCTCTCCGACATACTACCAGCGGAGGTAACCCTTGGTTCTGCCATGCCCAGTCAGGGCAATTGCAGCGGGACGAGCACTGTTATCTGCAACCTGGGCAACCTGCCTGACGGTGCCACTGCTACAGTGACAATCGTCGTCACACCCACGACGCCCGGTAGAATCGCCAACACGACCAGTGTGACAGGCGACGAGTTCGATCCCGACACGACAAACAACACCGCCACAGCCTCTGTGGCCGTGATCAACCCGGCGATCGCTATCGCCAAGACACCAGACAGCCAGACGGTGCCCAGTGGCTCCGACGTGACCTTCACTATCGCTGTGACCAACGCGGGTGATGTGCCTTTGTCGAACGTGGGCGTCACCGACGCATCGGCTCCTGACTGCGATCGGTTGTTGGCAGATCTGGCCGTCGGTGCCAACGTGAGCTATACTTGCACGGCGGCCCGTGTGACGGCTGACTTTACTAACAGTGCGACGGTCACAGGCATAGCGGCGCTAGTTGATTTCGAGGTGGATGACACTGATACAGCCTTTGTGGACGTACTGCCAACCATTGCGGTGACCAAGACCGCTGATCCGACCAATCTGCCCGAGCCTGGCGGCACCGTCACGTTCACCGTACAGGTTACCAATACCAGTGAGGAGGCGGTTACCCTCAACTCGCTGGAGGACAACGTCCACGGCGACCTGCACGGCCAGGGCTCCTGCACTGTGCCCCAGGCCATCCCCGCTGGTGATTACTACACCTGCGCCTTCAGCGCCACCGTCTCCGGCAACGCCGGCCATACCGAGACGGACACCGTCACCGCCTCCGGCTCCGACGACGACGGCAATCCCGTCGAGGCCTCCGCCAGCGCCACTGTCACCATCACCGACGTGTTGTCCGCCATCGCCGTCACCAAGACCGCCGCCCCGACCGAGGTGCTTGAGCCCGGTGGCACCGTCACCTTCACTGTGCGCGTGGACAACGCCAGCGCCGTGGACTCCGTCACCATCACCACCCTGACCGACTCCATCCACGGCGACCTGGCCGGCGAGGGCACCTGCTCGCTGCCCCAGGCCATCCCGGCTGGTGATTACTACACCTGCGCCTTCACCGCTACCGTCTCCGGCAACGCCAGCTACACCGAGACGGACACCGTCACCGCCTCCGGCTCCGACGACGACGGCAATCCCGTCGAGGCCTCCGCCAGCGCCACTGTCACCGTCACCGACGTGTTGTCCGCCATCGCCGTCACCAAGACCGCCGCCCCGTCGGTGGTCCGTGCTGGCGACACCGTACACTTTACCATCCGCGTGGACAATCTCAGCGTCGAGCCGGTCACCCTCGTGGGTCTGGACGATACCGTCTTCGGCGACCTGGCAGCCGAATGCAGTCTGCCGGTAAGTATCACCGTGGGTTCCTGCTTCGAATGTGTGATCAGCCGCACCATCGAGACCGACCACGCCAACACGGTCACCGCCACGGCCGAGGACGACGACGGGAACGAAGCCACCGATTCTGCCGACGCCAGCGTGCACGTCGTCGGTCCCGCCATCCAGGTGGTGAAACAGGCCAGCGCCAGTACGGCCAGGGTCGGTGAGACGATCACCTACACCTACTCCGTGGAGAACGTCGGCGACGTGACGCTGACCGGTGTCAACGCCAGCGATGATCGGTTGGGCGCTATCGCCCTCGGCCGCACCACGTTGGAGCCGGGAGAGGTGACCACCGGCACCGCCACGTACCTGGTGGTCGAGAGCGACCTGCCCGGCCCGCTCACCAACACCGTGACGGTCACTGCCACGCCACCGGTGGGCAACGTCGTGACTGACACCGACATCGTCGCAGTCTCCATCAAACCGAAGGGTAGCACAATCTATCTGCCCATCGTCCTGAACCGCAACGTTTCTGCTCCCGACCTGGTAGTGGAGCGCATCACGGTCACAGGCCAGCAAGTGCAGGTTGTGATCAAGAACCAGGGCAATGCCCCTGTCTCACAAGATGGGGCGTTCTGGGTAGACCTGTACGTGGATCCCAACCCCGTCCCGACAGGCGTCAACCAGACCTGGAGCCCGCTGTGTAGCCAGGGCATCGTGTGGGGAGTCACGGCGGCAGCCCTACCGCTGGAGCCTGGATGTATGATCACGCTGACCATCAGCGACGCCTACTACTGGCCGGAGCACAGCAACTTCTCGGGGCCGCTCCCTGCGGGTACACCAATCTACGTCCAGGTGGACTCGGCCAACGTGGACACGACTTACGGCGCGGTGCTGGAGAGCCACGAGATCGTGGGTGGGCCTTACAACAACATCAGCGGCCCGGTGTTTTCGGCACTGAGCACGATGAGCGAGGAGCCGGTGGCGGGATCGTCTGCCCCGAGCAATCTTCCACCTGCTTCGTCCCACCGTCTGCCGCCCAGGCCATAAGACTCTACAGAGGTGCCAGGCATCTGTACAGGTGCCTGGCACCTCAAGTTTTGGCCCCCCGCACACGCGCGGCCGCCTCAAAATCCGCGGCCAGTGCCTTCAGGTTGATGTCCGCCGTCCCGCGTGGGGCGCGCTCCCGCACCGCGGCCTCCAGTGCTTCCCGCGATACGATCCCGGTCAATCCTGCCAGCGCCCCCAGGCCTACCACGTTGGCGACGATTTCCCGCCCCGTCGCCTCTCGCGCGAGTCGGGTCATGGGCACGCGCACCGCCCGCGTCGTCGGGGCACGCGTGACGTGATCTGCATCCAGAATCAACAGCCCGTCCTTGCGCGTCTCCCGGCCGTACCGGTCACATGCTTCTTGACTCATGCAGAGTGTGATGTCGGCCTGGAGTACCTTGGGGTAATGAATCTTCCCATCAGAGATCACTACCTCCGACTGCCTGGCCCCGCCCCGCGCCTCCGACCCATACGACTGCGTCTGCGCGGCGTTCTTCCCATCCCGAACCGCTGCTTCGGCCAGCAGGATACCCGCCAGGATCGCCCCCTGCCCGCCGGTACCGCCCAAGCGCACTTCGCACTGCCTTGCCATCAGGCCGCTCCCTTCGGCAGGCTCAGGGCAGGCCCCTTCTGTGCTCGCTCTATAATCTGGTCGTAGAGTTGCGTGTACTCGGGGATGTCCCGGTCCATGAACACGCTGCGCACAATTTTCCCCCGTTTTGCTTCATCGCTCATCCCCTCGGCCTGCTTGAGCGTGATGTTTTGCTCTTTTAGGTGGCGCATCATGTCGGGCGCGCTGCCCCAATGATTCAGCCTTCCCAACGTCGTGTGGCAGTAACTCACCGCCTCGACCACGACGAACCCCTCCCTGGTGATCGCCAGGGTGATGTACTTTTCCAGCTCCTGCACGTGGTAGACGGTACTGCAGGCGACGAAGGGCGCCCCGGCAGCGACCGCCAGCTCGGCGATAGGGAAGGGCTGCTCGATGTGGCCATAAGGAGCGGTCGTTGCAAGCGCGCCGAGGGGTGTGGTAGGCGAATACTGGCCGCCGGTCATCCCGTAGGTAGCGTTATTGACCACAATGGCGGTCAGCCCGATGTTCCGCCGTGCAGCGTGGATAAAGTGATTGCCACCGATGGCCAGTGCGTCGCCGTCTCCCATCACCACGATGACCTTCATCTCCGGTCGCACCATCTTCAGCCCGGTAGCGAAGGCCAACGCTCGCCCGTGGGTGGTGTGCATCGTGTTGAAATCCACATAGACGGGCATCCGGCCCGTGCAGCCGATGCCGGAGAGCAGTGCCACGTCATCCTTGTCCAGTTGCAACCCATCTACCGCCCGGATGATCGCCCCCAGAACGATGCCAATGCCGCAGCCGGCGCACCAGACGTTCGGAAACTTCTTGCGGTGACGCAGGTAACGCTCGTGAAGGCGTGACTCGTGTGGTTGTTTACTCATTTTCGCTCTCTGGGATTTCGCGGGGAAGGGCCACATATAGGCGTACTCCGATCAGGCAAACCGGCGATAGCCCTCAAGGTCAAGGTGCAAACGCTGGAATAGAGTTTGGACGCGCGGGATGCCGTAGCGACGCCGCTTAATCGTCTTGACCTTGTTGTTGAGGCCCTCCACGAAACCGCTGCTGAGACGATCGACAAAGTAGTTGGCTGTCTTGTCTAGCCAGTTTTCGAGTGTTGTCATGAATTTGTCGAAACAGGTTAACACGCTGCGCCTGACCTTGTCCAGCCACTTCATCAGTCGCCTCTTGGCTTGTTCTCTGGTTAGCTGCATCTCGAAGATAGCCGTGAGTTCCTCACGAAAGGTATAGGCCAGCTTCAACTCAGGCGAATGATCAAACAAGCGATTGAGTTTCTTCCTTTCGTCAGGGGTTAAATCCTTGTTGTTCTTGCGGAGAATCCACATCACACCTTTGATCTCTTCATACTCTTCTTTAGACAACTCTTTCTTCAGGCGGGGGCATTCTCGCTTGCGTACCTTATCAACACAATCACGATAGTTCTTGGCCACGTGAAAACGATCAATCACAACCTTGACCGAGACTTCAGGATGTGCTTCAGCGAACTCTTCCACCGCGTTGACATACCCGTCCCACATATCTGTGCAGACCGTTTTCAGCGTGGGCCACAGGTGCTTCGGGATGGTCTCCAGGAATTGCCTGACGGTTTCCTTCTTCCGGTCTGGTAAGACGGCCAAGAGGGCAACGTGACCGTCTGCTTGCTGGGTGGTGATGATGGCGACGAAGTTGTCCCGCCCCTTGGTCAGGGCAATCTCATCGATGCCTATGGTAGTCAACTCGTCAAACTCATCCCAGTTGACTTGGGCTTGAATACAGCGGGCAATGGCTCCTTCAACAGCATCGTATCCCACGTCTTCCTTGCGGCTCACATCTTCTACCGTGCTGTTGACTAACTGCAACATCAGATGCTGGGCATATGCTTTGGTGTGCAGGCTCTTGGTCTCATACCAGTCTAGTCTCTGAGTGGTGGTTTTCCCGCCGCAGGAGTCACATTCGTATCACTTCGGCTGCAAGCGGATGTAGGTGCGCCGGCCCAGAATAGGCAAGTGCCGTAACTCGATCCACCGATCGCGGCCGTGGAACTTGGTGATCTTGCGGCCGCAATGCTGATAGAGAGTACCCTCCTGTGAGCTTTCGACGCTCGTTTAGATCGACGCTTAACCCCTTGACGTCAGGGATACCCAAGGGCACGGTGATGAGATCGCACGATTGTGGCAAGGGCGAGAACTTGCTCGTCATTGAGAACGTGCCTGTCGTCAGTTGCCCCCATTGTGGAGAAAGTTATCTGACTGCCGGCACGTTGCACGAGATCGAACGCATCAAGTTACACCGGCGGAGCCTGGCGCGAGAGCGTCCTGTGGCTGCGGCTGTCTTCGCCTGGCATATTCTGAACGCCCCGTAGGGCGGAGGTGCAGCCATGCGGCTGTACGTGTCCGTAACCCTCGTCCGTGTGCGGCCCCCCCCACGCCAACCCAGCCTTGCCATAATAGAACTTCCGTGCTAGAATACCTCTATACGGCCGCCCAACCCAACCTAACAAGCAGACAAGCTGTACTTGTCTTTCGTCAGCTTACCCCCTGCTGGATGAAGTTCCTCACGCATATACCATACTATAATGCATAATATAGTGCAAAGCTTGCCAAACATCCTCCTTTCGATCCTCCTACTCCTGCTGGCGGCCTGCACTCCCACCCCCGCCGCGTCCCCCGCGCCGCCCGCGACGGCCACTACACCCTCCG
>Ga0307378_10014182_pt1 | contig 10036 bp, 7 predicted proteins | sample UN1MG_FD_202238 | JGI IMG/M metagenome (GOLD analysis project Ga0307378, IMG submission 202238) | Soil microbial communities from Risofladan, Vaasa, Finland - UN-1 | ecosystem: Environmental > Terrestrial > Soil > Coastal area > Acid sulfate soil | place: Finland: Risofladan, Vaasa | collected... | reverse complement strand
CTTATCGCCACGCTGCTGGGTATACCCTTCGTCAACGAAATTATCGCGCAGGCAGCCGGCACCACCCGGTTCCATCCCGAAGTGCAGACCATCCTGGAGATAGGCGGCGAGGACTCCAAGCTCATCGTCCTGAAAAAAGAGGCAGAAGAAGCCCTCCCGAAGGTTTCTGATTTCGCCCTGAACGGCGTCTGCGCCGCCGGCACCGGCTCCTTCCTCGACCAGCAGGCCTCGCGGATGGGCATCCCCATCGAGCAATTCGGCGATGTCGCTTTGAAGTCGGAGCACCCGCCCCGTGTGGCGGGACGCTGCAGCGTCTTCGCCAAGAGCGACATGATTCACCTGCAGCAGGTGGGCACTCCGGTACATGACATCGTCGCCGGCCTGTGCTTCGCCATGATACGCAACTTCAAAGGACAGGTAATCCGCGGTCGTGACATGGGCAAACCTGTATCGTTCCAGGGCGGTGTGGCCGCCAATAAGGGCATCCGGCGCGCCGTGCTGGAGGTCTTACAGTTCAACGAGACGGATTTAATCGTTCCGCAGCACTTTGCCGTACTGGGAGCACTGGGAGCCGCCCTCGTCAGCCGGGAAAGTGCCCTGCCAGAAGATACCCTCCAGCGCCTGCGGGACTACATCGCCCGGCGGGAATACAACTTCGTGACGCTGCCCTCCCTTGAAGGCGACGACTATCCCATAGAAATCGAGCCGGTTAAAATAGAATCCGAACAGCCTGTCGAGGCCTACATCGGCGTGGACATAGGGTCTATCAGCACCAATGTCGTCGTGATAGATAAAGCTAATAACGTGCTGGCGCGGCGCTACCTGATGACCGCCAGCCAGCCTATAGAAGCCGTGAAAACAGGACTTTACGAGGTCGGCCAGGAACTGGGGGATAAAGTCATCATCAGGGGCACCGGCTCCACCGGCTCCGGGCGCTACATGACCGGCGAGTTCTTCGGCGCCGATGTTATCCGCAACGAAATCACCAGCCACGCCAGGGCTGCTTCCTTCGTGTGCCCCGAGGTAGACACGATTTTTGAAATAGGCGGGCAGGACGCCAAGTACATCAGCCTGCAAAACGGCACTATAATCGACTTCGCCATGAACAAGGTATGCGCCGCCGGCACCGGCTCCTTCCTCGAAGAGCAGGCCGAGAAGCTGGGCATCAGCATCAAGGATGAATTCGGCAAGCTGGGTCTGGCCTCGAAAAAACCGCTGGACCTGGGTGAACGCTGCACCGTCTTCATGGAGTCGCAGCAGAACTACTTTAAGCAGAGGGGCGCCGCTAAACAGGACCTGGTGGCCGGCCTGGCCTATTCCGTCGTGAAAAACTACCTGACCAAGGTGGTCGAAGACCGGAAAATCGGCGACCATATCCTGTTCCAGGGCGGCACCGCTTTCAACCGGGCCGTCAAAGCCGCCTTCGAGAATGTGCTGGGTAAGAAAATAACCGTCCCACCTCAGCACGATATCCTCGGGGCTATCGGCGTGGCCATGCTCGCCAGGGAGGAGATGAAAGCCAGCGGGAAACCGACGCGCTTCCGGGGCTTCGACCTGGCCAGTCGGCAATATGAGCTGTCATCCTTCGAATGCCAGAGCTGCTCCAACCGATGTGAAATCCACAAGGTCGTCTTCGAGGGCGAGCAGCCGCTTTTCTACGGCTCCCGCTGCGGCAAGTGGGACAGCCCGGAGAAGAAAGAAAAACGCCAATCATCCAAGATACCGCACCTGTTCGATGAGCGCACCCTGGCCCTTATTAACACTTATCCTAACGATAAACCCGATAGTCCCAACGGCAAGACGGTGGGCATTCCCCGGGTACTGTTCTTCCACGAGCTTTTCCCGCTCTGGAAAGCGTTTTTCACCGAGCTCGGCTTTCAGGTGGTGCTCTCCGACCCCACCAACCGGCATATCATACGCCAAGGCGTGGAAAACATCGTCGAAGAGCCGTGCCTGCCCATCAAGCTGGCCCACGGCCACGTGCTCAACCTGCTGGAAAAGGAGCCCGATTTTATCTTCCTGCCCGTCCAGTGCACCATGGAAAAGCTCTCGGACGATTTTAACAAGTCGTGGAACTGCCCGCTCACCCAGAGCCTGCCCTTCATCCTGCTGAGTTCCACGCGCATCAAGGAAGCCCTGGTGACGCCGAAAGGCAAACAACCCAGGGTATTGCGTCCGGTTATCCACTCCGACCGAGGCCGACCGTGGCAGAAACAGGTCCTGGGGAAAACCGCCCGCGATGCCGGAATCACCTCGAAAGCCCTGATAGATAAAGCCATAGAGGCCGGGTTTGAGGCATTCGATAATTTCAACGACTGGCAGCAGCGGCGGGGACAGGAGATTCTGGAAAATCTCAAGGCCGATGAAAAGGCGATTGTCATCATAGGACGTGCCTACAACACCTGTGACGAGGCTATGACGCTGAACCTGCCTGAAAAGCTGCGCGACCTCAACATCCTGGCAATACCGCTGGACTTCCTGCCGCTGCAATCGGTAGCCGGGGAAGTCGGCAAAGCCCACCCCAACATGTACTGGAAGGCGGGACAGAGAATACTGTGCGCCGCCAGGATGATTGCCCGCGACCCACGCCTGTTCGGCCTCTATGTCACCAACTTTGCCTGCGGGCCGGACTCATATATGCTCAAGTACTTCGGCAAGGAGACCGAGGGTAAGCCCTTCCTCACCATAGAAATCGACGAGCACTCCGCCGACGCCGGCATCATCACCCGCTGCGAGGCTTTCATTGATACGATACGCAACGCCAGGACACGCGGCACCAGCAAGTATATACCGCTCGTCAGCATATCCTCCAACCACACCAACACCCGGCGCGTCTACGTGCCCTATATGATCGACCACGGCTATGTCCTGGCCGCCGCCATGAGACACGGCGGCGTCGATGCCGAACCTCTGCCGGAATCGGACGAGCTTACGCTGGAGATAGGAAGGAAATACACCACGGGCAAGGAATGCTATCCCAGCATCATTACCAGCGGGGATATCGTCAAGAAAACGATGGCACCGGACTTCGACCCCGACCATGCCGCCTTCTTTATGCCCGCGGCCAGCGGCCCGTGCCGCTTCGGACAGTATAACCGGCTCCACCGCCTGATACTCGACGAACTGGGACTGCAGCAGGTACCCGTACTCGTCTTCGACCAGACCGGCGGCTACCATAAAGATATGGCGTCCCTGGGACGTGGTTTCCGACTCCATGCCTGGAGAGCTATCACCGTGCTCGACTCCATGCAGAAGATGGTGCTGGAGAGGCGACCCTACGAGGTAAACAGGGGCGATACCGATGCCGTCTATAAAGAGTGGCTGCATACCCTGATTAAAAACACCGGGCAGGACGGCGGTGCGCTAAAAGAGCTGTCCGGCCGTATCAGGGACGTTTTTCAAGCGATAAAAATAGATACCGGCACGCCCAGGCCGCGCATCGGCATCGTCGGTGAGATATTCGTCCGCAGCAACCAGTTCGCCAACGACCTGCTGATACGCAAACTGGAAGCGCTCGGGGCGCAGTGCGGCGTGCCGCCGCTTGAGGAATGGCTGGACTACATCGACCACCAGCGGAAGCGGCGGAATCGACTCCACCTGGAAGGCGGCTGGCGCGACTGGGCCCGGCAGAAACTCACCGATATTGTCCAGGAGAACGTCGCCGAGCCTTTGAGGAAGCAGTTCGATAGCTCCATAGAGTCGTTCGCCCGCGAGCAGCCCACGCAGGCAATACTCGACCGCGGCCATAAGTACCTGACGCCCGCCGTCGAGGGAGAAGCTATCCTGAGCATGGGGAGAGTCGTGGAGTACGCCGAGCACGGCTTCGACGGCATCGTGAATATCATACCGTTCGGGTGCATGCCGGGGACAATCGTGAGCCTGCTTTTGCACCAGTTCCGCCAGGACTACGGCCTGCCCGTCTTAAACGTGGTGGTGGAGGGGACTAAAGACCCCGGCGAGTCGATAAGATTCGAAGCTTTCATCCAGCAGTGCCGCGAGCACCTGCTGAACAACCGGCCAAGCCACAAATAGATAATTTTTATCAACCCTACGCCGGAGGAATGGGCATACCCAACTGGCGATACCACTCAAGAGAGTCGATATATTGCCACGCCTCGACCTGCTTATCGCCTTTAAAGCGGGCTAAGACGGCATTTGTTATTGTCATTTTCTTACCCGTCGGAGCCATGTCCCCATACTTGCCCTTGAATGTACCCTGAAGTGTATAAAAAACAGCCACCATTTCCCCTTCCGCGACCATATGTTCAATTTTTTCTTTATAGTCCGGGAAAGCGTTTCTCAGCGCGGTGAAAGATTGCTTTAAAGCCTCAGGACCTTTGACCTCCGGGGTGGTATGGAAGACATAATTTGGAGCGAAAAGCTCAGGCAATATCGAAAAATCTCCTTTGTTCATTGCTGCATTCAGGCGGCGGACACTTGCTTTGTTCTGGGCTGTAGACATGGTATTGACTCCTTTACTTTTTAATATTTTGAGGATGCAGTTAAAACATCTACGTAGCAATTTGACTCTTTATATTCAATAGGCATTACCTCCTTTATCTTTCTATATTACCTAAATAAAAAAAGGGCACCAGCCACCGCCATTAAAGCGGTACCGGCACCCCTTATTGCCTGCCTATCATCTGCCCCTACACGCTGGTAATGTGTTTTAAGGTTCGTTCATGTTACGTGCGAGTAAGATTATACTCCTTTTTCTGTTTTTGTCAATAACGGCATTTTCGGTTATGTTTGGTTTTAGTTGCTTCACCGTATTAACCTCACCCCCTGTTTTTTCAGGTGAACCTATCCCCCTGTATCCCCCTTTCCTTTAATATTGTTGAAGGGAAGGGGGAATAATTTGAAAGAGGGGCTTCGCCCCTCTTAGACGCCCCCTTTGGGGAGCTTGAAATCCCCCTTAGTCCCCCTTTACGAAAGGGGGGAAACCTTGGTGGGGTAAGACCTGCGGGATAAGCAGAGAATGGTACTGGGCGGCCTGGGTGGGAAAAGATAATAACGAGGTGGCGGGGGAAACTAAGGGATAAGCCGATGATGCCGGTCATTTCATCTACGAGATATAAAAAGCACCTTCTATCCCGGTCACTTGCGCCCGGCCAGGGCCGCATTATATCTTATTAACGGAAAGCGAGGTGGCGTATGACGCTGGAAGAGATACAGAAACGGCTTAAAGCTATCGAGGATGCCGAGGCAATCAAGAACATGCACAACGATTATCTTTTTTTACTTAACAACCAGCAGTGGCGAGAAATGGCGGAGTGTTTTACAGAAAACGCCACGGCTAACATCCACGAACCGGTCCGCGGTAAAAAAGCAATCCTGAAATTATTCACCGACGTTATCGCCAAGAAGAACGCCGGCAAGGGGCGGGACGCGCACTTCGCCGTCCAGCCGGTGGTCGAGGTTGACGGGGACAGAGCCAGAGGCCACTGGTTGATATACATATTCATCGCCGACCCGGTTACGGGGAAGGCCCAGAGATGGGTACAGGGAAGATATGACTGCGAATATGTAAAAGAGGGCGGTAAATGGAAATTCAGCGCGCTCAACTATACCAGTCCCTGGCCGCCAACCGAAAATACGGCACCGGGGCATTAGCCCCGGAAACGAGCACCGAATAACGCGTTGAAAACCTACGGGTTAAGCAGAAGATGATACGGGTTGGTCTGGGTGGGAATAGATATTAACGAGGGGGCGGGGTTGTGGCCGTCCAAATACTGGATTCCCGCTTTCGCGGGAATGACAGAACAAAACTTGAATGATGCTAAATAGTTGTTCCTCTGGATTCTGGCCTCCGCCAGAATGACATCAGGTTGGAGTGGCAGCTACTGACCAAATTCCGCTACTCTACCGTCGATTCTCTGCCGTAGAATCGCTCCTTCCAGGTAACACCGGCACCGATAAGCCACCGCCCGCCGGAATAGATAACGTTTATAATGTAGAACAATATCCCGACGGGGTGGAACCAGACCGAAATGGCCGGCTCCCGGAAGCGCTTGTCTATCAGCCACCGCATGAATAGAATCACCGCCAGCTGAAAAACCACAATCCCGCGGTACAGGTAAGGCGCCGAGGTTACAAAAAACCCGTTCCAGAGCCAGTAGAACGGCGCGATATAGAAAAAGTAAGCCGCTAAAACCAACCCGGCCAGTGCTGCCGGTGCCATGGCCGTAATGGAATAAATCGACTTGCCCAGGCCGTGCCACATCGCTCCGATGCTCCGGTACATATTGCAGGAGACCACGGGGGACAGGTCGATGGCGATATGGCGGCCACCGTGACGGCCTACTTCGATGCCCAGCCAGATATCCTCAACGATTCTGGACTGCACCACCTTATGCCCGCCGATACGCCAGTACTCGTCCCTGGGGAAGAGAAGGAACTGGCCGATAGCCATCGATGGTTTCGGTTTTTTGCAACGTTGAAACCACCACAACGGCAGCCAGCCCAGAATGATAAAATACATGACGGGGATAACAATCTTCTGGGGCAATGAGGCAGCCAGCTGGCGGGGAAAGCCGGAAAGCATCGATGTTTTACACTTTATGGCTATGGAAAGTACGCTGCGCAGCATGTGGGGAGCGTGGACTGTATCCGCATCCACAAATAGAAACCAGTCACCTTTCGCCCGCCGGGCAAGCTGGTAGCAGGCAAAAGGCTTGCCCGCCCAGTCCTCGGGCAGCGGCTCGCCCCTGAAAAGCCGGACGCGGCTATCGCCAGCCGCTATCTGGTCGACAATGCCCGCCGTATTGTCCGCCGAGTTATCATCCAGCACCAGAATTTCATAGTTGGGATAGTCCTGCTTCTGCAAAGACTTCATACATGCCCTTATATTCGCCTCTTCGTCCCGCGCCGGAATCATGACGGAGACGAGAGGGGCCGGTCTTGGAATCTTACTGTTACGGCGTGGAGTCTTGAGGCTCCGTAAATTAAGAATAAGATTAACCAGAAAAGCCACCAGACCCGCCGCTATTACCACCTGGTATAACATGCTCCAGCCTTTCTAGATGATAGACAGAGTTCCTCGCATTATCGATTGCACCCAGCGGAGGAGCCTCCCCCGGAAACCGGGAAAGGCATGCAGGTCATCGAAATGCTTAACGGCGAATAACGCCAGTATGCACAGCATCAGTAAGACTTCCCAGGAGCTTCCCCTGGTGACGGCCAGATACGCCAGAGAACCGCCAGCGCCGAATACGACTGTCCAGGCATCGACCTCTATAAAGAGAGCGCCCAGGACCACGCAGGCGATAAATACCAGCAGTACTTCGTATTGTGGCAGCGCCAGAAGCACGCCGAAGGTAACGGCCACGGCCTTTCCGCCATGCCAGCGAAGAAACGGCGAGAAAGCATGGCCGAGTATGGCGCTTATGCCCACGGCGACCATGGCTAAATTAGATAAACCGAAAAGCGAATGCGCCAGAAAGACAAAGGGTACACCCTTGGCGACATCCAGGAACACGGCCAGGTATCCCGCTTTCCCGCCGCCCGCCCGGAAGACATTAGCGGCGCCGGGGTTACCATCGCCATATTCCCTGATGTCCTTGCTCATTAACCAGCGGCCCACCAGCAGGGAGAAAGGAACGGACCCCAGCCCGAAGGCAGCTACTGCCAGCAATGACGTATTAAGTATTTCCATACGTTACCGTTCCCGTCCGGGGATGATACCTTGAGTATCTTGGTATAACATAAACCAAAACAACCGAGGACGTCAAGTGCCGCCGGTATGGCTGCGGTATCGCAGCGCCACCAGACGTAAAATACCCAGCCAGACACTCCCCACGATACCGATAATTATGCCCATCGGGGTGACGAGCAAGATAATATTAGATACTAACAAATGAAAAATACGCCAGGCCGTGCTCTGCGTTACATCGATATCCCCGACCCAGCCGGCAAGAGGAAGGGCTACTTCCATATAAAGAAAGGCCAGGAAAATAGCGCCTAAAAAAGAGGCAAAAAGCAGCACGATAAAATACCAGATTTTCCGCCATGTATGCGCCATCGCCATTATCAGAGACGTGGTCGCCAGCCAGCCCAGAACGATACCGGTGGCATTGTCGAGTCCGACGAAAATAACACAGATAACCAGCGCTGCAAACAGGGCAAGTAATACGCGGGTTGCCAGTCGAGAATTCTTCAGTATCGAAAGCTTTTGCTTTATCTTCTGCACGGTGTGTCCGGACCGGAGCGGTCTTTATTTATCCTAATACCAATGACGACTTTTAGCAAGCTTAACCTCTCCCCATCTTAACCTCTCCCCGTCTTAGCATCACCCCCTTAATCCCCCTCTCCGACCTGCTTCTCTGCGCAAGTGGTTACATTTAACTGGTCAGAGATGGGGAGAGGTTTTGAGAGGGGGGCTTCGCCCCCCCCTCTCTCTTATACTCCCCTCTCCAGCCAATATAAGCTCCGGTTTGAAAAGTGCTTCAGGCTGGAGAGTGGTAAGGGGTGAGGTAAGACTATCAACCAAATGCAAATAGAACCTGTAAATCCCATACTGGCGAGGCAAAGCAAAATGAGGTATAATTAGGCGAAAGCCGGAGAGAAATCCTATGAAGACCGCCTTACGCGAATTCTTAATAATAATCGTCCTTGCAGCAGTCATATACCTGGGGGCGCGGGGAACCATCCAGACCTACGAAGTGTTCATGACCAGCATGGAGCCCAACTTCCACGAAGGCCAGCGGGTGGTGGTCAACAAAGCCTCCTACTGGGGCTGGGTGGGCGAACCGGAGAGGGGCGACGTCATTATCTTCAAAGCGCCCAACGACAGCGAGGAAGACTACATCAAGCGTGTCATCGGCCTGCCCGGCGATACGGTGGAGGTCAAGAACAGTGCCGTCTATGTTAACGACGTAAAGCTGGACGAATCCTACATAATGAGTTCTCCCAACTATAACATGGCGAAAAAGAAAGTCCCGGAAGGCAAATACTTCGTCCTCGGGGACAACCGTAACCAGAGCAACGACTCGCATAACGGCTGGTACGTAGACCGCTCGGAAATCCACGGCAAAGCATGGCTGTCCACCTGGCCGCCGAAGTTGTGGGGAGTGGTGCCCGATTATCCCCTCGGCAACCAGATAGCCAACGCCGACAATTAGTCGGGCACGTTTCGGAGTTTACGCATGACAGACAGAGTCGAGCAGATGTTCGAGAAGTCGGGAGCGGTACTCAAGGGACACTTCCTGCTGTCTTCCGGCCTGCACTCGCCGGTCTACTGGGAGAAATTCCAGGTCCTGCAATTCCCCGAATACACGGAGCAGCTCTGCCGCATGATTGCCGAGCGCTTTCGTGATAAGGATATCCAAGTGGTCGCCGGCCCGACCACCGGCGGCATTATCCTGGCGTACGAGGTCGCCCGGCAGCTGGGAGTACGCGGCATCTTCGCCGAAAAGGAAGAGTCCGGGGGACGGGTATTCCGGCGGGGCTTCCACATCGACCCGGGCGAGCGCGTCCTCATCGTCGATGACGTCTTTACCCGGGGCGGCTCGATACGCGATACCATAGACACCGTCAACAAACTCAATGGTAAAATCGCGGGCATCGGCGTGCTGGTCGACCGCTCTACGGAGAAGATAGACTTCGGCATCCCGTTCTTCAGCTGCCACCGTACAAAGGTCGTCGCCTACCCGCCCGAGAAATGCCCGCTCTGCGCCGAAGGCATCCCGCTGGTCAAACCCGGGAGCAGTAAGCAGAAATCGGGTTAAAACCAGCCAACGACAACCACGTCAATAAAACCTGAATCGGGAATGTGAATTAACCTCACCCCCTGTGTCCCCCTCTCCTGGCGAGGTTATCAGGAGAGGGGGACTATATAACAAGAGGGGCTGATGCCCCTCTTCGCTGGCTACTCCCCTTTTTAGGGGGCGGGGTGGCAAACACTTTGGGCTAAGCCGTAGATGATACTGGGCGGCCTGGGTGGGAAAAGATAATATGGAATGGGGTGGAGTGGTCTGGATTCCCGCCGGAGTTTACCCCGATTTCATCGGGGCGGGAATGACAATAAATCTGCGGGAAT
>Ga0307378_10014180_pt1 | contig 10037 bp, 7 predicted proteins | sample UN1MG_FD_202238 | JGI IMG/M metagenome (GOLD analysis project Ga0307378, IMG submission 202238) | Soil microbial communities from Risofladan, Vaasa, Finland - UN-1 | ecosystem: Environmental > Terrestrial > Soil > Coastal area > Acid sulfate soil | place: Finland: Risofladan, Vaasa | collected... | reverse complement strand
CCCTCAAAGGTGATCTCCGGCGGCAGCACTAAGACTGCAATGTTGTCATAAACACCTCTGGAGTTGTCGGAGCCGAATCCCACCATGCCGCTGCTCAGGCCATAGACCCAGCCGTCGACGACCCTCGGCTCGAAGGTGTGGCTGAAATACTCCCTGTTGTCAGCCAGAACGGTCACCGTCGTACCGTTGATCGCGACCAGGATATTATAGAATTCACCCGGCTTGATTTTCATATTATCCTGTACATCGACATGCCATCCTGTCTCATCCCTGTGGCCTATCTGGATCTTGTTGATAGACGCGTTCAGCCCGGCGAACTTGAAGTCCGTCGGGCTGTAGTAATCGAAGATTACGTAAGAATTGGCCTTCCAGCCGGTGGTGGGCTTTTCCATGGTGATCGTGGCCCGAATCTCGAAGTAGGTGGGCAGCATATCGGGCAGATGGAAGACACTAGCTGCATCGCCACCCAGAGACCCTGCCGACACTTTCAACGCGCCGTTTTCCACGTTCCAGACACCGCTGTCCACAGCAAAGGCTTCCATAGTGCCGCTGTTGACAATGAGCAAACATGTTGATCTGGAAAAAGAGGATCTATGTGCATCTCACATATGTTCCCTGTTTCCCTTGATAATTTCAATCATTTGTGCTTCTCGCAGCTACAGTTTACTATGTTCTTTAGTTTGCAAAAGCCTTTATTCTCGCTTTTTTTAAGCCTCCAGAAGTCGATGGCCCCTTACACCGTCAAGATTTTCTATTTCTTTAAATGATAATCCGCAAAATCCAGGAATCTTTGCCAGTCGTACATCTCGATGGAATGACCTCCCTTCCGAATGTGGTATCACACATCACTCTCTCGGCTTACGGTGTTGGTTCTGGTGCTGGCCGATACAGTCGGATATCGTCAAAGAACACCAGACCCGAACCACCAGCCTGCGGGTTGTTCTTATTGCCTAACCCAAGGGCAATCGTATTGACATTGGCAAGGTTCACGCCCTGGTCGGCAAATGCCTGCAGGTCGATATTCCATTCAGTCCAGTTATCTACCTGTGCTGCATTTGGATTATCGTGATTGACCACTGCACTACCATTGAGAGCAACATACAACGTCTCGGCAGCGTTAGCCGAATCGCCTCTGAACCAAATTGTCAGTGTGTTTACACCTTTCTCGGTCCAGTCACGCGGATAAGTCAACGTCAAAGTTGCCTCAGAGTACCCAACACTGTTGTCGTAGTAAAGTGGCATCGACTGGTTGCCTCCGTGAACGATAGTTTGCTCTGCAAAAGGAGGAGCCTCATAACCAACTAAAGAACCATTTGTCGGGTTGTCATATCCGTCTATCCACACGTTAAATATCCTGTTGCTCTCGGGGTCGGCGGGGTCAAGGTCATTGTAAGATTCAAAATCGTCCGCGATAAGGAAGTTGGCGGTCGTAAAGCTCCAGAGGATGCCTGTCCACGGACTGTCTGGGTTGGTGTTATTGACCTCATCAATCCTCCAGTAGTAAGCAGTATCCCACTCAAGCATTCCGGGGTCATAGCTCTCAGCACCGAGGTCTCCGGTGCCTTTATACTCCGGCGAACCGGTATCGGCATTTCGTACGGCCTCCTGGTCGTTGCCGAAATAGACCTGATGCGAAGCAGCAAAGACTCCCGGCGACCAGGTAATAATCTGTGTCTGCTTTACATCCACAGCACCATTAGACGGGTTCGGGTTCCCGACTGCGCCCTCAGTAGTAAAGCTCCAGACGTCGCCTTTATACGTCTCGATGGCATCAAATTCATCGACCCGCCAGTAGTAAGTCTTAGCCAATTTAAGTGTGTCGGGAGTATAGGTCGTAGCTCCCTGAGGAAGTCCCCCAGCGGCATTGTTGACATCGTCAAAATTCTCACCGAAATATACGGTATGTAATTTTGCGCCGAATCCTGCCGTCCAGCTAAGTTGCACATCAGGATCTACAGATTCGGCGCTATCAGCCGGATCGGGAAAGTATGCTGTCTTGGGAGGAATACTAAAGCTCCAAATGTCGCCCTTCCAAGGGCTGTTCGGCTCGGTGTCATTTACCTCATCAATCCGCCAGTAGTATGTCGTACCCGGAACAAGGCCATCCGGAAAAGGAAATCCGGGAAAGCCAACAACATAAAACGTCGAGGCCTGGTTGGCCCGGAACGTGCCTTCTGCACCGGAGTTGACGTCATCAAAATTCTCACCGATGTACACATCGTGCGAGGCGGCTAAATCTCCAGCCCGCCAGCTCAAGTTCACCCATGTATCCAGAAGCAGGGAACCGTCTTTCGGGGAAGGGCCCAGGGCATATGGATATTTTTCACTACTTTCCATAGCCGCCAGAATCTCGACACCCGACAGAGCGTGGTCGTAAATGCGGACATCGTCTATCGTGCCACTCATGAACCTTCCGCCTAGGGGATCTTGACCGAATACAAGAGTATCGTCAAATTCCTCTATAGCATGAGCGACCTCATTGACGGCGCTCTGCTCATTCATATAGAGTGTTGCTTTATCCGGTTCTATGACCACTGCGGTAAAGAACCATTCATTTTCCGGTATTTGAAATCCTGAACTCCAGGACCATGTGGCATCATTCCAATTGTAGCGTAAATCCCCCCCGGTGCCATAATGAATGCCGGCGATTGTGGAACCCGCTCGGCTGACCCAGATACCAGCCCAGTCAGGCTGGCTTCCATCAAAATTCACCCATGCGGTAAAGGTTGCAGTGTTGGAATTAAGATTCAGCGGAGTACTCACCTCGACATAGTCGTCTGTCCCGTCCAGGTAGAGCCCCCAGCCAAAATACCCTGCAACCCACTGCGGGCCACCCATAAGTGTGCCGTCGAAGCCATTGCCGGAACTGTCATAAGCGATTGTCCCCGAGGCCTCGTCGAGTTTCCAGTGACCCACCAGTTCTGCTGAAGCGTTGCCGGCCAAAGCCAACACCAAAACTAAAAATAGCAATTTTCTACACATAACAGTCCTCCTTAAAAAAAAGTTGAAAAGCCGTGCTTTGGCCACACACCAAAAAACTCATTCCCACAGAAGCGGGATATGACTTTATCGTTGAAATGTTAACACCTCCATTTGCGAAGCACAAAATCGCCTTTACAACTAACTCTGTGTTTTGCATAATAACTCCTCCTCTGTCTAAAAACTACAAGAATTGCGCCCTGTGGATGACCTCAAAACCGAAGATGCCCGCCCATTCGACTTCACTCAGGGCATAGACTTTACAGGCACAAGCTTCACTGCTACTATCTATACCATATTATCTACCTTCCCGTCAAGGAAAATCTCTGGATTATGAGTGGGTATCTATTCTTGATGTGGTTGTGTTTAAGGCTCCGGTTTCCGACCCCTGGGGCACACCGGTGAACCTTGGGCCGATTGTCAATACTTCGGATTACGACAAGATACCGAACATCTCGGCCGATGGACTTACTCTCTATTTCGACTCCAACCGGTAGCATTGATATAAAAGATGTTGTTGGAGGCTGGGGCAAAGCTACGCCTTCATTGAATGAAATTGCTACTCTATCAGGTATCCCGGGGAAAATGGATGTTGACGGAGAAAAGGTTGCATTTCTATGGTTAGACGGCAAATTAAATGAGATCGTGGCTTATAATGAATTTGATGCTTTGACTACATACTTAGTGTGGTTGAGAGTGGCACATTTTGGCGGGCATTTTACAGGTGAGGAGTATGAAGTTGAGCAACAATTGGTCAGAGAGTTGATCTCATCGGAAATCGAAAATGGCAAAATACATCTCAAGAAATATCTTGAAGAGTGGGACCATGCGGTCGCAACGCACAGTGTCACGGCAAAATCAGTGCTGTCTAAGCTCCACTTCCCTTTTCTTTCTGCTGTCGTAGAAACTCTTGCCAGATGGTCTCTATATGAGTTGCTATGCGAAAATAAGCACCTTCCTCAGACACCAGCCATCCGGGAGGATAGTCATGTGTAACAGCTTCGATTTCCTTCATTTTGCCGACGAGCCCCTTACACGTCTCGACGTCAGCCTGTAATTCTTCCATTAGCTTCGTGTATGCTACAACTCGATCCCCTCCCCATTTCATCAGCAGTTCCAAGCATTTCTTTTCGGTTTCCTTTAACTCCATTAGTTCTTTCCTCCAATATATTCGATTCAAAGAGCCTGTCCTACTTAAAAATTCGAACTTGTTTAATTTCAACGACTTATGTAAACTCCCTGAATAACGATTAAGCATTAATTCTATAGGAATATTCGGAAGGAAGCAACCTTGAAAATCCTTGCCAAGCTCATCTTTGAGTTTCTAAGGCTCATATTCAGGAGCAAACAAGGCATAGTTCTTGAAAACCTTGCTCTTCGTGTTTAGCTACCTGAACGCGAGGGGAATTTTTGTGAACCTATTGTTCATTTTGACTGTAAATTGTATACTTTCTCTTGACCTACAATATTGCACATTATGCGTAAAGTTATTGGACAAATACCAAGGCACAGAGAATTAATTAATCGAGGGTGCTATTTAAAAGGTGCAGCTCTCGTTATCAATTTGCCAGGCAGTCCAAAAGGCGTGAAAGAATCGTTGGAGATAATTTTGGACGTCTTGCCGCATACTGTGGACAATGGTCGAAAGGCCCTGAGTTACATCTGGGTCTTATTTTTTTACCCTTGCAAAATAGACATATCGTCTTTAGAGTATCGCTAAACGACCTGAGCAATGGGCCTGCCGTTAAATTTTTATGAAAGAAAAAAGGAGGTATCATATAAGAGTTTGCGATAAGAATGGTATGTGGTGGACAGTAACTTCTGGTACGGAATCTGCGCCTTCTTATTCCGGCCCTCCTCGCGGCGAAGAAGCCCCGATAGAAAAGTATGTATTTCAATGCGAATCTCTTGATGGTCAAAGCACAGCTATTAAAGCGCCTTTTTCTATTAAATATTACGAGCGAGGCCACAAAGACAAATTAGTAGAACTTCTTGAAAAGAAGCTGCTTGAAGAATCACAACAATCAAAGCCCTGAAAATCAGGATTTTATCTTCATCACCGCACCCAAGCCGAACAGAAAAGCCCCTTGTCCTACGCAAGAATTCGAACTTGTTTAATCTCAATGGCTTATGTAAACTCCCTGAATATCGATTAAGTATGAATTCTATGGAAATATCCAGGAGCAAACAACTTGAAAATACTCACCAAGTTTATCTTTGAACTTCTCAGGCTCATATTCAGGAGCAAACATGACATCGTTCTTGAATCTGTGAGGGGCATTGAAGTTCCTCACAAGGTTAAATATTGTGGCACTCTTCGAACCGAAAGGGAAGAGAAACAGAGAAAACAAATTAAACCTAAATGAGGGAACCATATTATGTCTACTCGACAGACGTCTTACCTACTCGCACTGGTCCTGTGTTTGTCTTTCACAACGTGTCCCTTGGCGGCGAAAGAGCAGCCCACGGTGTACGTCACATTCTGGTTTGATACGGAAGATTTCATCTTGCCTCAAGCCGATGACGCGGCGAAAAGGCTGGCCGAGATGTTCGTCAAGAGAAATGTCAAAGCCACCTTCAAAATCGTCGGCGAAAAGGCCAGAGTGCTGGAAGAACGCGGACGGGATGATGTGATTTTGGCGTTGGCGAACAACGACATCGCCTACCATTCCACATACCACAGTGTCCATCCCACACCTTCGGAATACTCCAGGGATTTGGATTGGCACGAAGGCGTGTCGGAATTCATACGCCGGGAGGGAGCCGGACTTGAGACGCTACGACACGTGTTCGGCGTCAACGCCTCGTGCTATGGCCAGCCGGGCGGATCCTGGACCCCGCAGAGTTATGCCGCTCTCCACGCATTTCAGATTCCCCTCTATCTGGATGAGACGTCGCACGTCAATGTGAACAATCGTCCCTTCTGGTATTGCGGCATATTGACGATCCTGGAACTTGGGGACTGTGTTATGAGGACCGGCTGGACGGACGAAGAGGTAAGACAGGCCTGTGCCCAATTCGATCGCGTTCATGAGAGACTAATTCAGGAAGGCGGGGGTATCATCAGCATTTACTATCATCCTTGTGAGTTCGTGCACCGGCAGTTCTGGGATGGTGTCAATTTTGCCCGTGGTGCAAATCCGCCGCGATCGGAATGGAAACTGCCCCCCCTGAAATCGAGCGAGGAACAAGAACAGGCTTTCCATGCCTTTGAAATCTACCTTGACCACATTGTCAACCATTCAGGTGTACGGTTGGTGACGGCAAGAGAAATCCCTTCCTTGTACCCAGACCGAGTCTATTCCCAGCCCTTGACGCGAAGCGATGTTCGGACCATTGCTAAAGCCTTTCAGAAGCGGCTTTCCTATGTTGGCCTGGACAGAAGGATTGTTTCGGCGTCAGAAGGCCTGTTGGCCCTGTCACATTTCGTCGCCAAGATTGATAAAGACCCTCAACCGGAAGAAATCACATTGGAGTTCGCCTACGGTCCGGCTTCCACGCCGCAGCGGTTTGTGACCGAGGGCACGTTCCGCTGGAATGCGATCCAGCAAGCTGCCCAGGAACTCCTTGATACTGTTCATGCAACAAAACAATTGCCGTCCATAATATGGGTGGCTGGCGAGCCTATGCGCCTGGAGGATTTTGCCGTCACATTGGCATCGCTGGTTGCAGCAGAACGCTATTCGGGAAATATTCCGATGCGGCAGGGAGAATTGGAGGCGAAACAATATGTTGCTGACGATTCGCCTCGCCTGTGGGGATGGATAATCTTCCCTAAAGGTTTTAACGCTCCCCGTATGATGGAAATCGCCAGGCTGCAGGCCTGGACGATCAAGCCGGCGGCCTTGCGGAAACAGAATTGAAATCAGGTAAGAAACCAATATTTATCCTCAGAATCCATTGGATACCACGTTGATGACATCGAAAGAACGCGTTCACCGGGCGCTGGAACGACAATCTACGGACCGCGTTCCCATTTTCATGTGGTATCACCCCCGAACCACCCAAAGGCTGGGAAGACTACTGGAGATCCCCTCTAAATATGTACCTCTGGCTATGGGGGATGATATCCGCCAAGCATGGGTTAGTAATAATCATGCGATGGAAGGGATTGTACACGAGCACGATGGCGAATCACATGTCGATGACTGGGGAATAGAGTGGACTCGCATCGATGGCTTCAATCAAATCTCCAAATACCCTCTTGCCGATGCTGACGAACAGCAACTATTGCAGTACAGGTTTCCATTCGACCGGATTGACTTACTCGTCGACCTGATGAAGCCGGTGATGGAGTTCAAAGATGACTACTTCGTAGGCTGTGACGTCTCGCCCTGTGTTTTTGAAATGTACTGGCGTCTCCGCGGCATGGAAAAGACATTGCTGGAGATCGCACTCAAGCCCAATTTGACGCACAAAATGCTTAGGCAATCCGCAGAGTTTTCCATGGCATTTTCGGAGGCAGCCTGTCAGCGATTTGACCTGGATTGGCTTTGGCTGGGTGACGATGCTGCCGGCCAGCGTTCTATGCTAATGAGCCCTGATATCTGGCGGCAAATGGTCAAGCCTTTCTTGAAGCAGAACGCTGAGGTGGGCAAGAGACACGGTCTTTACGTAGCGTTCCACTCCTGCGGTGCTATTCGACCCATAATCGGGGACCTGATTGAAATCGGCGTGGACGTGCTGAACCCAATTCAGTGCAACTGTCCCGGTATGAATCCTTTGGAGTTGAAGAAGGAATTCGGTAAGGATCTTGCGTTCATGGGTGGCGTGGACACGCAAGGAGTCTTGCCCAACGGCACAGCGCATCAGGTTCGCAAGGCAACAGCCGAATTGCTTGAAGGAATGACCATCGACGGCGGAGGCTATATTCTTGCCGCTTCCCACACCGTGCCTCCAGAGACGCCGGACGACAACATTTTCGCCATGTATGATGAGGCGGGCATTACCAAAGAAGAGATTTTCGACAGAGCCGCCCATATCCGCAAATCTTTCCGTCCATCTGAATGCGGTTAGATCGATAATGCTGAGTGCGTAAAGTCTGATTGTCCTGTTTGGCAATGGCCTTCATGTAGTTCCCTGAGGCCGAAACCGTCTCCTTCTCCCCACTCATACTCCAAACAGTAGCCTGATCAGCCCCGACTACCCCACCACGACCCGCGACTGCCGGAAGGCGGTTTGTTGGAGAGACCCGGAGCGGTAGCCCTGAATTGCCGATGGTTGTTCCATAGTTGCTTGGACAGTTGATTGTCATCCAATAGGACCATTGGGGATTCGGACACGCTTGAAGAATTCAAGTATCGCAAGAAGGCTATGTGGATTATCATAGTAACGGATTGACTTCACTGCCTATTCGAAAGGATCATAAGGTGCTTAACACTCTCGAGAGAACGAAGAAGAAGCCAGCGAATAATAGGCCCGGCAGCAGGTGAAGCGCAATCAACAGAGGTACAGGGATCTTAGTCTGCTGATTACTTCCATATATAAATGTATTTGAAGTTATCAATTTAGCTCTCTGAACACATGCGGCCTAACGCACGTGGTCATGAGCGGCCCGCCAGGGGCGTCTCAATGGACCACGATGTTAAGGTATATTTGGTATAGGTATTATTAGGGACGGACCCTAGTAAAATAGAGGGACACTATCCAGAAAACGGGGTGCGTCCCTATTAAAATCCAATCTAATGCCCTTAGCGAGTACAGGCCAACCTCAGTTCGTGGCTTGCTCGGCAATCCTCTCGATCGCGACGGCCGCGGCGCGCCGGACCTGTTCCTCCGGGTCGTTCAGGCAATCCCGCAGAGCGGGAACGGCGGCCTTGGCAGATGGGCCGATGGCGCCCAGGGCCAGAGCTGCTGGCTTGCGAACCTGCCATTCTTCATCATTCAGGGCAAATATCAGCGTCGCGACAGCCGGTGTCGCAGCCGGGCCGATGGCGGCCAACGCTTCGGCAGCGGGCTTACGAACGTGCCATTCCTCATCGTCCAGAGCCTCTATCAGATGCGAAACGGCCGGTTCTGATGCACGACCGATGGCAGCCAACGCCGCGGCGGCCGACTTGCGAACCTGCCATTCTTCGTCCCCCAGTGCCTCGATCAGGGCCGGAACGGCCGGCGCCGATGCGGGCCCGAGGGCGGCCAACGCCTCGGCGGCCGGTTTGCGAACGTGCCATTCTTCGTCTGCGAGTGCAGCGATCAACGACGGGATTGCCTGCTCTGTCACCGGTCCCATGCGTGACAAGGCAGTGGCCGCGGCTTTGCGCACCCGCCATTCCTCGTCAGCCAGCCGTTCGATGAGATGGGGAATGGCGCCCTTCGCACTCAGTCCCATGCTCCAGAGCGCTTCGGCCGCCTGCTCCCGTTCGAGCCACTCGCCGCTGGACAGGGCTTCGACCAGCCTGCGAACCTCCGGGTCCTCCGATGTCATCCCGATTGTTTGCAGCCACGTCTCCACCAACTCAGGCCACCTCGTGATCGGAAGTTCTGTACGACGCAGTCCAAACGCGTGTTTGCCTTCCGCAAACAAATGCATTTCGACAGGCACATTCGCGTTTTTGAGAGCAGCATAGTAAAGAAGTGAGTACTCAACAGGATCTATAGGGTCGTCTTGAGCGTACAGGAGAAAAGTTGGCGGCGTTTGATTGGTGACGCGAATGTCCGGGTTTAGCTTTGAAAGGTCTTTTTTGTAGGCGATCGACATATGGCCTGGATAAATAGCAACCGCAAAGTCTGGACGGCATCTTTCTTTGTCAGCCGCGTCTATGGGCGAGTACGCACGCTCAAAATGCGTGCTTATCGCTGCCACCAAGGGAACCAACGCTTTTTTTGTTTTACAGTTTCATCCATTTTTGATTCTCCGATAACAAGGTTTTCATCCTGCTTCCATGCTTTCCACCTGCTGGCTGCTCACGTCATCACAAAAGCCAAGAATGAGCCTGTCCCCCCGAAAAACTACATCGCCGTTGTCAACAAAGAACTTACGTAAACTTGCTTCGTGCGATTAATTGTATTATCTTAGCGGCATGAACACCATAAGAAACCTTCTGACAAACCTCTGTAAT
>Ga0307378_10014179_pt1 | contig 10038 bp, 11 predicted proteins | sample UN1MG_FD_202238 | JGI IMG/M metagenome (GOLD analysis project Ga0307378, IMG submission 202238) | Soil microbial communities from Risofladan, Vaasa, Finland - UN-1 | ecosystem: Environmental > Terrestrial > Soil > Coastal area > Acid sulfate soil | place: Finland: Risofladan, Vaasa | collected... | reverse complement strand
TTCTGGGAGCTGGTCACGCTGATAGATATCATGCTTCTCGGCCACTGGATTGAGATGCGATCGACCATGGGAGCCTCGCGCGCCCTGGAGGAGCTGGCCCGCATCCTGCCCTCTCAGGCTCATCTGATCAAGGGCGAGGGCGAGCAGCTGCATGAAGTCGATGTTGCCAGCTTGAAGCCGGAGGATCATGTTCTGGTAAAGCCCGGCGAAAAATTTCCCTCAGATGGAAGGGTGCTGGAGGGGGCCACGGATGTGAATGAGTCGGCGCTCACCGGGGAGTCTCAGCCGGTGATCAAGAGGGCCGGAGACGAGGTCATGGCCGGCTCGATAAATGGCTCAGGAGCTGTAACTGTGGCTGTCACGAAGATGGGCAAAGACAGCTACCTGTCCCAGGTGATCGAGCTGGTGAGCCGAGCCCAGGAGAGCCGATCAAAGACCCAAAACCTGGCAGACAAAGCGGCCTTTGCGCTCACGGTTGTGGCTCTAACGGCAGGCAGCCTCACCTTGGCCGCCTGGCTCATCGTTGGAGAGGGTTTTGCCTTTGCCGTGGAGAGGGCGGTGACGGTCATGGTCACGGCCTGTCCTCATGCTCTGGGGCTGGCCATTCCTCTGGTTGTGGCCGTGTCCACATCCCTGGCCGCCAAATCCGGGCTTTTAGTTCGAGAGCGGCAGGCTTTCGAGACGGCCAGAGGCATCTCTGCGGTGGTCTTCGACAAGACGGGCACGCTCACACAAGGCCGTTTCGGGGTTACAGATATTCTTCCTCTGGCCGAATTGGATGAGAACAAAATCCTTGAGCTGGCAGCGTCCCTGGAGGGGCGGGCGGAGCATCCCATCGCCCAGGCAGTGACGAAAAAGGCGGTGGAGAGGGATCTAGCCATCCTCACGCCCCAGGAGTTTCGGCTCATTCCTGGAGAGGGGATCGAAGGCCGGATAGAGGGCAGGGATCTGAAGATAGTCAGCCCAGGCTATCTGAAAGATCTCAAAGGCGATTTTCAGGACGAGCGACTGGAGCAGCTGCTGGGGCAGGCAAAGACGGTGGTGATCCTGCTGGAGGGCAAAAAGCCCCTGGGCGCTATTGCTCTGGCCGACATGGTCCGGAAGGAGTCCCGAGAAGCCGTGGACCAGCTCAAGTCCATGGGCATAAAATGCATGATGCTCACCGGAGACAATCGATCCGTGGCCGAGGCGGTCTCAAAGGAGCTGGGCCTGGATGAGTTCTTCGCCGAGGTGCTGCCCGGTGAGAAAGCGGATGCCGTCAAGAAGGTGCAAGAGAAATACACCGTGGCCATGGTAGGAGACGGAGTGAACGATGCTCCCGCTCTGGCCCAGGCGGATGTGGGCATCGCCATTGGCGCGGGAACGGATGTAGCCATCCAGGCAGCGGACATAATATTAGTAAGAAATGACCCGCGCGATGTGGTCAATATCATTAGCCTCTCCAAAAAGACCTACTCAAAAATGCTGCAAAACCTGCTCTGGGCCACGGGCTACAATGTCATTGCCATTCCTCTGGCAGCGGGCGTTCTATATGCCTGGGGCTTTTTGCTAAGCCCTGCAGCGGGAGCGGTGCTCATGAGCCTGTCCACGGTGATCGTGGCGGTGAATGCGAGACGGCTTGGTATGTGAAATCCTTCCAGTAATAAGTATCTTCAGTTCCAATACCAAATTCCGGAAGAGTCTGATTGGAGATAAGTCAGATTGGAAGTCAACTTTCATTCCTTACTGCGGAATGTGGGATTAATTATTAAATTAATATTTATAGTGATTTCAAGTCTGAACGTTTTTGCGTTAGCACATCTACGTGAGATCATCAAACAGGTAAATATTAAAGCTCCACTTATCGGACAGATTATTGCATAATGCACGATCTTGATTTACAAGGTTCACTGGAGGCTAGCAGCAACGAACTTTAGACGCTTTGTGATATTTTTCCTGCTTCTTGCCTGCCTTAATGCGCTGGCAGCCTCAATCGAGCATGTTCGATTCTCGTAATGATTTTCAGTAAACTTCACCCACGACCAGTGGAAGAAAAAGAAAAAAAGGAAGGATATACAGGCCTGGAGCTTAATGGTTTAAGCCTAAAGGTTTAAATTCGTTTGAGCAAATGCGAGAGATTAAATGTGCGGGAAGGAGATGAAACATTAGGATTCGAAGGGTATACACTATATTTATAGTTTCATTGCTGATTTATTTAGCTTCAGCAGTGGTTACACAGGCTCAATCACCCGTGAGTAGCGCATTCACCGCAATTGCGGCTCCCGAAAATAGTACGATCAAAATCCTCGGAATTGATTCAACCGCCTTCCCAAAAATAAAGGCCAATCTTTTCATCAATAAATTCTGTGCCCTAGCCGGTAACTTGAAACATGAGAACTTCAAGGTCAAGGAAGACGGCAATGATCTAGCAATCGATAATATCTATTTCTCAGGAAATGCCTCCGGCCAGAAGCTCGATTTTGCCGTAGTCTTCGATGATACGGGTAGCATGAGCCAAGAGATAAACGCCATGAAATCAAAGGTCAAAGACCTGACCGACACTCTCAAGGCTTCAGAGATAAATGCCACTTATTCTCTTGTATCCTTCAAGGACAGCGCATCTGTCAAGACCGAATGGACCGATGATCCAGATCTATTCAAGAAAAAGGTAAATTCTCTTCAGTCGATTGGAGGCGATGATGAACCTGAGGTTTCCTTGGATGCAATAGCCACAGTGCTTGCAATGGGCTTCAGACCCGATGCTCAGAAGATTATTCTTGTAATAACCGATGCCCATGCTCACGATAAGAATGATAGCAGTGCATTCTCGATGTACACTAAAGAGGATATTGAGAAAGACCTGAAAGAGTCCGGTGCAATATTCATACTCATCTCACCGACGTTTGAGAAATCAAGTAACTACGTGGACTTGAGAGAGATTGCTAACGATATCCAGAGCACCTGGATCGATATTAATTCTGCTGAGTTCTCGGTCATACTGGAACAAATTCAGGGGATACTAACTGGGACATATGTGATAGAGTGTACAGCACCCGACCAGGCGCCTGCCGAGAACAGGACGATTTTAGTTGTCGTGGACAAGCCGGGATGTGTGAGGGGCAGCGATGCAGGTTCCTATATTTCGCCAGGAAGCGTAACCAGTCCACAGGGCACGCCTTCGACACTTCGCCGGGTCATTGAGCTTTCGATCTCCGGCCGGGTCTTTGATGACAGCAACGACGACGGATTTAAGGGCACTGATGAGGTAGGCTTAGAGGGTTGGAAGGTCCAGCTGCTAGATGGACCCGATGGATACTCAACAACCACAAAGACCGATCGAAAGGGGTACTACATTTTCACCGGGCTTCTGCCCGGAAGCTACCGATTGACTGCTGTATCACAGGGGAAATGGACGGCCACGGCCCCGAAAAAAGAGGTCCAAACGATAGAGCTTATTGACGCCTACAAGTCGGAGATTGACTTTGGATTCAGAGTTTCGGGACACGAACCATGAGGCTTCGATAAGAGTTGTAATCAATAAATCGAAATGCTCCATTTATGTTGAGGATCTAGAAGGCTTAAAGCAACCCCATGTTCTCAAGCTGCATCCTGACGATCCGTGCGCCTTCTTCGCACTCCTCCGGCGATTTGCCGCCCGTGATCACCAGTTTGCCGGAGCTAAAGATGAGCACTACCACTTTGGGCACCTTGATCCTGTAGACCAGCCCAGGAAACTGCTCCGGCTCATACTCGATGTTCTCCAGGCCCAGGCCCAGCGCGACGGCGTTTAAGTTCAAGTCCGACTTCAGATCTGCGGAGGCCACAATATTCTGAACGTGGATCTCGGGCTCCATATCGATCTTCTCGAAGCCGATAGACTTGAGCGTCTTGGCCAGGGTGGTGATGACCGTGCGAACATCCTCGACGTTCTTGGATCCAGTGCAAACTACCTTGCCGGAAGTGAATATGAGAAAAGCAGCTTTAGGGTCCTTGACTCTGTAGACGAGGCCGGGGAACTTCTCCTTGTTATAATCGGAGCCCTCCAGCTCGGCTTCGATCTTGGGCAGATCGAATGCATCCGCCAGCTTGGTGGATGCCACCACATTCACGATATCTATTGTGGACTTCATATGCACGTATATATCCAACCCCTCTTTATATAGTCCGGCATTGGGCCGATGGTGAGCCCTGAAAAATGCCGCTGGCATCAAACGGAGGATTCATTTCGCAAAGGGATATCTCAGCGTCGCCATACAAACCCTGAGAAGAAGGAACTGGCTCACTGAGCATGAGATCAAGAGCAACGGAAAAGGCAGACCCTCGAAAATCTATGCTTTGCCTGCCAGGTCCTTCATCAGGAATATCCTATCGTTAGCGGCTTCCTTGATGGCCAGCACCAGGAGGAAGGATGCCGATGCAGCCAGGCAGAAGACCAAGAAGAGGGCGAAGGCATTGGGGATATGAGAAGCCATAATCGAGCTGAGAGCCCTTGTGCTGGTGCAGCCAGCCTCTCTAATGTCTGAACAAGCACCGTCAACTAAAATTAGACCAAAACCCGCTCGCATTTTCAGAATTTCAGCGTTCTCTGGATCCAGCCTGCACCATTTTACCTTGTAGCCCAGCAGGCTGAGTGCCTGGCTAAATGCTTTGATGCCATATCTCTCGAAGATCTTGAGGGCATCATCATGCCTTTTCACGCCTATCAATTCGCCCTGGATCGTTTCGAGGACATGTTGGCTGATCCCTGGATAATTGCGGGAATCGACCGACGCAAAAATAATAATACCAGCATGTTTGTATCATGCATGGTGATCTTTTCTTGAGCATGTGCGAATCGAAGACCATCTGGTGGGATGGCGGCCTGTGGCTGATCGATCAGACCTGTCTGCCTGGCGAGCTTATGCCCCTTTGCATGAAAAGCGTCAGGCAGCTCATCGAAGCTATCAAGTCACTGCGCGTGCGCGGCGCTCCGGCTCTGGGCGCGGCGGGAGCCTATGGGATAGCGCTGGCAGCAGAGCTCTCTGGGGCTTCTAATTCCTTGGAGATGATGGCTGAGCTGGTGATGGCAGCTGATATGATCAAGGCTTCACGGCCCACAGCCATCAACCTCTCCTGGGGTGTGGATAAGGTGATGAGGGCAGCGGCCCTTCAGGAGACTGCAGAGGAGATCCGAAAAGTGGCTCTTCGTGAGGCGAAGGATATCGCCGAGGAGGATATCCGCATCAATAAGCTCCTGGGAAAGAACGGAGCCAGACTTCTGGATGACGGCGATAACGTCCTCACCCACTGCAATGCAGGAAGGCTGGCCTGCGTGGGCTGGGGCACGGCTCTGGGAGTCGTCCGCTCAGCAGTTGCCTCAGGAAAGCACATCCATGTCTATGCCAGCGAGACCAGGCCTTTGCACCAGGGCTCACGCCTGACTGCTTGGGAGCTGGCTCAAGATGAAATTCCAGTTACGTTGATCTGCGACAGCATGTCCGGCAGCCTGATGAGGAAAGGCAAAATCAACAAGGTCATCGTGGGAGCCGATCGCATCACCAGAGATGCCGTCTTCAACAAGATCGGTACCTACAGTCATGCTGTTTTGGCTCGATATCACAAGATCCCATTCTACGTGGCAGCGCCGCTCTCCACCTTCGACCGCCTGCACGAAGAAGATGACATTGTCGTGGAGGAGCGCGATGCTGAGGAGATCTGCACCCTGGCGGGCATGCGCCTTGCACCCCAGGGCATCGAGGTTTACAATCCGGCTTTCGATGCCACGCCCCTGGAGCTGGTATCCGGACTGATCACGGAGAAGGGCGTCTTCCGGCCTCCGCTCATGCCTCCGATTTGAAGTAACTTTTTTTTTGTGGATCTTTCTAAATCACTATCATACGTCAGTCTATTCCTATTTTTTTTTACGCATTTCCCTAAACCATTTATGCGATCACGCCAATGATATCCTGGGTGAGATGAATGGTAAATATTACAGGACGGATGGGAAAATCCGTCGGCAGTCCAACAGGCCCTGAAAAGTTTGAGCAAGAGTTCTATCTGACCAATTCGGAAGCTGCAACTCTGCTCAGGGAATTGGCTCAGGAGATTGAGGCAGGTGGCAGGGTAGAGGCATCAGCGAGCACCTGGTCCCTTGGTGTCGATCCCATGCAGCCGATTAAGATAGAAGTGCAGTACAAATTCATCAAAAAGGAGCTGGAAATCCAGGTCAAGCTCAAAGAAACGCCTTGAAGCAATTCCTTGCTTCTCCACAATTTTTAAGATCGAAATCCCTGCATATTGGTCGCTTCTGGCAAACGCATTTATTTTTTTCATTTCCGCATTCTCATTTTCCATTTTCTAATTCCGGCGATAAGTGTTTTAAAGATACGAACCCAGTTTTCTCTCATGGATTCTGATCTGGCCGTCATCGGCGGTGTGGGCTTTGCTCTGGAGGGGCTGGAGGATGAGGTGGAGACGCCCTACGGGAAAGTTGCAATCATCCGCTCCAGGATGAAAGGCATCAAGGTCGCGTTCATCTCCCGCCACGGAGCAGATCACCTGCCACCTCATAAGGTCAACTACCGGGCCATCATCTCCGCCGCCAAGAGGTCAGGCGCAAGTGCGGTCATCTCCACCAACACAGTGGGCAGCATGGCCGGGCACCCCATGGGCAGCATCTTTTTGCCGAGTGATTTTGTGGAGTTTACCAAATGCAGGCCCAATACTTTCTTTGAAGAAAAGGCTGTTCACGTGGATATGAGCAGGCCCTATTGCCCAGTCCTACGTAATTCGTTGGCCGAGGCGGCCCGCTCACTTGGTCACCACGTTGCAGAGGGCGTCTACGTCTGTGCCGAGGGCCCGCATCTCGAGTCACCCGCCCAGATCAGGATGATGCGCCAGTTCGGTGATGTGGTGGGCATGACCGGTTATCCTGAGGTTGCCTTGGCCAGAGAGGCAGCTTTATGCTATGCCACGCTATGCATCGTCACCAACCCTGCAGCTGGAATGGCAGGAGGAATTGACCTCGCCATCTCTGAAATCGCAGATCTTATGAATAAGTGCCAGGAGAGTGTTCGAGAGATAATCTACCAGGCGGCGCAAATAATCCCCGAAGAAAGGTCATGCGGCTGCAAAGATGCCCTCGATAAAGCAACGCTCTAGGCCATTGCTAATTGTCTCAAAGAGGTGCCATCAATATCTGAAGACTTTCCAGGCCGAGATTGTGGCAGAGACTTTAAATATTAATTTATTAAGTTAATCATTATCTATGTATTCAAAACGAATTGCAGGATTGCTTTCCTTCGTCGGAGCCTCTCAATTTCTCATCTTCATGCTCACCTGCGAGACGCTTTATCCCGGCTACAGCATTTCTGAAAATATGATAAGCGATCTTGGTGTCGGCTCCACCGCTGCCATCTTCAACAGCTCCATCATCGCCCTGGGCCTGATGATCGTCTTCTCTGCAATTGCATTTCACTCATTTCATAAAAATTATTATTTCACATTTCTATTGATCTTGACCGGTATGGGTGCGGTGGGCGTCGGCCTTTTTCCTGAAAATTTGAGCCCTTAACACGAGATCTTCGCCGACATTACCTTTTTATTTGGCGGACTGTCTGAGATCTTCTCCTTTGCCTTGATCAGATTTCCCATGTCTGTTGTGGTCATCATCCTGGGCGGTCTGACTTTGGCCTCCTCGGTACTGTTTGTGCTTGAGATCTACCTGGGGCTGGGTCCAGGCGGCATGGAGAGAATGATTGTCTATCCGGTGATCCTCTGGGCAGTGGGCTTTGGAGGATATTTGATGGCCTCGGAGCGAAGATAAGGTCGAACCCTTCTCTTGGTAGTCGCAGAAGCAAAGGATTAACCTCCTGGCAATCATCAAGCATCCATCGAAAGGTAGAGGAAAATTATGCCTGAACTTCCTGAGGTGGAGATGGCTCGAAGGTATTTGGAGGCCACCTCTCTCTTCCAGACCATCCGGGCGACAGAAGTCAAAGACGGGCGCATCCTGGCCAAAGTATCAGCGGACAGCCTGGTGGAGGCCCTGGCCGGGCGGCAATTTCTCTGCGCCCTGCGGCACGGCAAGAGGCTCTTTTTGAAGCTGCACGATTCGCTCTGGCTTACCCTTCATCTGGGCCTCACGGGAAGCCTAATCTATCTGGAAAGCGGCGCAGAAGTGCCACGCCACACCCGCCTGCAGGTCTCTTTCGATAACGGCCACAACCTGGCCTTCGATGACCCCAGGATCTTCGGCGAGGTGGGCCTGACGGAAAGTCCCGAAGCCTTTTTAGTGGAGCGAAAGATCGGACCTGATGCCTTGCAGCTTGGACCGGTGGAATTTTTAGTGATCATGAGTGGCAGAAAAGGCCTGATTAAGCCCGCCCTGCTCAATCAGAGTCTGATTGCGGGCCTGGGCAATCTTTACGCGGATGAGGCCCTCTTTCAGGCAGGCATTTGTCCGAAAACCCAAGGCCTGGATGATGTGCAACTTCATTCTCTCTTTTTTTGGATTCAGGAAGTTTTGAGGACGGCTCTTGCCACTCATGCCGATCTGGAAAAGCTGCCCGATTCCTATCTCCTGGCCCACCGCCACAAAGGAGGCACGTGCCCTCGGGACGGGGCTCATCTCCTGCATGAGAAGATAGGCGGGAGGACCAGCTACTTTTGCCCTGTGCACCAGAAAAAGGGGCTTTAAACAATTGGATTTTTTGAGATCATTAGGGGGGCTGCAAGAATTTGATCTATTCACTGTCCCTGCAAGGGAATATATCATTCTCAGCCATGTATGATCACCCCACCAGGCAGTCCTGAAGGCGGCCAACTTGGGCTAAACGGACATCCAGCTTGGGGGCTGGGCATGATGAAGGTGCACGTATTCATAGGCGAGCGAGTGCAGGTGGACAAGTCAAAGGTCAAAAAGGTCCGCATCTAGAATCAGGAAGAGCTTTGAAGCATGAGTTGCAACACTGCAGATCGATAAAAAAATAAGAGAAAGTAAGATTGTTCTAAGCATAGGCCGTCAAGGCGATGTTAAGTTTGAGGGCAAATTGTCCTTCCAATCATAAAAGGAGTAAATTCTTGCATCATAGCCTAAGAGCGTTAGCACAAGCCAGGTCATGGATGCCTTGACTCCCGTATTCGTATAGACTACCACAGGCCTATCCTTTTCGAGCAATGAGAATGTCTTTTGCAGTGTAGCCTCGTCCTTGATCCTCTTGCCGTTCAGGACGGCATCATAGGGTATATTAATGCTGCCGGGTATTGATCCAGCTTCAAAATTCTTAGCAGATCTGGCGTCTATGATCTGGGGCCCTTTGCTGTCTACATATTCGTAAGTGGCCAGAAGACCTGTATTTATAGTAGTAGGAATATAGTTCTTGCGGGTGAGATTTACTGGCTTCGTCACAGTTGGCTGCTTTGCAGCGATCCAGTCCTCGATTCCTCCATCCAATAATCTGACTTTTTCGTGGCCCAGATACTTCATAATCCAGTAAACATAAGTTGCAGCCGACGGTCCGCCACCGCATGGCTGGCATTCGCCGTATATTAACAGTTCATCATCTGCTGCTATGCCAGCCTCACCTAAAATCCCGGCCATCTCGGACACCGGCTTGAGAACTCCGTTCCGTTCAAGGAATTTATTATAAGGGATGTTAATTGCGCAGGGAATATATTCCGTGGCATTAGGGCTGATATCGAGAATTATGCCGGAGTTATTGACGCTACCTAGCGGCGTTAGCACAGACGCGAAGCTTGTTGTGCCCAACTCATTCTGAATGCATCCGGCGACAGAGACAATGAGCAGAAGGAGTGGGACGATCAGATATGCATTAAACCTCATTCATACACCTTAGTGGACCTTTCTATCTAGAGATGACATGAGCATATGTTTTTTGGAAGTATTTATCGCTATGCATCATTATGCATCATTATGGCTTATGTGTGCTGTGGCTCTATTGAGCGCATGTTTCCTGAGAATAGAGGTACTAATTTGCAAGAACGATAATTATAAATAGAAATTGTTAATATGTTACTCATTGTGGGAGAAATTATACAAAAGGATCTTATCAGCCTTGA
>Ga0307378_10014177_pt1 | contig 10039 bp, 7 predicted proteins | sample UN1MG_FD_202238 | JGI IMG/M metagenome (GOLD analysis project Ga0307378, IMG submission 202238) | Soil microbial communities from Risofladan, Vaasa, Finland - UN-1 | ecosystem: Environmental > Terrestrial > Soil > Coastal area > Acid sulfate soil | place: Finland: Risofladan, Vaasa | collected... | reverse complement strand
ATAGTAGGGTTTCAGAGTGTATCAAGGGCTATTGTATATGTAGATCAGGATTTAGATGTAGATGGTTTAATGATGCTTGGTGAATTGACAGATTTAACAGATAGTGAAGGAGACAGTAGTGGTGAATATTATGATCCAGGACAACTTACTAATACTTATATCATCAAACGTTTTGAGAAAACACCTGCTCTTAATAGCACTACTGATTTTAACAGGAAAGCATTTCTGACACCTTGGTTAACATAACATGATATGGGAGTAGTACAATATAATCCATCAAGAGGACTGACCAAATTAAGAGGTTTTAATGCTGTTGTTACGAATCTTAATAGAGAGATAAAAAAAGTTAAAGGAGGTACACTTGAAGGACTTATTGAAGCTGCAGGAGAAATATATGAGGAGACAGAAAGAGGAGAGCCTATTACTCCTGTTGAGACAGGTGCATTGAGGGCAAGTTGGTTTATTTATTCTAAGAGAGGTGATGAGTCAGGAAACAGGAAATATAAAGGACCAAGTTCAAGAAGTGTTTCTCCAAAGAAGAAAAAGAAAGCACGTATATTGAAAGAATCACGAAAAGAAGAAATGGCAGGTGCAAAAACAATAGTTGGAAAAGCAAGTGATATAATTGTCGTAGCAGGGTATAGTGTTCCTTATGCAGCATACGTTCATGAAGGGATAGGAGGTACAGGTTCTATAACCAAATGGACGAGGAAGGGTTCAGGGAAATGGTGGTTTCAGAGAGCTGTTAATAGCAGTTCAAGAAAAGTATTAGGTATAATAAAAAAGAATGCTCAAATAATTTAATAATGAATGCAAGTAGTGTAGATATATCAAATATGCTCGTAGCTGATACTTCGTTAGGACTGACTATAGCAAGTAATTTATTTGTCGGGAAAGAACCTACTACTCCTGATAATGTAGTTACGATATATGATACATATGGCTTTCCTAATCAACTTACTCTTGCAGGGAAAGGTGAGGATTATTATTATCCTACCGTACAGATTAGGATTCGTAACAGAGATTATCGCACAGGATATAATTTAGCACATAACATAATGGTATCACTACATGGTCGGGCACAAGAGACATGGAATGATACTTTATATTCCAGAATCGCCAATACAAATGGAGTTTCTCTGTTGGATTGGGATGATAATGGATTGGTAAGGTTTATCGTAAACTTTGAGATTCAAAGACGATAGACAATTGTTTAATTAAACATTTGAGAAGGAGGTAAAACACATGGCAAGCAGTGCAGTTTCCGGAGTAGGAACACAATTTCGCAGATGGAGTGGGACAGCATGGGCTGATCTATCAGAAATAAATTCTATTTCCGGTCCTACTATGACCAGAGATTTTATTGATGTTACATCATTAGATTCTACTGGTGGCTATCGTGAGTTTATTGCTGGGTTTAGGGATGCAGGGACAATTTCCCTGTCAATGAACTTTACTCGCAATACTTATGAAGCATTCTTGGCTGACTTCGAGAGTCCGGATGTTCATTATTATGAGATCTGTCTTCCCGATGGTGAGCTTACTACTATTGAATTTGCAGGGTTAGTTACGGAAGTTCCGATAACTATTCCTACAGATGACAAGATTACTGCTGATGTAACAATAAAGATCAGTGGTAACATTGAAGTGGCTTCGGGCACTTATGATGAAGAGCCATCAGCAGTACCTTATGTTTAACCAATAGGTATTTCTATGGTTTAAGAATAAGTTCTAATCAAGAATTTTTTAATAACAAAAATAATAATTACTAATCATGAAAAATTTATTAAACAGAGAAAAGCTCCTTGCAAAAGAAGAACTTGAAGTAGTACAAGTAGATTTGGGAAAAGATGAATTTGTATATGTACGTCAGATGACAGGGCGAGAAAGAGATCGTTTTGAACAATCTCTAAGAAGAGAGATTAAGAATAAAGCAGGTATGGTGGATGGATTTGAAATGGTTTTAAATGATTTCAGGGCAAAACTTGCTGTTGTGACTTTATGTAATGAAAAGGGTGAATTGCTTCTTAAACCAACTGATTATCCTCTATTAAGTGAGAATATGAGTGCTGCAAGATTAGAGAAAATTGTTAATGAAGCACAGAGATTAAATGCAATAACTGAAGAAGATAAGGAGGCATTAGTAAAAAACTCAGAAGCCGTCCTGGACGGCAGTTCCAATTCAGACTTTGCAGAGAACTTAAGATAATACATCCTGACGTTCTTTTAGGTGGTGAGAAATATATATACAGAATATTTGGTATTCCATTTATGATTAAGACCAAAAATGGATTAAATTCTTATCAACTCAGTGAATGGGAGGCATATGATAGATTAGATCCAATAGGTGAATGGAGAGATGATTTTAGAGGGGCTAAATTAGAGGCATTGATAATTAATATAGTTCAGGCATTATTTCCAAAAAAAGGAACAAAGGCAAAAACATTTAATCCAATTGATTTTATGCCAAACTGGAGTGGAGAGGAGAAGAAGCCTGAGAAACAAAGTATAGAAGAAATGAAAAAAGTATTGCTTGAATTAGCAGCTTCACAAAATAAGAAGGTGAGAAATAAGAAAACACCACCAATAACAAAAAATAAAGAAGCATGAATATAGGTGCGCTAACAGTAACACTTGGAGTAGATACATCTGGATTAACTCTTGCCAATACTCATTTATTGAGTTGGGAAAAAAAGACAACGACTACTTTAAATAGGATGTCTCAAAGATGGAGGACATATGGTTATTTGGCTTCTGCTGCCTTAACTCTTCCAATTGTAGCAGCATCAAAAGCAACTTTCAAAGCTGCGAAAGATTTTGAATTTTCCATGCAAAAAATTGTAGGACTTACTGGTACGGCACAAGATACTGTTAATGCTTGGAGAGAAGATTTATTAAAACTTGGTCCTGAATTGGGAAAATCACCACAAGAATTAGCAGAAGGATTATATTTTATTGCTTCTTCTGGTATTGCTGGATCAGAGGCTATGAATGTTTTGAAATTATCAGCTAAAGCAGCAGCTTCTGGATTAGGAGAGACACAAACAGTAGCAGAGTATTTGACATCAGCCTTAAATGCATATAGAGGCACAGGATTATCTGCTGCGTATGCGACTGATATACTTGTAGCAGCAGTAAGAGTTGGTAAAGCAGAAGCTTCTGGATTTGCATCAGCAATGGGAGCTGTTATTCCTATTGCTTCTACAATGGGAGTAACTCTTGATCAAGTTGCAGGAGCAATGGCAGCTATTACTTTAACTGGATCTTCTGCAGCACAGGCAGCAACATATCTTAAAGGTATGTTTAATATTTTATTGAAAAAATCTGAATTTGGAGAAGGCGCAGAAGCATTAAACTCAATAAAGACTTCCTATGAAGAACTTAGAGCTATTTTAAAAAGTGGTGGGATAATTCCTGTAATAGAAAAAATTAGAAAAGGTATGGATGCTTATGGAGATACTTTAGTGGCAAAAGTATTTCCTAATATTCGTGCCATGACAGGAGTTTTGTCATTATCTGGAAAGAATTTTGAATATAATTCAAAAATAATGAAGGAGGTAACAAATTCTGCAGGTGCATTGGGGGCGGCATGGGCAGCCGTATCAAATACTATAAAAATTAAATTTGATAAAGCTATTTCCAGTGCACAGGTTGCTATGATAACATTAGGAAAGTCTGTAGCAGAAGCAGTTATCCCTGTATTGCAATGGTTAGTTAAACAATTACAAAAATTAACAGAACATTTTAATTCATTAAGTGATTCTCAAAAACGTTTTAGAATAATTGTTGCTGCTGTTGTGGCTGCATTAGGTCCTCTATTGATGATAGCCAGTGTTATTGGATATTCAATAAGTGGATTGATAAGTCTTGTAACAAAATTAAGTGCTGTTTTTATATTTATGGCAAAAACTATATTAACAGCAATTCGAAATCAAACAATGTATAACGCAACACTTGTTAGTGGTATGTCAAATAAAGCTAAATTCGCAACTACATTAATAAATCCATGGGTACTTCTTACTGCAGCTATTGGATTTGCTACAATAGCACTTGTAAAATATATGAAAAAAATGGATGAATTACCAGAACGGGTACAAAATCTTAGGGATAGTTTTAAAGGAATTGTAGCAGAAGAAAAAGGAATTGAAGATATGTTATCTGTTTCATTTGCTATGGATCAGGGTCAATTAGAAAATTTTAAAAATGTGCTTGAACAAAGATTACAGATATTAAAAGATGATAGAATTAAACTTTTAGCATTACGAAATGACTGGTTTGTTGATGATAAAAAATATGCTAAATTACAATCTGATCTTTTAATAAATACGAAAAATCTTGAAAAATGGACTATTAAAAAACCTGGTTCAGTTACTGCTAATTATTTTGCAAAAGAAGTAGAAAAAAGTAGAAAAGCATTAGCAAAGTACACTACTTCTTATATGGTCGGATTAGATAAAGATGTTGCAGAATTTGATAAAAAAATTGCGGGTACTTTAAATAGTATAAAAAAAGTAAATGAGGAGGTAAACAGGATTCAGACTGATCCAATATTAAAGGCATTTGAAGATCAGAAAAAGGCATTTGAAGATCAGAAAAAAGCAGAACAATTAGCGTTAGATATATTTGAAGATTTGGCAAAAGGAGAACTACAGATTTCTCGTATGACCAAGCTATTGGGAGAAACATTTGATACTGCAGGAGAGAAAACGAAATTATATAATAAAATATTAGAATCATTAGCTAAGACAACAATACCTTTAACAGATAAAAGACTAAGAGAGTTAACAGGCTTGATACAAACATTGAGTCATCAGGAATTCTTTAAAGAATTAGAAAAAGACTTACAAAAATCCGTGATGCCTTCTCCTGTTCAAAATTATGATTATTCGGAAATGTTTTCTAAATTATCAGGAACACGAGGAACAAGTGAACTTAATTTTATGAAACAATTTCAAACAGAATTAGACCTCATTACATTAAAAAATAAAACATTAGGAGAATCTTTTAATGCAGGAAGAGCACAGTTGACATATTTTAAGCAAGTTTTAGAAAAATTATGGGATGCTGGAAAGAGACCAGGAGATTTTATATTAGATCAAGTTATAACTAGAATGAAAGAACTCACCAATCAACAATATGCTTTAGATTTATTAACTGATGCCTTTACTGATTTCTTTAGTATTACAGCAAAAGAATTTGCACATTTTGATGAATTTATAAAGAGTTGGGTTAATTCTGTTTTAAGAAGTTTCCAAAGATTAATAGCTGAATTGTTAGCTAAAAAATTAGCAACGCTTCTTGTTAGTATATTTTCTGCTGGAGCAGGAACAGGGATAGGGGCATTACGTACTACTCCTATTGCTGGACTTGCTCAAGGAGGTGTCGTACCTCCTGGTTATCCTAAAGATACATATCCTGCCATGCTTACTTCAGGAGAGACAGTCATTCCTGCAGGAATAGGTAATCTACAGAATCAGACATGGGGAAATCAATTTGAGACAGTAGTATTTGAAATCAGAGAAGATAGATTAAGGGGAATCCTAAATAAAGGTAATCGTAAAAATAACTTGTATTAATGGCTTACGGATTAAAATATCAATCAGATTTCTATAATCGTTATGAGAAATTAGTCTCTGTAAAGATTTATAAAAGAAATTATGGGGATGAGTCAACATCTGTAAGAACATCACAAGTTGAAATAAACTTTAATTATCAAGATAATGATACTCCCATAGCAGGGACAGGTGCAAAAATAGTTATTATTAATGAAGGGGAATTTACTTCTTTGCAGGATTTATTGACATCTAAAGAGAAAGAGTTCTTTTGTACTATAGAATATAATAGTGTTTTAGTATTTCAGGGATTCTCATTGTGTGATTTGAATGAACAACAATTCATGCCAAAAGCAAGAATAGCAGTTCAGTTTACTGATTATATGAGAAGATTGGAAGGGAAATATTTGAATTGTTTGTCTGACATTGGAATTAATACGACTGTTTTTAACACAATTGAAGAAGCTTTAGTAGATATTGGTTTAGATTATAATTTATATGTTAATTCTACTTTGTTTGAAGAAAATATGAATCAGGAAGCACAGGATACTTTTCTGGAACAAACATATGTAGAAAATAATATGTTCTTTACAAGTGCCAATGATTATGATGATGCTTATACAGCAATAAATAAATTATTACTTTCATTTGGGGCATTTTTGTATTCTCATGGAGATAAATGGGTTATAGAACGACAAGAAGATATCACAAGAGATGGTGATTGGGTTATGTTTTCATCAATAGATAGCGGAGGTGATAGTAGTGAAGCAGATTCTATTATATCAAGTTTGAAAGAAGAGTATAATAAACAGGATGGAGACTTTGACTATATTGAAGGCAGTCAGATAATAGAATATGAATCAGGATTACAAATGCTTATATTGAATTTGAAAGATAAACAATTAGCTTCATTTGTATTTAATAACTATACACTTGATATGCTGACTGTGAATGATGATTTTCCTCTCTATAATGATTCAGCAACTCCGCTTGTCCTTCGTACTTGGTATAGACATGAAAATGTTGTCCCTATAGCTGTAAATTATGCTTATCAAGATATGCAGACATATTTTGAATGGACATATAATTATGATCTTTCTCCTACCATATTTAAAACACAAGGATTATATTACAGGTTTGCAGTTCAATTTAGTCCTTCGGAGAATACTCCTATTGTAATGAATATTACATATAAAATGTCTCCTATCATGGATTATTCAATTGTAGATTCTTTCATGATATTATTTGCTTTACGCATTGATGGAGGAGAAAGAGATGGAGAATATATTGGAAATATACCAGATGTTTTAGGGAACATTATTCCATGGATTGTGACAGCAAATGGGACAAATGAATTTATTACAGAACAGTTTACAGTTGACCCCAATACAGGGAAAACATTTACAATGAGCAAAACTCTTAATTTTACAGATCAATTATTTTTGAGTGCTGGGGGAGGATTAGGTGGTACTTACTATCAGCTTTGGGAACAATTAGGAAGTCCTGCAAATCAAGAATTTACTATTATGTTTTTCCCTATGTATTATTTTAAACCTTTATATGTATCTGTAGTAAGTCATAATTACATAGGCGATATAGAAGTTACAATTACCCAGCCAGAAGTTCTTAATAAATTAACATATTATCTTAATGAAGATTTTATTAAGACTAAATCAATAGATATTGATTTTTTTGATTTGGATAATGTAAATTTTAGTAATGGATTTATGATAGGAGATAATGGTGAAACAAAAACTAATGTATGGATTTCAGAAGATTCTCCTTCTTCGATTCCTTTAATGGATATTTATGCAAAGAACAAGTTTCGTAATTATAGTAGAACTATTCATAAATTAAAAGCAAACATATCACATGATGGTTATATGAAGCCATTCTCGATATTGACAGATGATAATATAGTAGATGATTCTTCAGCTAATATCAATTTTATATTACAAAATTATACTTGGGATTTATATGCAGGAATATATACTATTGAAGCAGAAGAATATACAGATGAAGAAGTCTTATTAGATATAACAAATAGTCCTATTCCTTCTGAAGAAATAGAAGTACCTTCAGATTTAGCATTAAGTCAAGATGGCATAGATGACCCTGTCGATGTCTCATGGAGTGCTGTAACAGGAGCTACAGGATATCTTTTACGAAGAAAACCTTATTATAACGGAGTAACATGGGATGATTTCTGGTCAAGTGTATATTACGGTTCCGATCTTTCTTATGAAGATGATATTATTGCCAATGAAGGAGAAATACCTGATAGCACTACTGTAACATATCAGGTATCTGCTTATACTGATGTAGGATGGGGTGCATGGAGTGCTGAAGAAGAAATAGAATTTTCAAGTTCTTATTAATTATGAGTATTACAATCTATAAAATTGCTTCGTATATCAGATGGGATTCTGAAGGGACAGTTTTGACTGTAGGAAGAACTACCAGCAGTATTCCTGTTGGAGTAACTTCAATGTTTGGTAATTATTATACGAAAAATGAATTACAGACTTCTGGATTATCTATAGTTAATTTTGATAATATATCTGATGCTTATCATAATAATCTTTTAGATATACAGGGAGGAGTAAGTACATCAAGTGGTGATAGCAGTGGTATTGATGCGGAATATTACCATTTAGATGCATCAACATATTATAGAGTTATTGCATGGAATTTTGAGGATTCTATTGTAGAAGAGTCTGATAGTGTTGTTCATCTTGTAAATGACGAAGACTCTCCTGGTAATAGTAAATTATATGGTACTAATGGTTCAGGAAATAAAGGATGGTATGATATCCCTACGGGAACTGTGGATATATCAGGTACACCTGTCAATAGTCAAGTTGCTGTATGGACTGATGCTAATACAATAGAAGGAGCATCTTCTCTGACATATGATGGTTCTAATCTACAACTTACAGGTGATATTGGGTCAACAGGAACAAGAATAACTAAGGGTTGGTTTACTAATTTAGAAATAACTAATGTTCCTACAGTTGGTGGAAATGCATTAGGAACAATTTATGCTGCCATTGGACAAACAATGTATATTGGCACTACTGCCGTAGCAATAAATAGGAGTAGTGCTGCCTTGACTTTGGCAGGTATTACTTTAACTACTCCAGATATAGGAACTCCCTCTGCTGGAGTATTAACAAACTGTACTTTTCCTACACTTAATCAGAGTACAACAGGATCAGCAAATAGTTTAAAATCACCAGCCACAACAGGATTAATGACTGTTACAGGTATGGGAGCAGGACAGACCAGAGCTAAAACAGTAAGAGATGCTAATGATACTATATTAGAATTGGGAGGGTCATATACTCCATCAGGTACATGGAATTGGACAACAGCATCTGTAACATGGCCTACTTTCAATCAAAATACAAGTGGTTCCGCGGCAACATTAACTACACCAAGAACAATTGGAGGAGTATCATTTAATGGTTCTGCTAATATAACTGTTGCCAGTGCTACAGGAGGATTTACCGTTACAGGTGGAGCCTTGACCCCTGCTACAAATGATGTTTCTGCTTTAGGAACATCAACTTTGATGTGGAGTGATTTATTCTTAGCATCTGGTTCAGTTATTTATTGGAATAATACAGATGTTACTTTGACTCATTCTTCAAATACGTTAACTCTTGCAGGAGGTAATTTAGCTCTTGGAGCAAATAATCTTACAATGACAGGAGCGTTGGCAGCAACAGGAGCGAGAGTATCTAAAGGATGGTTTACAGATTTAGAAATAACAAATTCTCCTACAGTTGGGGGTACATCTATTGCAACTATTTATGCAGCAATAGGGCAAACTATGTATATTGGTACTACAGGTGTTGCTATAAACAGAGGTAGTGCAGCATTGACTCTTGAAGGTATAACATTAAATGCTACTGATAATACTATTACAGACGATTCAACTGCAGCAGGTGATTTATTAAAGGGCAATGGTAGTAAATTTGTCAGATTTGCTATGGGAGCATCTTTGCAAGTCTTAAGAACAAATTCAGGAGCATCAGATTTAGAATGGATAGATCCTCCATGGACTACTGCTTTATGCTATGATGTAAGAAACTATGATGATTTAGAAGCTGCTGTAGCTGCACTTGAAGATTCTTCTGAAGGGGCAGAAGTGACATTAGCTATTCCTGATAATCAAGTTCTTGGAGATGATCTTATTATTCCGGAAAATATAGCAATCTGGATTTTAAATGGTGGAAATATTACAGTATCAGGATATACTCTTACGATAAATGGTCCTTTTGAAGCTGGGCTATATCCAGTATTTGATGTTGGTTCTGGAACAGTTGTCTTTGGTGCTAATTCTGCAAGAGAGGCATATCCTCAATGGTGGGGAGGAACTGCAACATACGGTATAGACCAAACAGAATATATAGAAGCTGCTATAGCAAGTGGATTATCAGTATTCTTATCAAATGGATCATGGCAATATAATATTACAATTA
>Ga0307378_10014176_pt1 | contig 10039 bp, 12 predicted proteins | sample UN1MG_FD_202238 | JGI IMG/M metagenome (GOLD analysis project Ga0307378, IMG submission 202238) | Soil microbial communities from Risofladan, Vaasa, Finland - UN-1 | ecosystem: Environmental > Terrestrial > Soil > Coastal area > Acid sulfate soil | place: Finland: Risofladan, Vaasa | collected... | reverse complement strand
GCCGACGATGATATTCGCATCGTCGGTGGCCGCCTCGGTCAGCTTGACCCGCGCCTCGAAGAAGAGCCTCTTCGTTGTCGAGAACAGGAACGCCTCGGTCATGCTGGACACGTACGACTCGTTCTCGTCCGTGGCGCCCGTGGCGATGCTGAGCACGCCACCGGCGCCGTCGGTAACGGCGATGGTCCCGCCGTCGGTGACCTCGGCGTACCCGCCCACGGTCGCCGTGGCGTCGTAGGCGAAGAAGTCGTCCCAGAACTCGATATTGCCGCCCTTCGTGGCGAACAGGTCATTGCCGCCACGGGGACCCCAGATGATGCCGTCGATGATCGCCGTGTCGGCGGTTGCCGCGGTGAAGGCGATGCCGATCTGCTTGCCGACCGCCGTACTGGATGCCTTCCCGTCGGCCGCGACGTAGAGCGCCGCGCCCGACGCGATAACAGCGCCGGCCGTGATCTTCTCGATGCAACCCTGCAACGGGTAGATGGCCACATTGTCACCCGACGCGCACGCGTCGTAGGTGATGCCGACCGGCTCCTCGCCGGCGTCGGCGTAGACCGCCGTGGAACTGGAAATCTTGACGAAACGGTACTTCGCCAGGGCCTCACCGGAAGTCATGGTGAACGGCCCGATGTTTCTTTCTGCACTCATGGTGCTGTTCTCCTACGTCATGGGTTTCTGAAGACCGACCGCGTTACGCCGTGGCGCGGGGCGCGGGCTGCTGGCCGGCCAGCCACGCCTTGTGCTCGGCCGGGAACTGCTTGCCCGCGTCGAAACGCGCCTTGTCGGCACTGACGCCGGCGGCAACCTTGTCGAGCACCTGCTGCTCGTAGGGGTTGGGCTTTTCGACCTCGGCGTCCGTCGCGGCCGCAAGCGGCTCGACCAGCCCCGCGTCGGCCGCGATCTTCAGCCGACCCTGCGCGGCGACAAGCTCCTTGCCGAGTTCGCCGATCCGCGTCTGCGCCGCCCCGAAGGCCAGGGCCTTTGCCTGGTCCACCGACAGCCCTTCGCCGTCGGCCTGTGCCACCAGATCGGGGTAATCGGCGATGGCCGCGGCGATTTCCGTTCGCCGCTTTCGGTCGGCCTGCACCGCCTTGATTGCCGCAGCCTCGGCCACGGCGGCCACGTCCACGACCTGCCGGTTGTCTTGCTCCTGCGAGGTTGTCGCCTCGGGAGCCGTCTCGATATCGATATCCATCGAGGCTTCCGTCGTTTTTTGCTCTGCCATTGCTGGCTCCTTATGGGTAGCTCGGACGCGATCCCGATTCATCGGGGCCCGTTTTCCCGCGGCCTGTGTGGCCAACGTCCTCGCAGTTCGTAGTGTTTCGGAAAGGTTCTTCACGCCATCGATCAGGCCAACGTCTTTGGCCGCGGCGCCGATGTGCATCCGCCCATCGGCCAGGGCCATTGCCTTGTCCAAATCGAAGCCCCGGCCCTCGGCCACCTGCTGAACGAACAGGTCGCGATGGGCGTCCACGTGCCGCTGGACCTCGGCCTTCTGGTCGTCGGTGAACTCCGTACCCTGCACGCCGATGCCCTTGGCGTCGCCCGCCTTGACCACGTGCATGGTCAGCCCCGCGCGATGCGCGGCCTCGGACGTGTCGGCGATCACGGCGTACACGCCGATGGACCCCACCATCGCCCCCGCATTGGCGTAGACCTTGCCCGCCTGACTGGCCAGCCAGTACGCCGCCGACGCGGCCATGTCCTCGATGTAGGCCACGACGGGCTTGCGGGCGTTGGCGGCGCGGATGACCCCGGCCAGATCGGCAATCCCCGCCGTGGTCCCGCCCGGCGAATCGATGGCCAGCACGATACTCGTCACGTCCCGGTCCGCCAGGGCGTCCGCGAACTGCTGTTCGACCACCTTCGTGGCCGTACCGCTGGGGGCGCTGATTCGGTTGACCATGCTGGCGTGCTTGGCGATGACCCCTGTAATGGGGATGATGGCGGTGCCCCGGTCGATCCGGTATTTGGTGTCTACTGGTGTCTCGCCGACCGGGCGCGCCGCCACAATTTCGGCAATCTCCCCCTCGCCCAGGCGTTCGCCGGAGAAGTGTCGCCCGACGATCTCCACCGCACGCTGAAGCGTGGGATAGTCCATCGCCCACGCGGCCTGCGTGACGTACTGCCACAGCGCAGATTCGGGCAGGGCGGATTCGTTCATGGCCGGTCTCCTGGCGGTTCGTCGTCCTGCGTCGCCACGCGATACGGGTCGGTGCTGCCGGTCACGGCTGCGCCGACCATGCCGGTGGAGGGGATGTCCCGCGCTTCCATCTCCTTGATCTCCGCCTCGCGCTCGGTGAGGTGTTGGGGCATGGTGTGGCCCTGACGCTCGACCTCGTCGGTGATCGTGGACGTCCCCAGCGCCACGGCCTCCTTGAGCGCCAGGATCTCCTTTAGCGGGTCCACCCACGCCCACGAGGGCGGGAACCATTTGACCTTCAGGGCGTCGGTGCGGGACGACAGTTCCCCCGCGGCGATTCCCTGCGCCATCCACCGGCGATAGATCGGCAGGCAGATCGTGCGAATAAGCCACTGCTGCCACACGCGGAACATGCGATACGCCTGAAGCAGCGCCGCACGGGCGCTGGAGTAGTTGGTCTTCGAGAAGTCCAGCAGCACCAGTTCCAAGGGGTAGCCCAGGGCCGCCCCGACGATTCGCAGCGACGTGACGAGGTACGGCTCGAACTGGTTGCCGGGCCGCTTCGCCCCGAACGGCTGAACCGTCTCCCCGCGCCGGATGTGGGCGATCATCCCCGGTTCGATCTTCTGAAGCGTCTCGGTCGTGTTGGACCCATCGCCCAGCGTGTCGGTCTCCTCGTGCATGTCCGGCGGCAGTGTCGTGCCGTCGTAGTCAGAATCGGACTGCACGAAGAAGGCCAGGCACGCATCGATCTCCGCCGCCAGGGATTCGTTGTCGATATAGGCGTCCACCCGGTCGTAGTGCTTCAGGGCCGCGGCCAGGACGGGTATGCCCCTCGTCTGGGTGAATCGCGTGCGGTACCCCGCCCACGTGCAGTCCCCGGCCGGGACGTACGAATAGTCCGCCCGCCAGGGGAATGTGCCGTTGTACGACTCGGCGCCGACGTAGAAGCCCATGGGCTTGCCGGCCTTGTCCACCCGCACGCCGGAGACGATGGTTTCGTCCTTGCGGTCGGAGGGCGTGGCGATCTGGTGGGCCTCGATGGGCTGGATTTTGCGGCCGGTGTTGTGCGCGAGTAGCACGTCGCCGTCGGTGCCGATCGCGCGGAGGGCGGTGGACAGGATCGAATGCCAGTCGAACAGGCCCCGCACGTCGCAGTCGGGGCCCTGCTGTTCGATCATCCACTCGAAGGCGGCGTCGTTCCATCCGTCGTCGGCGGTCTCGGGGCGGAAGCCGAACGTATCGCCCACGACGTTGTGGCAGAATCGGTCCATCAGCCCGTGGATCAGGCAGGAGTTGCGGTCCAGGTCGCGGGCGATCTCGCGGACCTTGCTGAGTTTCGAGGTGTCGAGGTGTCGGTCGGCCCCGCCCACGGTGTAGGACCGCGTCCGGCGCGTGCGGTCGGAACCCGCCACGTCGAAGCCGGAGCCCATCGCCAGGGTCAGGCCGCCGGTGTGGGGATCGCGCGAGGCGTGCATGGGCATGGCGATCGTGCGAGGAACCGTGCTTTCATGCGTGCCCGCGATCCACAGCGACGGCCGCGCCGCAGCGACTGGTTCTGGCGCTTTGGCCTTCCGGGCCTTGTTCGACCGGGATTTCTTGATCGCCTTGGCCATCAGCGGACGTCCGCCCTTACCAACATGCCGCGGCTCTGCCGACCGATCCTCGCAAGCAACCCCTGCTCTTCGGCCTGCAATGTGCGCAGGTCGTGGTAGTAGGTTGAGACACCCCACGCCTCGATACGCGCTATCTTGTTCTCGATCAGTGTGTTGATCGTCGTCTGGACGTTTTCCAGTCGAGTTGCCAACGAAGGCGCGGCCATACGTGCTCCCGAAACGCATTCCCAAAAGCCCAAAAGAAAAACCCTCTGTCCTCCTGCATGCAGGACAGAGGGCTTAGTTCCGTCTCCGGAAGCTCACCCCGGCCAGGGCGCTCTTCTGGGCTTTATTCGGTTGTCAGACGCTATCTATCGGTCCCGATAACCATCGGCACTCCCTATTATTGGCCTTCCCGCGTACCGTTTACAATGGCCTTACACCCCTTTTACTCCCGATAAGGAGTGTTTCTGCTTCTCAAGTAGCCGCTTTGCCCGACGAAGCAGTACGGCCAGGCAGCGGCGCGTGAGGATGGCGCCGTGCAGGTCATTGCGGTACACCATGGCGGCCAGCAGCATCTCCACGTGCGGGATGGCCTCGCGGAGCCACGCGCCCTCTTCGGCCGGTGTGGGCCGGTAGCGCGGCGTTTCCGCCAGCGCCTCGGAGAAGTTGAACAGCCGCCGAGCGTGTTGATACACGCCGTTGAGGCCCCCGTGGGCTTCGGATGCTTCCAGCATTCGGTCGAACTCGACGGTCATTGCCATTCTCTCACACCCCCTCGGCCAGTGTAAACCGGCACTGGTTCCGCCCGGTGCAAACAAAGTAGCGTATGACCGTACTGCCCGTGGCGATACTGCCGTTGCGGCGTGCGAAGTTCCCGCACAGCGGGCAGATCGTCATACCCGATACGTAATGCTCGTGCCCGCCCATCTTCACCGCTCGGACCCGCTTTCGCAACATGCCAATGGTGCCGGTATCCGGCAGGCGGTGGCGGCGGCACAAAACCGCGGCGTCCTCGAACGCCATGGCCTCGATGTCCTCGAAGCTCATCACGGCGACATCCGGCGTTTTGAGCACATACACCGGGGCCTCTGGGGCTTCAAGGGCGCGGGGCGGCGCCGGGGTCCCGATAGATCGGGATCGCCGCCGGGGACGGGTTCGTTTCATTTTCTTCGGGTCGAGTGCATCCGTGCGTCTTGTCGTCATAGTTACGCCTTTCTCTTGAATCTCGAAACGTATTGTCTGCCCGGCGTCTTGGCCGGGGGCTTTTCGGGTACGGGCTGTTCGCCGGTGAAGACGACCTTCAGGATCGCCGCCGCCCCGCAGCAGCCGGCGGTGCAGTCCAGCCAGTGATTGTCGCGGGCCAACTTGTTCCAGAACGACACCCGGCCCTTGCCCGTGCGGTACTCCGTGACGTACTGCTCGGCGGTGACCTGAAGGGCGTACGCCCGATGCACCACCGGATCCTCGCCGAACAGGGCCAAAGACCCCGGCTTGCCCGTGGGGGCCTGGAACGCCTGCTGGGCGTACAGCTTCCAGTAGTCGGCGTCCAGGCTGTACAGCCAGAGCTGGTGGTGCGCCTGCCACGCGGCGAACCAGTGCGTGCCGATCTCCTTGCGATTGGGGCCCTTGCCCTTGACCGTGGGTTGACGGTACTTCGCCTGGCCCATGCCCGTACCAAAACCGCGGGTGGCCTGGAACGTCGGTTTGTGCCCACGGATGAATCGGTTGACCGGAATGTTGCGATAGCCGGTGTCCACGAGGCAGCGGTCCAGCAGCCTGACTTCGCCGCCCTTCTCGTCGGGCCAGCCGTTGTCGCCCGCCCAGTCGGCCCACTCGCACAGGGCGTCGTAGATGGCAAGTTCCAGGGCCTCGGCGTTGTCCGGGCTCGTGAGCGACCCGTCGGGGCTGTTCACGCGCGTCGCGCCGTAATCCACAATGTGGCCCACGCCCATCCGCCAGCCGCACACGAGCCAGTCCAGGTGACGCCCGTGCACGTCAATGTAGCCCACCAGCTTCTCGCACCCGGCCGGGACCGTCCCGCGGGCCACGCCGTTGGTCGATGACTGGACCACCTTCTCGTCGGGTGTAGCGTTGGAGCGAGCCTCCTCCTCGGGCGGCTCCTGCTGGTACTCGGAACGGAACGCCGACCATCCACGGTCGGAGACCACGTTGTAGCAGAACTGGAGCGTACTGACCTCCATCTGGGTTCCATCAGCCAGCATGTCCAGGCTGTAGCGGTGGTCGTTGCCGACGATGGCCCCAGCGTCCATGGCGTCGCGGTCGGCCAGGTAGTACGCGTGCGCCCGCCGGGCGTAAGCGTCGCCGCCCATCTGGTCCTCCTGGCGCATGGTCATGTACGTTTCCCACTTGTCAGGGTCGTCGGGCTTCTGCACCAGCAGCTTGTACCGCAGGCCCATCCATGCGGGCTTTTTCTGTCGGTCGGTGTACTCGTCGGCAAGGCAATCCTTGCGGATGATCGTGCAGGGCATAAACATGGCGATGGTCTTGTTCTGCCCGGCCAGGCCCGCGCAGGCCTTGTCGATGGCATTGCGGCGGTTTTTCGTCTGCTCCTCGGACTTCACCGATTCCTCGTGTTCGATATCGTCCAGGATCACCACGTCGGGCCGCCGGCCGTCCTCGAACTTCGCGCCACGGATCTCCGATTCGATGCCGCGAACCTCGATGACGGCACCGCTGGCCTTCGAGCCCATTATGTACGGGAAGACAACCATGTCCGTGCCCCATCGAATCCGCGTGAACTCGCCGGCAATGGTCTGCATGTGGCCGCGGCGCGGAGAGCCTTGCAGGCAACGGATGGGCCAGGCGATCTCGGGAAAGTCCTCCAGCAGCACGTCGTTGAACTGCCACTGGGCCTTGATGGTCGCTAGCCTGCTCAGGGCTGAAGGGCGACTTGCCCCAACGATAAACGGGTAATTGCGGATGCCGTACGGGATCATCCATACGCCCACCACGCCCTCGATGATGCTGGACTTCCCTTCGCCACGAGGGGCGGCGATGGCTTGATTGCCGCCGTAGTGCACTCGTTCGACCAGCGAGTCGATCATCTTGCGGTGGTAGTCGGTGAACGGGTTGTAGAAGATCTCCGGCATATACGTCTTCAGGCAGTACTCCACGTCGCGTCCGCACTTCCGCCGCCGACGAGGATTCTTGCATTCCGGGATGACGATCTCCCGGCCCGCCGCACGCCGGCCGCGCATGACGGCGGCCTGGCTCTCGCGCTCGGCCTGGGCCAACGCCGCAGCCTTTTTGCGCTTCGCCGGCGCGGCCTGCTTGCCCACTGGGCTGTCAGCGCGCAGGCTCATGTTGCATTCTCCTCCGCCGGCACGAGTTCCAGGGGGGTCACATCGGCCAGTCGGATCGTCGTCGCCAGCAAGAAGCCCATTATTATGCACCCGCCTTTCCATCGCGTTGTTCGACCCACTTGTGGGCCCGCAAATGGAGGTTGGCGAGGGTGTCAACATTTCCATAACACTCCGCCAACGCCCGCACGATCTCCCCGGCCTCTCTGTTCTCCGCAGTCAGGGCGTCGATGTGGCCGAAGAGTTCGCGGGTCTCCCGGCCATCGGGGCACTCCCCCTTGGCGAACAGCAACCACCGCCAGAGATTCAGTAGCGGCCGTCTCTTGATACTCACGATGGGGATGTCATCATGATCGAGCCAGATCATCGCTCCGTTCCTTTCTCCATAGGCACACGACTGCGCTGCCATTGATCCAGCGTTTGGAGGACCTCTGCCATGTCGAGGCAAAGGCGGTCGAACATCTTGACCATGAGTTCCGGTTCCCCGGTCGCAAGTAGCAGGATCGTCCGCTTGCCGTAGCCGGCGGCCCACCCCATCTCAAATGAGGCACTGCGCCCGAAGGGCATTACGCCTACGAGCACATCGGCCCATTCCATGGCGCCACGGTCGTTCTCGAATCCCCGGACGGCAATCGGATGGTCGAGGCATTTGCGGTAGACACCGGGGCTCCACTCCTTCCATGCCGGGTCGATCTGCGACCAGTGAAAGCCATCGTCGCCCATCTCGGGGTGACGGAAGTCGTACACTTGATGACCGGCCCCGCGCAGTTCGGCCACGATGTCGGGTTGTTCCTCGTTTCGCCACGATGACGCTACGTAGATTTTCATCGCTCCGTTCCTTTCTTGGCGTCTGGCGCCGCGTTCGGCCAGAAGTTGGCAACTTGGCAGAAATCACGCAGCCGCCCCACGATCGCGCCGCCGGTATGCCCGACGCGGTCGGACAGCCCGTCCCCTTTGACGTTCATTGTGGTGATGATCGGTCGGCGCCACGACGTACGTGTTTCGATGATGTCATATAGTGACGTGCCCACGCAATCGGTGAACCGGGCCTTGTCCAGGTCGTCGATGAACAACACCTCCACCTCGCACAGCCGTTTCTCCCACGCCGTGCCGTTCTTGTTGCCGTGGGCCTCGGCACAGCGCAGGCTGAACTCCGCGCCGGTGTACGCCAGGATGGCGTAGTTCTCTGCGTGGAGCTGTCCCAGCCGTACGTACACGCTCCGCGTCTTGCCGATCCGGTTTGGCCCCGCCAGTAGCAGGCCGGGCTTGTCCTTGTTCGCACCAGGGACCCACGCCTGGACGGCCTCCCATGCCTCCATCGGCATGTTTGCCGGGAGGCGCGACATCTCCGTCTCCCGGTAGACGGGCGGGCACATTCGCAGCCACAGGGCCTCTCGCGTGCATTCCGGGCTGCACGGCTGGAGCGTGAGGTAGTCCCATGCGGATCGTCTGGCCGGCCGCTCGCCGCAGATGGGGCACGGCGAGTCTGGGGCGGACTCAGAAGGCTTCGGGGTTGGCGGCGTCGGCGGTTCTGTCGGTTCTGTCATCGTACTTGCCTTCCATGACCTTGGCATAGTTCTCGTCGTTCTTGATGATCCAGTCGAAATCGGCTCGCCACCGGCCGGATTCGCCTCGGAGGAACCGGCTTCCGCCCACGCGCTCGAAGAGTTTCGCGTAGGAGTCCCGGAACATCGGTTCCGTCCACCGCGCCCGTAGGTGCGCCTTCCGAGCGGTCGATACGCTCTGCACTTGGGGCAACCGCGGTTGTTGGCTGGCGACGGCGTTCCACGCGGCGACGATCTGCTGGTAGGGCACCCCGTTGGGTTCAGCCCGGGTGTCCTGCGAATCGTCAACATCCGCAGCGCTGTTGTTGTTGTTGTTACTGCCTCTGTCTCTGCCTCTGCCTCTGCCTAGGCGCGTTTTTTTCTTGTGCGTAATCTGATTGGAATCTGATGGTTTCGCTTGTAACCTGTTGTACTTCCAGTGATCGGGTAGACTCTTTTCAGTGTCTATCGTGTTCATAACCAGTTCGTATCGTGATCCTATCGTGATCCTACCGAGTTCCTGCGCTGTTCCTATCATGCTCGTAACGTGATCGTGTCGGCCCCCGATCTCCTGTGCGATGTCGGAAATCGAGTAGGGATTGCCGGCCGAATCGACCCCGTGGCCGGGCTGCGGGCAGGACATGAGGAAGTCCCACAGTTCCCGGTAGAGGCCCCTCATGGCGGGCGTGCCGAGGCGTTTGCGAAGGCTGGAATTACGCCAGTCATCCATCCACCATTTGCACCAGGATGGTGCGGCCTTGGGGCGCTTAGTCATTCGGTCGTCTCCGCCATCCGTGGCGTGCTCCTGTCTAGTGTTCATCCTGCACCGTCAGCGACCAGAACCCCGCCGCAAGCCGCGAGTCGTAGGTTGGGGTATGTTGGCTATACGAGACGCCGGGCAGGTCGAGCCCGCCGATGATGCGCGGGTTGCGGTCATACGTCCTTTCGGACGGCTCGCCTTGCCGGTATCCGGGCCGACGCGCCGCCCATCGCCGGTGTTGGGCCACCAACTGGTCGCGGCAGGCATCGCAGTATGCCCCCGGGCCGACCGGCGCCGAGCAGTTGATGCAATGTCCTCGCTGTACTATGTGGTGCATCATTCGGCCTCTTTGAGCGCTTGCTCGATCAGCACGATAACATTCCGCGCGAACCAGACCTGGACGTGGCCTCGGGTGTCCACCGCGTGCTGGTATCCAGCGCGGGCGGTTTCGAGGGCCTGCCGGGTGCGGGACCGGCGGCGTTCGCGGCGAGCGTGAAGGCGGGCTGTGAGCCAGTGGAGTGTCATTCGCTATCCTCCGCTGTCCACGGCGTCCACGCACCCGTCGGGCATGTCCGGCATGACGCTGAGACAGTCTGCGCAGACGATGCAGCCCTCGCTCTCGCCGGCCAGCACCTTGGCAATGTCCGCGTTCATTCCGTCGCCTCCGCGAA
>Ga0307378_10014174_pt1 | contig 10040 bp, 5 predicted proteins | sample UN1MG_FD_202238 | JGI IMG/M metagenome (GOLD analysis project Ga0307378, IMG submission 202238) | Soil microbial communities from Risofladan, Vaasa, Finland - UN-1 | ecosystem: Environmental > Terrestrial > Soil > Coastal area > Acid sulfate soil | place: Finland: Risofladan, Vaasa | collected... | reverse complement strand
TGATAAAAAAATCCAACAATATTTCCAAACTGAAGATAATCCAAATGCAATCTGCCTTGTATTCGATCATACTCAAAGACAAGATAATTTTGGTTTGAAAATTTTTAAATTAAAAGACCACGATAATCCAGAAGAAGTTGTTGAAATCATGCCGAATATCCTGATACCAGACAGTCTCGAATACTTCAAATGGGTTCAAGACCTAGTTGAAAATTTTCAAAGAAAAGAACCAATCATTATCAAAGAATATCTTGGAGCTCAAAAACCGCTTCCCGAAGAATTACAAGAGATACCTCAATTAGATGAAAGGATAGATGAAACAGAAGAAAAACCATCTTCTCAAATGGAAAAATCGATAATTGGCATTCAAACTGGCGCAAGTACACTTGCAGATACTTTTGTTAACAATTATGTAAATTATTTAGATGTATGGTTAAATGATATAGAAGAAGGGAGTCTAAAAGGCGGAGATTTCATCCGAAGTTCTTTAAATCAGCTTAAAAATACAATTGGCAAAGGTTTAGAAGGATTGGAAATTTATTTTCAAAGAAAGTTTAATGAAATCTCAGCTGTATTTGTTGATGGAATAACTGAATCTTTAGAATCCAGAATTGAAAATCAAAAAGATCTAGAAAATCACATGACTTCTAGCATTGAAGATATTATTAATAATTCTAACGAGGTCATCAAACAAAAACTTAATGAATTAACACTTGTTTTTGAATCTCAAGTCAACCAATTAGAAGAGCTAGTTATACTACATGATAAAAATGCTAAACGAATAGATGAGCTAATCGAAAATAACACGAATAAAATTTCTTCAATATGTTCAGTATTAGATGGTTTATCTGAAGATGTGATGGAAAGGCTTCAAACTTCCAGTTCCCAATTTGAGAAGGCATTATTGAATGAGATTGAGAATCAAGGTATAAATTTCGTATCAATTGATGAAAAATATGGAGAAATAGAACTATTGATTGAAAGGCTCCAAAATCTCATATCTGAATTTAGACAAATGAAGTAAAATTTTCTTAATACTTTTTATTTTAAAATTTTAAGGTAGCTAATGATGCCACGTTTAGCCTATATTTAGGAATATTCGTACTGAGTCTTTTTAATTGATTTTGTTTTGCTACATTATTTAAAATTCTTCCTATTCTGTCAACACGGATATTAATACCATAATTTTCTTTTAGCACCGAATTAATTTTATATGATGAGAGAATTACCATGTTTGAGATATTTTTTTCACAGAGCATCTCAATGGCTTTTTTTACGTATTTTAATAACGTGTCTTTATCGGTTTTACTTTCCATGGGTAATATAAAATATCATCCAAACTTTTTAAAAGTTTCACCTTGAAAGATTTGATATATTGAAAGATTTTAAGAATTTATTTAAGAAAAAATACATTAAATAAAGATAGAATATATCTCTACGTTATTACAAGTATATATGGGGTTAAAATGAAAGCAAGCGGATATTTATCCCAATTAAAAGGGAAAGCAAAGAAATTTTCTAATAAAATCTTATATCAAGAAATCTTAGTTGATGGTCAAGAACCACCAAAATTCTATTCCTATGAAAAGAAATTTATGGGTTTGTATGCTATATTTCTTTTTTATTCCTTCATCATATTATTCGCCATTAATTATCCAAGACATGCTCTTGTCCTTTTTTTTACAGTTGGAAACCCTTTTGCATTTGGTAATGCCATTATAGGACTTTTCCTTTCTCTTGCTATTCTATTTAGCATTGATAAAGTTCGTATTTTCATATTTGAAAAAAATTCGGTTATTAAACAAATAGGTCTTTATGTAGGATTACTATTTGGATTTTTTATCTTGTTTTCATTCATATCCTCGACTGGTTTAAATTTTATGAGTTATTTATTAGGTTTATCAACAGTTTGGTTGATTTTATTAAGTACTAGATTTTATATGTATTCGCGAAAATTCGCGACCAAGATTGAATCACGTTTCATTACTAAATTTACAATTACGAGAAGTTTTGCAGCCTTTATTACACCATATTTCATTTTAGCTGTATTAGTAGTTTTAGCTTTAATTTATAGAAGCTTATTAGTGTTTTTATCTCTAGATTTCTTTGCTATAGCGGCTCCAGACGAAGCTGTTACTGTATATCTCTTAGAAATGAAATTAATAATGCCACTTATCTACTTTAGTCTCATTTTGACGTTATTATTCATATTGTTCGAGTTTATATTTACACGTAGAAGGGCGGAAACGAAAAGAGCTGGTTTGTATGACAACTATACGTTTTCTTTAATTGTTTTATTCATTTTCTTTTTCCAATTGTTACAAGTCAGTATATACTTAATTATGCATGATGAAACAATTTCTGCCATAAAAACAACCGTAGGTGCTACAAGTACTACAGTTACTTACATCTTTATTTTTGAATTCATAATTTCGATGTTCTTCCTCTACCGCATTGTAAAAAAATTTGGACATTCGATTGGTTGGCGATTATTAATATTCAAAAAGGATGGTTTGATGGTATTGATATTAGGATGTGTATTTGCTCAGACACTTTCTCGGTATTCCCTTCATAATCAAATACCAAATCAAGGGATTACAGATGTAGGTCAGATATTTATGGCGGATAAATATCTTGTATCTATTCTCATAATTATTTTCCTTGGAATCACACTATTAATTTATTATTTGAAACCTCATGAAACTTCGATGTTTATCAGATTACAAAAAGAAACTGTCTCTGAAGAAGAAGAGGATTCAGATATTGTGCTTAAATTAATCAGGAGTGAATATATTCGAAGAGGAGCGGAATACCCCATTGAAATTTTGGAAAGAGAGTTAATTAAAGCAACTAGAATTTCAAAACAAAAGATTTATTCAATAATCAACAAATTAGCTTACGATAATATTGATATAAAGATAAGAGATAAGAAAGATGATTTAGGAATCGTGCGTAAATATCTTGATTTTGTCTCAGTGACGGAGAAATTCGATAGGAAGGGAGTAGCAGAAAAGAAAGCTAAAAAGTATCTGTCAGAAAGATTATTTGAAACCATGTCAAAAAAAGAAAAAACACTCAAATTGGAAGGGGATTTACAAACTGGTGAAACTTCTAATCTATTCCTGAATTCTTTATCTACTGACTATACCAAGAAACAAGTAGATGAACTAAAAATAAAAGACCAACAAAAAAACAGCGATTTTTCATTCATTCGAAAAGAAATTCCTTTTTCACTGAAGAACAATATTATACGCACGTTAAAAAAAGAATATACATATAGAGTCGAAAATACTGACAAATATCCAGATTTTCATTTTTGTGTATCCGAAATTGCTTCTGAAATTCAAACACAAACAAGGATAACGGTTGGTGAACTCTATCCAATACTTGAAACTATCAATGAATCAGACATTGAGTTTGAATTGCTTGATAATCCAGAAGAACCTAATGATAAGATCGTTGGGTTTTTTCCTATTGCTGATGATGACTTAAATTATATAATTTTAAATTTTCGTCCTGAAGAATATCGTAAAATTAAATTACGTGTAATCGAGCAATTCCAGAAATTTTTAAAACGCAAAAAAGTAAAAGCTACGTTCGCCAAATTAAAAAAAGAAATTATTGATATGAATGATGTCAATAAATCCTGGAAGCAATTATTAACAAGATTAGAAAATTATTTTACAGAATATTCAACAACTCACGTAAAACTCATCAACGGTGAAGGTGGAGAGAAAATATTTGATCGATTCCCTAAAAAAGATGTTGATATTTTTGATTTTGAATAACTTGAATGAATAAATAAAGTATAATTCATTTTTCTTTTTGATATATTGTGGATAGTGTCAGATCTAATTCATTTTTTTCAAAATCATTTTTGGGGTTATCATCCTTTCAAATGTTAGCAATGTTTCGTAGGGGGCTGTTTTACACGTATTTATCAATTTATTTTAGAAGTTTTTTACTCTTATCTGTCACTGAAACAACCCTTTATGCCACTCTACCGATGATAATGAGTGTAATATTTCAAAATTTCGTGTGGGGCCCTTTAAGTGATAAATTGCAGAAACGACGGACTTTAATTATACTTGGTGAAGTATTGGCAGGAATAGGTACAATATTAGTTTGGTTAGTTCATTATGGAATTTCAAACTTGGTTATTGCTGGTTATGTAATTATAATTGGATTATCGATAATAGAGATCTTTTGGAGCATGAGCAATATCGCTTGGTCAGCTTTAATTAGTGATTTATATCCTTCTATAGAAAGAAGTAAAATTATGGGAGGATTAACTAGTCTTGGGGGAATAGGTCGAATTTTTGGAATTTCTATTGGAGGAATATTATATAATTATGGATTTGGATTTCGAGATGGTCCATTATTTATTGTTGCATCATTGGTAATGTTCATTTCCACATTTCCTATGCTATTAACATCTGAGGGAGGAATTCATCATCAGGTTGAGATAACTGAGAAGGATAACGATTTAAACAATTCCGGTAATGAATCTTACAAAAAGATTTTTATTATATTCATAATTTCCTTACTTCTCATTAATTTTGGAAGAAATAGTATCTCTGTACCCTATTCTCAATTTCTTATTTTAGAAACTGGATTTGCAGTAGATAGCATTATGCTTAGTTGGATTGCAAATACTAGATCGATTTCAGTTCTCTTAATTGGATTTTCAGCAGGTTTTTTAAGCCGAAAACTTGGACATTCAAGAACTTTAATTTTGGGTTCATTAATAGCAATTTCAGCATTAATCATTACTGCAGTTGCCACTGATTTAAGTAGTATATTTGTAGGTAGCTTTTTAATGGGAACTGGAGAGGTGATAATATACGCATCATCTTATGCGATTGCTTCTAACTTAATACCTGAAAAAATCAGAGCCAAATTATTCGGAGTATATAATACCACCTTTTTTCTTTCATGGGGTCTTGCTTGTACATTAATATCTGGACCAATGATAGATGCCTTACTAAGCTCAGGTGTCCTTGAAACATTAGCGTATCAAGCGGCATTTCTTTTAGGAGGGTTGATAACCTTATTTGGTTTAGTTATTTTTATTTCATTAGAAATTATGTTGCACATTAAGAAAAAAAGCTAAATTAAACAGATTAAATAAAAAAAAAATTATTTCTTTATTAAATAACATCCATTGGTTTACCATGATGTTTCGGTATTGGTTGAGCTCCACAAGAAGCGCCCATCCAACAAACCAATTGATCTCCTTCTTTATGCATCGCTTGACCACAATGCATAGGTAAATCTTGTGTTGTTCCACATTCTACACACTTTAATTTTCCCATTTTTAATCCCTCTTTATTTTCAATTTTTTGTACTTCCATTTTTCCTTTTTCGATTTTCGTTTGCCCAAGATTTTCTTCATCTTTAGATGGTTTGACTTGCATCAATTTTGGATCAGTGTTATCATAATTCTTAAACTTCTCTGGATCTAGTTTAAAATGAGCTTCACAGTTAGGACTACAGAAATGGAAAGTTTTACCTTTATATTCATATTCAATTGCTTTCCTTGGATCTACTTTCATACCACAAGTAGGATCCATTACTTTTTCTCTACTTTCTAATAATCGTTCTTCCTCAAGTTGCATTGGAGTTTTTGGTTCAAATCTCTTTAAAAATAGAGCATTTGCAACTACGGAAACGGAACTTGATGCCATGAACACAGCAGCTAAGTAAGGAGGTAGAAAGAATCCCGTTGAATAAAAAAGTATCCCTGCTGCTATTGGAATACCTATAAGATTATAAATAAAAGCCCAAAACAAGTTTGTAATCATTTTTTTATATGTCTTCTTTGATAAATTAATTGCTGCAACGACATTTCTTAGATCTCCTCTCATTAAAACTATATCCGCAGTTTCTATTGCTATGTCTGTACCTGAACCTATAGCAATTCCAACATCTGCTTGAGCAAGTGCAGGGGCATCATTTATCCCATCACCTACCATGGCTACAACAGCATTTTCATCAGACTCTTGTAATTCTTGGATCTTTAGCGCTTTTTCGTTTGGTAAAACCTCTGCTAACACGTTTTCAATTTCTAATTGCTTTCCGATATTTAAAGCAGTCTGGGTGTTATCTCCTGTTATCATGTATATTTTTAATCCCATTTCTTTAAGTAATTTCAACGTATACGGAGCTTGATCCTTGATTTTATCTGCAATTCCAATGATTCCTTTTATTTCTTTTTCAATTGCAATTAAAATTACAGTTATTCCTTGGTTTTGAAGTTCCTTATATTTTTCTTCGAAGTTATTAAGAGATAAATTATACTCAGAAAATAATGCTTCATTACCAATCAATATCTCTTTATTTTTGATGGTCGTTTTTATTCCCTTTCCAGGTATGGCTTCAAATTCTGAAGGTTTTTCTAGAACTAACCCTTTTTGATTTGCTTCTTCGATAATAGCTCTTCCAAGTAGATGTTCTGAACCCATTTCAGCGCTTCCAGCATAAAAAAGTAGATCGTTAGCATCAAGTCCATTACCGAGTAAATCTTTTTCTGAAATTACTATTGACACTTTAGGTTTGCCTATAGTTAGCGTTCCGGTCTTATCGAAGACAATAGTATTAATCTTGCTTATTGATTCCAACGAATCGCCTCCCTTAATTAATAACCCATTTTCAGCACCCTTTCCAGTACCAACCATCACCGCTGTTGGAATAGCTAAACCTAAAGCGCATGGACAAGATATAACAACCACGGAAGTAAATACTAATAAAGATAATTCTAAACCTATCTGTGCAATTAAAAACCAATATAGGAACGCTCCAGTTGCTATGATTACTACAGCTGGAACGAAATAATTACTGACTTTATCAGCTAGTTGCTGTTTCGCGGCCTTTCTACTTTGAGCTTCTTTTACAAAATTTATAATTTGAAATAAAAGAGTATCCTTACCTATCCTCTCAGCAGACATGTGAATCAGCCCATTTTGATTTACAGTTGCACCAATTACTTCGCTCCCTATCTGTTTTTTAGCATAAACACTCTCTCCTGTAACCATGGATTCGTCAACTTTTGTTTTACCTTTAATTACATTTCCATCGACTGGTATTTTCTCTCCAGGTCTCACCACCAAAATGTCTCCCACTTCTATTTGTTCAATTGGAATTTCAACTTCTTCTTCGTTTTTCAAGAGAGTCGCTGTTTTTGGTTGTAACCCAACTAGCTTCTTAATAGCCTCAGATGTTTGACCTTTTGTTTTATGTTCAAAATATTTTCCAATTAATAAGAAGGTAAGAATCATGCTCATTGCTTCATAAAATGTCTTTCCATCAATTATATGGAATGTCGTAAGAATAGAATATATAAGTGCTGTCAGAGTACCTAATGATACAAGTACATCCATATTTGTAGATTTATTTTTCAGTGACTTATACGCACCTTTAACAAAAAATGACCCTGCAAAAGAAAAATTAACCACGGCTAAAAAGAACAAGATTAAATTTCTCAAAAAAGATGCTGGGATAAACCAACTTATTGGAGTAATAATCAATGTAAAAACTAATGACATTCCTAAAATTTTCAATCGATAATTTAGTTCTTTTCTATGCTGTTCAATTTCTTTATCCATTGCTCCAGCGGAAATTTCTATATTATAACCAAATTTTTTAATCTTGGAGAATATTTCATTTTCAGCAGCAGCAAGTTCATTAAACTCTATGAACAACTTGCTTGCCTTGTAGTTACCTCTTACATCCAGAATCTCTTCTATTTTTTTTACTTTTTCAACCAATAAATCAAAATCATTCTGGGAAAGAGAATCAACAATCTTAAGATCAATCTTTGCTAGTGAGGCTTTATAACCCAAGTCCCTGATTGCGTCATTAAATTCAGCATAACCTGTTTTAGAAGGATCGTATTCTAGTGTGGCCTCTTCATTTGCAAAATTCACAACTGAACTACTTACGCCATCCATATTTTTAAGTTTTGTCTCAATCTTTAGAGCACAAGAAGCGCAAGTCATGCCACCTAAATTAATTTTTATTTTATCACTCTGTTCCATAAATTATCACCAAATATTGATTTATCAATAATAAATGAGAAGTAGGGTTATTATAGGTTGAGTTTATAAAAACTAGGAAAAAATGCATAAAAGTGTATAAATAACCGAATTTTTATGCTAACCATGTATACTACATAAATATATAAAATAATTAGTTCAAATTCTAGCTTTAGGAAGTTTCTTTTTTATTGCGGTATTTTGTTATAGCATCTTTAAGTGCATCAGCAGCAAGATTACTACAATGTAGTTTAATTGGAGGTAACCCATCTAAGGCATCTGCAACATCATTCCTAGTGATGTTATAAGCCTCATCAAGGGTCTTGCCCTTTGCTAATTCAGTAATCATAGAGGATGTAGCTATTGCAGCGGCACAACCAAACGTTTGAAAGGATATATCTTCGATAATTTCTTTACCATTTTGTTTTTTGACTTTTATATAGATATACATCAGATCTCCACATATGGGATTCCCATGTTCACCCACAGCACTAGCATCTTTAAGTTCCCCCATATTTCTTGGTGATTTAAAGTGATCCATTACTTTATCAGAATAAATGTTTAAGCACCTTCTTCAATTATTACCCAATTTAAATAAATATTAATTCAATATTAGTAATTTCCTTTTTTTTGGCAAAGAAACTTTTTCGACGCCTAATTCCTTAACATAATCTACAACCTCAATTAAATTCTTTGCAGATTGGTGGAAGAAGCATACTTCTTTAGGTTCTAAAGCTTTAACCATTTCAGCTAATTGATTTTTATCAGCGTGAAGTTTTATTTGGAGATTGGGTGCAAAAGTATTTATTAGCATTGCTCGAAAGGGAACACTCCACGTATCTGTAAACGTGATTTCTTGTGCTCCATTTATTAAATCAATTCCGGGTTCTTCATGAATTGAACCAGCAAGGAAAACTAAATTATGAGGATTTCTCCCTACAACATTGATTATATTCCGAATAATACCATAGGACAAATCAGGAGGGTGACTGATGATAATATTATTCTTATTTCTTAAAAAATCTAAATCTTTTAGACCAAACCATCTAAATTTTATTGAATTAAATGGATTTGCTTTATCTTTTATCAATTTAGAAATTGGACCGTAAATGTATTCAAATCTATGATTGATCACCTGAATGTTTTTTCTTACCATCATATCTACATAAATATTAGGACGCTTTGTGAATCCTTTTTGTCTCAATTGTAGCTTCCTAAAGTATCTCCAAAATGTTAACATGAATGTAATTGCTAAACTTGATGGATCTGTCCCAATTAACACGTTATCTTCATATTCTGCTTTTTGCTCCATGAATAAAATTAGGCTATGAAACTGATCAGATATATTCCCATGATCTTCTTTTGCACTGGTTCCATCAATCAATAAATAATCAATGGGTCTTGAGATTTGTTCTAAAAATCTTTTAGTGCCTGAGAAAGGAGTTATATCATTATAAGTATAATCACCTGTATAAAGAAAGCGAAAATCATTGACTTTTGCTAAAATCATTAATGCTCCAGGCATATGACCCGCGTGGAAGAATGAGAAATAACAATCTTTATTTTTAAATTCGAGTTTTTCGCCATTCTCTACATAAATTACATTCCGGCAAATTTGCCGATATTCTTCCTCTTCAACTTCTTCAAAATTTTCTTGTTTTAAGAATTTTGAATCTCTTAAGAGGAAAAGATCTAGCGTTATTCGAGAACTTAAGATTGGAACGTCTGGATACATTTCTATTAGTCTCTTAAGTCCTGAAACATGATCATAATGACTATGAGAGATAAAAATCGCATCAATTTTAGGTATTAATGAGGATTTTTCGATTAAATCATTGGTTTCGGGATCTTCAACGTGAGGTTCCTTTTCTTGATGTTCTTGTTCTTTTTCTTCTTCTTGAAGTTTTTGTTCTTCTGCTTCCTTAATTAATTCGGGTAAATTTTCGAGATAATCAATAATATGTTGAAAATCATTAAATTTTATAACAGGGAAATTCATCTCTTCAG
>Ga0307378_10014173_pt1 | contig 10040 bp, 8 predicted proteins | sample UN1MG_FD_202238 | JGI IMG/M metagenome (GOLD analysis project Ga0307378, IMG submission 202238) | Soil microbial communities from Risofladan, Vaasa, Finland - UN-1 | ecosystem: Environmental > Terrestrial > Soil > Coastal area > Acid sulfate soil | place: Finland: Risofladan, Vaasa | collected... | reverse complement strand
TGCCTAGCAACTTTGGCTCCGACTTCGCCAGTATTACTTTCACAGCTCCCGTCGTAGTCGGCTCTGTACGCGACTGGAACTTTGAAATCACCCGTTCTGAGATCGACGTAACCACCATCGGTCAGGAAGTCGGCCAGTACACCCCCTTCCGCACCTACATCGCAGGCTTTGCAGATGGCAGTGGTTCCGCCACGGTGTACAACACCGATGATGACAGCAACATGTCGAACCGCCTAATTGAAGACGTTATCCAACGCCAGCAAAACGGCGCTTTGATGAAACTTTACATTGACCGCGTTGTTGTCTCAGGCACCGTCAACGACACCCTTAGCCGTTCCATCACCGTCCCGGTGATTCTGACTTCAGCTAGCCTGACGGTTAACCCTGACGACGGCCAGTCGGTCGCCATCAACTTCCGCCCCTCCGAAGCCCCCATCTTCGACTTGTCCAAGTCCTGATAGCATCCAAGCTGTCCCCCGCCCGCCCCACCACACGGTGGGGCTTTTTCATGCTTATTGCGTTACACTAGAACGTAAATCACCAAGGTTTTATGCCCGCCTCAACTCCCACTCGGGCGATTGACCGCCTCCGTAAGGCTGCCAACCTAGAGCCCACCAAAAAGAACGTGGAGCTATCCGATGGCTCTACCTTTGAGATGTGGGTCAGCCCTTTGACGATGGCCGAACGCGAACGCGCCCAAAAGCAGGCCAAGTCGGACGACGCCAACGCCTTCGCCCTCCAGCTCCTGATCTCCAAGGCACTGGACGAAAACGGCACCAAGCTCTTCGCCCCCGGCGAAATCGACGTACTCAAGAACGAAGTCAAGGACAAGGATCTCCAGACCTTGATGCTCGCCATCCTGACCGACGACTCCGAGGCTATGGACCCAAAGTCCTAGCCGCCGAACTGCGTAAAGACAACTGGCTCATGCTCCAATTTGGCGTTGCCAAAGAGCTGGGCCTAAGTCTGACCACAGTTTGCACCACCCTCACCCCCGAAGAGCTGCTCGGCTGGAGCGCCTACTTCAGCATCCTGAACGAGGACCAGCAAAAAGAAATCGACAAAGCCAAACGCCGCCGCTAACCCGGCGGCTTTTTTGTTGTGTAAACTGAAGTACCACCCCGTGTAGCTCTGTGTCCAAGTACAGCGCCGACATCGAAATTGCTGTACGGGGCGGACAACAAATTAACGCTGCAATTAAAAGCCTCAACAGGCTCAACACCTCCATCAACGTTGTTACACGAAACGCCAAACTTTTAGAGGGCAAGGGCTTCAACGTTGCGAGCATGGAGAACTACAGCCGTGCTGTGAGCAAGGCTGAGCGTGCTCTCCGTAAAGCCGCTGAAGGCACAGACCTGGAGCGCCAAGCCGTCAGCCGCTTGGTGACAGCGATGGACGCTGAAAACAAAGCCCGTGAACGCAAAAATATACTAATTGCCCGAGAAATTGCAAACCAAAGGCGGGTAGTTGCCACCGCGAACGCCGGCGTAGGAGTGCAGGGGCCAGCCATACCCGCATTTATGCGGACAGGCCCGAGTTCACCTATTCGAGGTTCACGTACAATTCCTGGTTCCCCTGCTGCCCTAGCAGCCGGAGCCAGTGCAGGAAGACCGTCCGGAGGAGGCGGAAGTCGTTTAGGCGGCGCTATCAGCGGCTCTATTATCGGCGGCTCTTTTCCCCTGCTATTCGGCCAAGGTGCTGGAGCAGCAACCGGCGGTGCAATCGGTGGTCTTGTTGGCGGTCTAGCCGGTCCGGGCGGCAGTTTTGCCGGTTCCCTGCTAGGCACCCTTTTGGGCGACATCGCCTCCAAGGGAAAGGGTATCCAAGACTTAGCTGACGACATGGGTCTGGCCGCAGAACAAACAAAGCAACTTGCAGCCGCTTTCCAAGAAGCGGGTAGAGACGCCGACAAGTTTGGCGCAGCTGTGCAAACAGTTCGAGGGATCGGTTTTGCTGATGACGAACAGGTAGAAGTAATCAAACTTGTAAGTAAACTAACTGATGATTATGGCGGAAAAATAGACAAAATTGCAGCTGCGTACGGTAATTTCGCTGCAAAAGGTAAAGTAGGTATTGCCGACATAAACAAATTCACTGCCCAAGGAATACCTATTTTAGATCAACTGGAGAAAAAGTACGGCAAAAATAGAGATGAAATCTTAGCTTTAGCAAAAGCCGGCGAAATCACTGCACAGGACCTGTCAGACGCACTGGTTGAGATTGCAAACAGATCGGATGAAGTAGCAAAACGCACCACGTCTTCGTTTGAGCGAACCTTTGATAACCTCAAAAAGGGAGCCGGTACATCCGTAAGTGCCATCGCAATTATTCTGGGTAACTTAGTTGGTGTATCCACAAATGTAACAGGCAACATTTTTGAAGCATTTAGTTCGCTGTACGTAAATTTAGTTAACGGCGCTGTTGAAGCTGCCGCCCGTATATCCGACGCACTCGCATCCGCAGCCAATAACATTGCCGCTTTTTATAAAGCCAACCCTCTTGTAATTCCGGCTTTACGCGACGCTGCCGTAAGCGGCTTGGAATCTTTCAAAGCCGGTGCCCAAGGCACCTCGAAACAACTACGAGAACTAACAAAACAACCTACAGGAATCAGCCAAATCAGCGGTCCGCAGATACCTGGCCAACTCCCCCCGTCCGGCAGCGGAGGTAAATCAGCGGCGGATAAAGCCGCAAAGGATGCCGAACGCGAGAGAGAACGCGTTGCCGAACTGGTGCGCTCCCAGGGGCTAGTAACGGCAGAAGTAAAGCGCCAAGCAGAGTTCAGCGCAAAGATTGCTGCCGCCGAAATGGCCCAAGACCCCATCTTGGTGCGTCGTCTGCAAGGCGAACAACAACTGGTCGAGTGGGGCTACGAAACCGCCAACCTACTAGAAAAAGAACAGAACGCAGAAGGCCGCCTTGCTATTGCCCAAGCGCAGCAAGCGAAGCAGGGTTTAATAATACAAGAAACAGCACAAGACTTAGCCAAACTAGCTGCAGACCGCCTTAAGGCCCACCAACAAACATTACGTGACTTAGATACCGAACTACAGCTTGCCCTGGCGCTTACAAATGAAGAGCGTAACCGTATTGCGCTTGAAGCAGAAAGATTAAATCTAAAAGATCAAGGTAGGAGTGACCAAGAAATAGAAGAAATTTTAGCAAAGAAAGTCTTGCTAACTGCACCGGGTATGCAGATAAAGACGTTTATTGCCGAATCAAGCCGCCAATTAAATGATTTAGAAGCTGTTGCTATTCGTGTTTCGCAGGGTATTGGCGACGCGGTCGGCAACTCGCTGGCTAACGGCATCATGGGCCTGATCGAGGGCACGGCTACAGCTAAAGAAGTATTTGCTAACTTCCTGCGCGACGTGGGTCAGATCCTGGTACAGGAAGGCGCCAAGATGATCGCCACATACATCGCCATCGGCATCGCCAAAATCTTCGCCGGCTTAGCCTCTGCTGCGGGTAGTACAGCTATACCCGGCGCCGCCCCTCAAATGACACCCGGAGCGGTGGTTACGCCTACTGGATTCCAAGGACAATTTGCGGGTATGGCAGCGAACGGCGCCACCTTTAGCAACGGCATCGCTAAGTTTGCCAGCGGCGGCATCGTCAGCTCGCCAACGCTATTCAAATTCGCCGATGGCGGCACCACCCGCACCGGCCTGATGGGCGAAGCCGGTCCCGAGGCGATCATGCCGCTCAAGCGTGGCGCTGATGGCAGTCTCGGCGTCCAAGCCAACGGACTGCGCGAGGCGATGGGCCGCCCGCCTGGTGGTGCCAACGGCTCTCCAGTGCTTAACATGAGCTTCCAATCCACTAGCATCAATGGAGTGGAATACGTTAGTCGTGATCAGCTTGAATCCGCAATGGCTGAAACCAGGCGTGCATCAACACGGGACGGCGCCAAACGCGGGATGACGATGACGCTTGATCGCATCCAGAACAGTAGCTCCACACGCCGCAAGGTGGGCATCTGATGGCTAATTTTCCTGCGTTAAAGCCAACCGCTCGCAGCTTTCAACTGGGGCAGTACCCAGTCAAGACATACCGGGCGATGTCTGGCGCGGTGGTACGCCGCAGCTTCGGTAACAAGGCATTTGGCTACACACTGGATTTGCAGTTCGAGAACGTGCCAGAGGAAACAGTCAATACCATCATCGATCATTACAACGGCCAGCAAGGCGGCACCTTAGGATTTGCAATTGCCACCGCTGTATTTGCAGGCTACACAGTAACGCTGCAAGGCAAAGTGCGCAATCCTTCTGGCATCGAATGGCTTTATGCTGAGCCGCCTAATGTCAGCAGCGTGATCGCCGGCATCAGCACCGTAACAGTAAAGCTGATCGGTGAAATGCAATGACTGAAATTCGCCTTGCGCAATACTTTTACCTTGTCACGTCAACGGGTACACGGCACCGCTATCAAAACTTCTTCGTCAACGCCAAGCCATTGGCCACGCTCACCGAAGAAGACGGCGAAACGTATAAGTACAATTTCGCACCATTTCGCGCTGAAGGCAGCACTGCTAACCTCAACGGCGACAACGGCATGTTGCGCGTCTTGTTTCCCAATGTGGAGTTTGCTATTCGTCTTGTAGAGCAAGGTGATGGCAACCGCCTCAGCGAGCTGACACTTACCACACAGTGGCTAAATGCTGCCTTAGCGCCATCGCGCACCTACCAGGAGCGATATGTGGGCATTGGCGCCAGCTACTCAGATACTACAATCGAGCTGCGGTATCGCACCGCCATGGACTCTGTTGGTGCAACATTTCCAGCGCGTACACTTACCCGTGGCCTTGTTGGCCCATTGCCCCTTAATGCAGAACTTGTCCTACAATGATTTGATTGGCTTGCCGTACCAATGGGGCGCTGCTCCATGGTCTGGCAAAACCGACTGCTTTCAGCTTGCCTGTGAAGTGCATAGGCGGCTGGGGTTCGCCGATTACACCGATCAATTTGAGTGGGTGTATGAGCTGTTTGATGAAAGCACATTTCCCAAGTCGCTGCTGGTGCGATGGATGATCGAAAACGGCACCCGGCTTAAGCGCCCAGTGATTGGCGCAGTGGCAATGCTGCCGGCTGCGGTTGGGTCTGCATTAGGTACAATTGTGGAAGACGGCGCATTGTTTCTGTCGCCTGGTGGCGCTGTTATCAGGGCGTCATTACCTAGCGGCACCGGCCATTATTTCTGGATGAATCAATGACCCGCAAGCTGCTTCCTTATGAATATGACCTTATTGATGCGTTAGGTGTCACCAAAGAAGAGTACCTCGACTTTGTAGCGCAACAGCATATCTACAAAGATCCAAAGCAGGGCACTGTGCTGGATGTGCAAAATCCCACCGCTGCGGTTGCCGCACTCGTATTAACCATCGTAGGCATCCTCTTCCAGGTGGCATCCATCCTGCTGATGCCTAGGCCCAAGTTAGATGAGCAGCAGGGCACGCCACAAACCAGGGACGCAGTATTAGCACCACGCACTGGCTTTAACGGCGCCCAAGATCTAGCCGTATATGGCGACACCGTACCATTGGTTTATACCAACACTGCACAAAATGGCAACGGCGGTGTGCGCGTTGCGAGCCTGCTGTTGTGGTCGGCCATCCTTAGCTTTGGCAACCACCAGTTCATGCGGCTGATGATGACAATCGGCGCATCAAGCATTGCTCAAATTGACCCAGAACGCACAGCACTCGGGCAATTCCCCGCCAAAGACTTGGTGGCCAGCAGCGTTTGGCAATACTACAACGAAGATGGCGCCACTCGATACAACAACAAAATTAGAGGCGACAGCCGCGATCCAACAATAACGTTTGGCAATGATACTACAGTCAAGCTAAATGGACTGCCTGGCGCGGTCGAAGGCTTTAGCCAAGCATATTCACCTACCACTTCAAACGCTGTTGGCGTTACTGGCTTTATACCTGTAAACGCTGACGTGCTTATTGTTAATAATGCTGGCCGCACCCAGCGCAAACGTGTTGGGATTCAGTTTGAACCACAAGAAAACGCTGTCTATTGGCCTGACAATGACGAGCGGCCTTTAGTGCCCGAAGGGTTTAAGTGGAATCTTCATATAGCTAACACCGCTGCGTTGCTAGCAACTACCGACACATTAGGCATTGCAGCACAAGATGCGCTGCGTGCGGCTGCATCACAAGTGGATAATGGCAGCATATTTAAGATTGGCACAGCTTTATTCCGTGTTGCCGTTGTTAGTTACGACGGCGGAGGCAATGGTATTGAAGGGAATAACTTATACGCCAGGCTTGACTGCATCCGCGCTGGCAAGATGCCCCGCGCAAATTACAACCTGCACCACTGGCAAGAAGTTGGGGAGCAAACCAATGCACTGCAAGCACAAATTAACGCCAGAAACGAGCAGATTTCATCCGCTGAACAGTCGCGCAATACAAATCAGGCCATTTTGAATCGTGGCAGTCGGGAGGTTCCTGGCGGATATGGCGGAAAAGGCCGCCTTTTCATAAGATTGACACAAGCAGACCGCGACAACTACCAATCAAATGTAAATACTCTCAACAACCAAATCGCAACATTACAGAATGAAAATAACGCGCTGCAAAATCAAATTAATAGTCTGCGAGCGCAAAGCGGACCTCGGGCGTTTCACGTAAAGGGCTTGGCCCGCATCGAAGAAGCCGCTTATGCAAGCGTCACCAAATGCAATGTCCTAGACATAGCCTTGCGTTTCCAGGCCTATCGGCGCCTTAGTGGGCGCGCCAACGTATATGGCAAAGACCAAGTTAACTACGGCCACAGCTCATCGGATAATGGTGCCAAGGCACGCACTGTTATGTTCACAGTGTGGCACAACATCGGCAAGCGAGTTGACGCTGCTGGCGTTGCCAAATACACAAGACTGCCCTATATCTTCTGTTGCCGTGGCTTTAATGAACAAGCAGTGTTTGCTTACCTAAAGCTAATTACACGCAATGCTGGCCCTCAATTTATTGACATAAAATTAGAGCCAGTAGTTGATAGCTTTACGGAAATTAAAACTTTTCCCACACGTGGTTTTTGTTACTTGAATCCTACCGGACCACTTGTGACCCTGGACTCTGATTTGACGGGCAGCACAAATCTAGAAGTGTACTTTAATGGCTCTGTGTACCGCGACAGCGACATAGGCAATTACCCACCCTTTAACAAGTCACCAGCCAATACCAGCGAAACCGATCTGTTTAACTATGACGCATTTTCTACCACTGCATTCTCATTTGACTCCTCCACCGAAATCAAAATAACCGCTGTAACGGAACAGCTTATCGCAGATTGGGATACTTATGGCGCCAAACTCTACAGAGGCTTGTCCACCTTGGCATTGCATGTTGTCTCGGGCTCGGGCACCCAGGACTTGCGCAGCGTTAGCGCCTATGTAACCGAGGGCAAGCGAGTACGCCTACTGCCTACCACGCAGGACTACTTCGGCAACGAGCAAACAGAAGACGTAGATTATGCAGCAATCACCACCTTTGCAAAAAGCAAAGCCAGCAACTCTACATCATTCGCACCAGACATCTTCCTTGACACCGTACTTGACAGCGCCAATGGCATCGGCCGCTATGCCAGCTTGCACTCGGTCGATGTAAAGCAACTGGCGCAAAGCAAGCGATACTGCCAGCGCAATAAGCTGTTTATGGATGGCGTCATTGCAGATGGCAGGCCATGGCGCGAGTTCTGGGCGCAGGTAGCACCATTCAGCCTGCTGGAACTCGGCAAGATCGGTGGCAAAGACACGCTAGTGCCAGCACTGCCGTACATCAAATCCAGTGGCCGGATGACGCGCAACGTGTCAATTACAGCCCTGTTCAACCAAGGCAACATCCTTGAAGACACTTTCAAGGAGGAGTTCATCGACTATGGCGCTAGCGTTCAGGATGTAGTCATCACGCTGATTTACCGTGACGTCGAGCGCGGCAGCGTCTTCCCCCGCAACAACAGCGTCGAGGTGCGCCGCACTGACACGGACGAAGACAACGCAATACGCGAAAGCATCGACCTCTCTCAATTTGTAACAACACGCGCCCAAGCCGTTCTGCTGGGCAAATACCTTTGCAACATACGCCGTTACAACCGCCGCGCCATTGAATTCATGACGTTTCCAACAGACATCTTCGTGATGCCCGGCAGTTACGTCTACGTCGAAACCAGCAACAATCAATGGGATGGCATCTACACAGGTCGCATCGAGAGCGGCGGTGTGCTCAACGTACCGCTGCAAGTCATCCCTAACGGCACCTACAGCGTCCTCACCTACGGCAGCACTGACGGCACCCGCCCTTTCAAGGAGGTAGTCATTACGGATGGCGCTGCCCCTGCACTCGCCTCACGTACTGGTGACTTGTTCGTGCTCGGGCAAGCGGTGCGCTCTAAGCGGGTGTTTCGCGTGACGGAGGTGACCATGGAAGAAGAAGGCGAAACCACCATCCGCGCCGTGGAGCATCCATGCGACGCCAATGACCAGTCACTCATCGCTGAAGGCATCGCCAGCTACGCTGATGGCATCTTTACCATCGATGGCGACCCCGAGGTCGGCTAGACTTAGCGCATCATGACTGGCACCTAGCAATGGGTTTCTTCACAGGGCGTAGCGGATCGCTCACTTTCGACGGCAAAAATGTCGCCAAAATCCGCGACTGGTCAGTGGAAACCACCGTAGAGCTGCTGCCAACAAACTCAATTGATAGCACCGTCAACACTTTTACGCCTGGCGTTAAAGGCGCCACCGGTAGCGCCACGCTTATGTACTACAGGCTAGAGGCAGGGGAATCCGAAACCAAGACCCAATTTACGGCGCTGCTGTCTAAAATTATGCAGAAAGGCACTATAACAGATGCAGATCGTGTATTCCTAGAGCTAAACGTAGGCGGCGGCTCAGCAGATGACATCAAGATGAACGCCTACATTACCAGCGCCCAAGTATCAGTTAGTACCGGTGAGCTAAGCGTAGTGCCAATCCAATTCACGATGGACGGCGACTTTAATCAAGTAATAGTTTAATGGCAGTATTCCTTGGCAATCACGGCAACGTCCGCTTGCGGCGTGGCATCGATGCGCCTTATGGAATACTGGAAGACCGCATAAAGCCTGATGACGTAAATACAAGCCTCAATCGCCTTAGCTTTGATGGCGCAGTAGACAACCTGCTTACAGGTGACCGCATCGACATCAGCACCGCCGACGCTCGCGGGCTGGTGTGCTTTGCCGCATCAGCATGGTCATCCGCAGCAGTCGAGCCAACCATTTCAGCATACGTGCATGTCAATGCTGTAGGCGGTTTGCGGTTCTTTTATCAGTTTGAAAATGCCGTCAACAATAACCGCGCAGCAGAGATCAGCCTTGCAGCGTTCGCAGGCGCTGCGCTAGAAATTTCTGTCCGAGTGCGCGACGGAGCGTTTAACGTGCTCGGTAACGTAACCAGCTACACGCTCAACACCAGCCGCGAAACCATCGACACCACAAGCCTATCTGATAAGTTTCAAAAGCAATACTCGGCGGGCAACATAAGTGGCAGCGGCTCTATTGATTGCTTGTTCGACTACACGTCAACAGGCATCAAAGAGACGCCGCTTTTGATGCTGCAACTCATACACCGAGTTGACATCGGCAGCGAGTTCGACCTGGCGCTTTACCTAGTAGACAAGGAACTAAACCAGTCACTCACCAATGTCTTCTATGAAATGCAAGCAATGGTTACGCAAACCGGCGTAACCGTAAATGCTGACAGCGCCATCACATGTACGATAGACTTTGTAACGACTGGCGAAATCCGCCTGCTTGTTGGCGAGCCTGCCGGCTACGTCCTCAAAGAAGACGATGACCGCATTGAAATTGAACAGTCCCTTGACTTCCTGCTTAAGGAAACAGAGGACTAAACTGTCCATAGCACGGAGTTGAACCTTGGCTGACCAGCGAATAACCCAGCTCCCATCCCTGCCTAAGGCAGGCGTGGCCGCCACGGATGTGCTGCCCATTGCGGACATCTCCGCCAGCCAAACCAAGAAGGTCACC
>Ga0307378_10014169_pt1 | contig 10042 bp, 10 predicted proteins | sample UN1MG_FD_202238 | JGI IMG/M metagenome (GOLD analysis project Ga0307378, IMG submission 202238) | Soil microbial communities from Risofladan, Vaasa, Finland - UN-1 | ecosystem: Environmental > Terrestrial > Soil > Coastal area > Acid sulfate soil | place: Finland: Risofladan, Vaasa | collected... | reverse complement strand
CTCCTCGATATTGAATTACTTTATCTTCCCCCTTACTCTCCAAATTTGAATCTGATTGAACGTTTATGGAAATTTGTCAAGGAAGAGTGCCTATATTCAAAATATTATTCTAACTTTGGGGATTTAAAAAATGCTATCATTAACTGCCTGAGCCAAACTGAAAGTACTCATAAAAAAAAACTTGATTCTTTACTTACATTACGGTTTCAGAGATTTGAAAAAGCTCAATTTTTGGAGGTGTGAAGTATAACAATAAAGATACTAATTTGAAATCAATTGAAAAAGCCCTAGAACTGACAATTTTCAAATTAAAAGATAATAATAAATTTACAGCTTTGATTGTATTTGAATTTCTTTGGCCGCATTTTACATATGGGTTATCTTGGGGTGAAAAAGTATATGATATATTGACTTCAGGCACTTTTAGTTTTGAAGAGATTATGTCCCAATTTTTAGTTAGAAATTTAATATTCAATAAAGGGGATATTGATGATCCAATTTATTACCTCACTGATTTAGGGAATGAATTTGCATCCTATTTAACAAAAGAAGGTTATATTTTCAATAAACGTAAAAGAAAAACGTAAATTTCACTATTTGCAGACCTTCCGGGCCACCCATTATTATTCTTGAGACATTTCTCACGTCAGTATCCTCAATGAACATCTGGTCAATTACCGTGCGTCTTTGTGCGCGCATTGCCATAATCCCACGAGTTACGCTCCCTCACCGATGCCAGAACTATAAATAGATCAGTTCAGTATATCTGTGACGCTCTGCTTGATTATCGAAATCAACCAGGCAGGCGCAGTATACCTTGTGATTATCAACCTCTTGTAGGAAATTAGAATTTTATACTGACGATGAACAAGAGTTTAAGTATAAATAAAATACTTATATACTAACAGTTAACTTATTTTTATTACATATAGAGTGGGATTTCTCACCTATTTGGGTTTATTTTAGGTTAATTGGGAATCATGGTGAGGAATCAATTGAATAAATTGAAATGGCACGTACTCGTGGCCTTGCTTAGACTTCAAGAAATAATATAGGAGATTAAAATATGAATGACGATAGAAGAGGCGGCGGCGGAAGAGGCGGTTTCAGACCAAGCGGTCCACGAGAGATGCATAAAGCAACTTGTGCAGATTGTAATGAAGAAACTGAAGTTCCTTTTGTGCCCAGTGGTGACAGACCTGTGTACTGCCAGGAATGCTACCAAAAACATAAACCCAAGAGATATTAATCTGAAAAGAACACACACTTAAGGCATTAAAAGTGTGTAGGATGACATAGATACGAAAGAAAATAAAACAAAGGTGGTTAAAATGGATATTTCTATTTTAACCAGCAACGTTTTTATTAAAACCCATTGTTCGTTAAATTAATAATATTGTTCTTTTTTTCAGGTCGATGCCCTGGACAGAGCATAGCGACGTCCGAGGTATTTGACATGGTTTTCGGTAATACCTTCATATTTTATATAAAAAGTTATGAAAATAAACATTCCTAAAATTAAAGCCATGCAGGGATTTCAGATTTGTCCATTCTGCGGTGGGAAAACCGAATACGCTGGCATCATCAGCGGCCATATATTTCCTGCAATACATACTGGCCAGATGTATATTTGCATAGAATGTGGATACCAGGGAAGTTTCATAATCGATGTAGTGGAGATGGTTCTGGAAAGTAATTCTGTTTATACAGGTTGCAGGGTTGATAATTCAATTTATCGGGCTTTTAATCATGATTTTTTGATTTAATCTAGATTGTACATCTGGTCAATTACTGTGCGTTTTTGTGCGCGCATTGCCATAATTCCACCAGGTGTTCCGCCTCCTGAGCATCCACCCGCTCTGGATTTGAGTGTAGAGAAATTCAGGGTCGTTAACTGCGAGATGGCAGATTTATACTCCAGAATGAAAAATACCAAATACCTGAACATCTCCGGCGATGCCCGGGGTTTCGGGCATTAGGGGTGCCAATATTTAAGTAAGTCAGATAGATTCAAATTCCACAGGTTCATCATTTATCAACAACTGCCTAAGAACCGAAGAGCATGTAAAATCCACTGAAACAATTGCAGAGACATTTCCTGCATTATCCTGTTGTTCAATTGGTCGCCCCTCTCCCTCAGGAACAAAATAACTTTCTATTCCCCAATCAATAGATACCCGATCATTCCAAATAGATTCAACTTTTCCTTTCATACAGACCTGATCCTCATAAAGAACAGGTTTAGAATGACTTACTGAGTCGATTGTCCAGAATTTATCCTTTTTTGACAGACTTGCATATATCTTATCCCCATATATAAAATCATGATCATAAGGAGTTTTATTCAAATCTACACTTGAAATTTCATAATTCAAATTGACATAATCCCCTCTGAACATATCTCTTGGGTCAACTGGTTGATTCTTCAGTAATATTTCCGTTCCAAAAAATATTGTGAACCAATTTACTGCAATAATGCTCAATATTACAATTGCCGGAATTAACATTATCAATAGGAACTGCCTTTGATTCATGCTTTATGGGACTCCATTTCATTTATTAGCGAACGTCTTTTATTTTCCAGGTACCATCCACCCCCGAGAAGGATCACCCCTCCAATAATAAATGCCAGAGACCGTGGCAAATATTCATACAAAGCAGTGAAATATAAATTCAATATTCCCAGTACAAAAAAGAACATACCCAGATTGACGAAAGGTACTATGAATTTATTATATCCGATCAAAATGCTGCCAATGGACAGAATAAAAAACAACAAATTGAAGAAAATGAACAATAGAGTTGCTGCAGTAGGATTCAAAGTAGTATGCAATAATTTAAATAACCAGATTCCGCCCCATCCCAAAAATGCTATTAAAAGGACTAAAAATTCATGTTTTACTGTTTTGAATTTATCAGAAGTTGATCCACTCTTTATTATTGAAATAAGGGAAGTAATGCCAAATAAAATGAAAAGGAATTGAATAGTCCAATTAGTTGAAGTGCTCTCGGTAAACATATTCCGATAAGTATTTTCCAGACTGAAAAAAAAATAAAAAATTAAGATAAATAACAAACCCACTCCTTGATATGTAATTCGAAAATGAGAAAAGCTTCTCATTGTACTATGCATTTGTCCAAGACCATAAAGGGTGATCCCGAACAACAAAAATAGCATAAATATTTCATATAAACTCAAATTTGCTCCGCTTAAAGAAGTAACATAAAGGATCATCCATGTAACAAAAGTAAAAATATTCAATCCTAAAATCTGCTTTGAGTCAAAAGCATAACCAAAAGGTAATATTGCTAAGAACCATGCAAATACAAGCCAGTGCGCACCAGCATTGACATTGAATATCTGAGCAGTCAAAAAGATGGTTACTCCTACAAAAATCGAAGCGAGAAAAACTAATGTATGTCCAAATTTCGGATGTGATTTTGTTTCGTATTTCAATTTCCAGCCGGCAAAATAAGTTGCAAAGGTTGTACCAAAAAGAATTATCAACTTCAGGAAATCAGGGAAAAGATTCCAATTTGAAGCAACCAATAATATTGCCCCAACCCCTATTAGAATTGATCCCAATGCTGAAATTACGGTGATCAAATTTGTTGATTTATCCTCACTGACCGGAATTTCGTGAGGTATTTCTGCAAATCCGTATTTTGATAAAATCTTTTTTGCCTGGTAATCATCAATAATCCCTTGATTTTTCCACTCCTCCACTTCTCCTTTGAGCCAAATTTCATGCTCATTAGCATTCATCCTTCAACAATTGCAACTATTAATTATTAAGGTTTCTGGTACTTTGTTTTTACTTCAATGAACCACTGCATCGTTTCAGACAATTCAGCTTTAAAGTCAATAGAAGGTTCAAATCCAAAAGTACTTGCTTTATGTACATCAGCTACAGAATGCTTTATATCTCAAGATACTGGTTCAGAATAAATTGGATCGATCTCTTCCCCTAAGATCTCATTGATAATATCTACTAATTGATTTACACTTATCCTTTTGCCGCTGGCTATATTAAAGACATCCGTTATATCAGATTCACATGCCTTAATATTTGCATCCACTACATGTTTCACAAAAATAAAATCCCTGCTCTGCTCCCCATCCCCATAGATATTAGGTGGTTGATTATTCAAAATAGCATTGATGAACTTGGGAATGACAGCAGCATATTGAGAATTAGGATCCTGCCTGGGACCGAATACATTGAAATATCTAAGTGATGTGGTCTTAAGACCATAGAGGTTCTGGAAGACCTTGCAGTAAAATTCTCCTGTGACCTTGTCATGGCATAGGGCGATAACGGATCGACAGGCATATCCTTTGATTTTGGCAATGCAGGAGAGTCACCGTACACTGCTGCAGATGTGGCAAATATCAGTTTTTTTATCCCCGCAATCCTGGCTGCTACAGTACGTTCAGCGTTCCGGAAATATTGACCTCGTTGGAAGCTTGCGGATCTTTTATGCTCCAGATAACACTTGGCAAAGCAGCATGATGGAATACATAATCCTGATCTTTGAATATTGCCGCAATATCTGGATCAGTGATACTGGCATTGATTATAGTAAGATTGTCCTGGTCTGGATGTTTAATATTGTTCAATGATCCGGTTGATAGATCATCAATAATTGTGACCTCATTTTCCAGGGCCAGGCTTTCGACCAGATTAGATCCGATAAATCCTAACCCACCTGTAACCACTACATTTCTGTTCTTCATTTGGAGGTCGCCCTTCCATACCCATCCTCAAATCTTATAATATCATCTTCACCAACATACTCCCCAAGCTGTACTTCGATTATCTCAAGTGCAAACTTGCCTGGATTTGATAACCTGTGCTTTATCCCGGGACTGATAAAAGTACTTTCTCCCTGGTGCAGGTAAAACTTCTTATCACCCACCTGCACGCATGCGGTTCCTGTCACCATGACCCAATGCTCGCTTCGATGAAGGTGAAACTGAAGGCTTAGCGTTTTTCCGGGTATCACCCGAATCTTCTTGATCTTGTACCGCTCTGAATCCTCCATGACTGTATAGGATCCCCAGGGGCGGTACACGGTCCTGTGAAAGAATGCACGTTCATCATTTCTATTTTTAAGTACATCCACGATATCCTTTACTTTCTGGCTGCTGGAACGTGGACAAACAAGCAAGGCATCTGGTGTGTCAATTACTACCATATTATCAACATCTATTAACGAGACCACTTTTTTCTTGGTGGATTGGATTATATTACCAGAAGAATCCTTTGAAATGCTTTCACAACCGAATTTTACATTTCCTAACTCATCTTTCTCATATTCATTATACATGGCATCAAAATTGCCCAGATCACTCCATTTGACATCAAGCCTCATAACAGCCACATTATCTGATTTTTCCAAAATGCCATAGTCAATTGATATGGGAGAGATGTCCCTGTATATCTCATTGATATTCTTATTTGAAGTAAAAGCTTCCAATAATTCGGGTGCATATTTTGAAAGTTCTGATGAAAATACTTCGGTATTGAATATGAACATACCGCTGTTCCATAAGTAGCCGTTATCTACGTATTCTTTCGCTTGTTCAATATTGGGTTTTTCTTTAAATTCCGAAACCCTATATCCTGCCCCAACTGCTTCTCCGGGTTTGATGTACCCATACCCAGTATGAGGTGATTTGGGAACTATTCCAAACGTAACAAGGTATTCCTCTGTAAGATCCTTTGCAGCAGCAATAGTATCCATTGCCTCAAAATCCATAATATGATCTGATGAAAATATCCCCACATCAGAAATACCGAATGTCTTCTCGATCTCACGGATACCAAAACATATAGCAGGTAGGGTATTCTTGCCTTCTGGTTCAATTAACAGGTTGTTACCAGGAAGGGATAATCCCAGCTCTTCTATCTGACCGGTTACTAAAAATTTTTGTGATTCATTTGTTACTATAAATATTTCTGAAATTTTTGTGATTCTTAAACATCGTTTGACAGTATCTTGAAACAATGATGTTTCCCCAATTTTTAAGAATTGTTTAGGATAATACTCCCTGCTTAATGGCCAGAGGCGTGTTCCTGACCCGCCTGCAAGAATTATAGATTTTATGATATACCACCTATTTTTACCTATAAAATGTTTTACATTATTGAGACGTTGACTAACAATAAAGATATCTCAAATATCTATATTGAGTTGTACCTGATAAACCAAAATTGATAGTAATATTAAAGGTATATTTAATAAGGTTAAAATTATAATTGTTATTTCCATTTAAGGTGAAACTTAATGAACATGAATCTTACACAAAAAATAATTTCATCCCACCTTGTAGAAGGTGAAATGCAGCCCGGTCAAGAAATCGCCATCAATATCGACCAGACACTAACTCAGGATGCTACAGGTACTATGGCATACCTGCAGTTCGAAGCACTTGATATCCCGAAAGTCAAGGTATCTCTGGCGGTAAGCTATGTAGATCACAACATGCTCCAGGCCGGATTCGAGAATGCCGACGACCACCGTTTTTTGCAGACCTTTGCCTACAAGTACGGCATCCAATTCTCAAAACCAGGTAATGGAATATGCCACCAGGTTAACCTTGAGAGGTTCTCAAAGCCTGGAAATACTATGATTGGCTCTGACAGCCATACTCCTACAGGCGGAGGTGCAGGCATGCTGGCAATAGGTGTTGGTGGACTTGATGTGGCTGTTGTCATGGGCGGAGCGCCTTATTATGTTAAAATGCCAGCTGTAGTGGGTGTAAAACTGATCGGGAAATTAAACCCCTGGGTCAGTGCCAAAGATATTATCCTTGAAATGCTGCGCCGGTTCACTGTCAAAGGCGGTGTCGGTAAAGTATTTGAATATTACGGACCTGGTGTTGCAACTCTGTCAGTACCAGAACGGGCCACCATTACCAATATGGGAGCCGAACTTGGAGCTACATCTTCTCTCTTCCCATCAGATAATATTACCAGGCAGTTCTTTGAGATGCAGGGCAGGCCAGATGACTGGAAACCTATAACAGCAGACCATGATGCCGAATATGACGAGCATATCGAACTAAACCTCAGCGAACTGGAACCCTTGATGGCAAAGCCCGGGTCTCCTGATGCGGTAGTAAAGGTGTCTGAAGTGGAGGGTACACCTGTGGAGCAGGTCATTATAGGTTCATGCACAAATTCCAGTTACAAGGACCTTATGACAGTGGCTAAAGCTTTGAAAGGCAAGAAGGTACATCCTGATTTGAGTTTACATATCACACCAGGTTCAAGGCAGGTATTGGAGACCATAATCCGCAACGGAGCACTCGCAGACATGGTATCTGCTGGTGCTCGTATTATGGAAACTACATGTGACGGCTGCATAGGGCTAGGCTCATCCCCGCCATCGAGTTCAGTATCCATAAGGTCCTTTAACAGGAACTGGGCAGGACGTTCCGGCACCATGGATGATAGTGTTTACCTGGCCAGCCCCGAGGTATGTGTGGCGGCAGCGCTGACTGGTAAAATATCTGACCCCAGAATACTGGGTGAATACCCTAAGGTTATTTGGCCTGAAAGTTTTGTGGCAGATGATTCAATGATCATTAAACCATCCCTTGATCCCGGCTCTGTTAAAGTGATACGGGGTCCGAATATCAAACCATTACCAAAAGCCGAACCTCTATCCACAAAACTTGAAGGGCATGTCCTTATCAAGCTGGAGGATGACATCAGCACAGATGGTATCATGCCTGCAGGCCCGAAGATACTACCACTGCGCAGCAATATCCCTGCCATCAGTGAATATGTTTTCTCCCAGATAGACCCTGATTTTCCAACCAGGGCTAAGGAGCATCAGGGTGGTTTCATCATTAGTGGCCTTAACTACGGCCAGGGTTCCAGCAGGGAACATGCGGCACTGGCACCCATGTACCTGGGCGTGAAAGCGGTCATTACCAGATCATTTGCCAGAATTCATAAAGCCAATCTAGTAAATTTTGGGATACTGCCATTGGAATTTGCTGACCAGACAGGTTATGATGCATTGAAGCAAGGCGATATATTAAAATTCAGTGGTATCAGGGAATTGGTAAAAGAAGGTACCACCAGCATACCTGTACAGTTTGGGTCTAATACCTTTGAGTGCAAGCTGGATATTTCAGACAGGCAACGGGAAATAATACTGGCAGGCGGGCTTTTGAACTATACTAAGATGATACATAGTTAGGCTATTCATAAAAATTAAATATCCCAAACCTGTCTTACAGCAATTTCAACTTGCCAACAACCTTATCCAGCTTCTCGACCGGTGCCGGCCCAATTCCCAATACAGTAATAGTCCCTGGAGCAATCTGGGTAAGTCCGGCATCAGTAATTAAAGCAGTTGACAGTCCCTCCCGGCGCGCCATTTCCTTTATAAAAAAAAGATCATTTAGCGTTGCAACCTTCAGGACAACCTTCTTCTGGCCATCCCTTATCCAGGACTCTCGCTCTTTCTTATCAGCAAAATCAGAGGCCGTAAGAGCAGCATGTGCTACCTGGACTGCCAGTTTCCCCTTTGTCAGTTTAAGATCGTCCCTGGTAACAATGCACTGTTTATATTCAGTCATTGATGAGCATCCCTTTCTCATCGAAATTGAGCTTATCAGTGGTGCGGCGAGTCCACTCAATTCCAAGTGCTAATGCTTTGTCCCTGTCAAACTCTCCCACTTTTACTTCCTCTTTGGTGATTTTTAATATTGAAGCTACAGGGATGGATAGATTTTCTGCCCCGCTTTTAATAATCAATAATCTCGAATCAAGGGTTATGGTCTCACCAATCCTTTCCTTTCCCTGGACCACGAACTTACAAAAGATTTCTTTTTTGGATATTGACATTTCCGGATCTAAAGGCTGTGAAATTTCTTTTTGGGTTTTTGCAGCATCCTCTTTTATAACATCTTGATCAGCAGAGAAAGCTGGATGTGGTATAGACATGGAATGCCAGTCCAGATTATTATGCTTATGATGCCACAAGCTGCCTACCTGCCTGGTTTCTGTTTTTGTTGTTTTATTTATGTCAGGTACTTCTATAGGTGCATCTACTCCAAAAATTTTATTAATTGTATGCTTAATTCCCATCCTAAATACCTACCAGTGTTTTCGTTTCATATATTTCTCTTCAACACCTAAAAAGTCAATGGCAGAAGCAATCACAGCATTAGTAAAAATATAAGAATTAATTTCAGAATAAGATGGACGTGTCTGGTTCATCTTTGTGGTGCTGATCTTGCTGGGGTTTTGGTCCGAGAAAATACTCATGTCACCTTCTTCCACAGGTATGAAAATGATATTATCTTCATTCCCCCATTCTGTTAAGTATTCTTTAATTTTTGAATTTTCATTCACTGTTATTGGGAAAATATCAACACCATTACTGCGGGCTTTCTTCATGCCGTCCAGGATCTCCCTGGTATCACCGCTTCCGCTAACTGGAATATATACATCTCCCCTGATAAAACTGGGAGTGGTAGCGTCGCCCTTAATATATACGTTAAGGCCAAGATGGGTGAGGCGCATACCAAATGCCTTTGCCACGGATCCCGAACGGCCAACCCCGTCCACAATAAAATGACCTCTACGGGTCAACAATTTATCGATCCATGACCGCAGATATTCTTTGTCGATTCCTTTTAAGAGCCGGGCATTCTTAAGAAAATGATCGATCTGCTTATAATAAAACTGATTGTCCCCGCTATCAAGAGCAGGCAAAATGCAGTTTAAGAATGTGCATAATTTCAGTTCGAATTCAGAACCCATAACAGCCAGTTTACTGGGTTTTTCCAGTTGTATATCTTCCATCAGGACGCTAAAACCATTCTCAGCGATAACTTTCTTATAAGCAGGAGAATCACTTTTTGCAGTGATAAGTAACTCTTTGGCACCCAAACAGTGAGCATCTTCAAGATAATTAATAACACTTTCTGTGGTACCTGAACCGGATGCAGCTATAATCATATTATCTCTATCAATGTCAAAATAGCGCCTTATAGGATCGTCCAGAGTAGCAGGGA
>Ga0307378_10014168_pt1 | contig 10043 bp, 8 predicted proteins | sample UN1MG_FD_202238 | JGI IMG/M metagenome (GOLD analysis project Ga0307378, IMG submission 202238) | Soil microbial communities from Risofladan, Vaasa, Finland - UN-1 | ecosystem: Environmental > Terrestrial > Soil > Coastal area > Acid sulfate soil | place: Finland: Risofladan, Vaasa | collected... | reverse complement strand
GCTCACGTTCATCTCCCCGCGCTCCATCCGGTGGGCCCGGCCGTCCGTCTGGTGGGGCGCCCTCTCCCCGCGAACCACTGGATCGCTTGCGCCCGTCGAATCCATGACAACTCCGCTCCCAACATACCCGCGGCGGCCTGCGGCGCTCAATACCGATCCCCAGAAGATCATCCGGGCGGACGCGGCTACCGGCGAGGGAGCGAGACGTCGCCAGGCACGGGTCGTCTGTGGATCCGGCTCGAAGCGATCGTGGCGGCGGTGGGGGCGATGATCGTGTGCGCCGTCGCCCAAGGACGCCTTGCAGGACACCAGCCGCGCGGGTTAGACTGAATAGCAGTCTGCCCCGAAACTCGTCTGGGAGAGAGCGAGATGCCCGCCGAGGCCAAGCCCGCGCGTACGCTTCAGGAAGTGGCTGCCGTTATGGACTTGGGGCCACTGTTGCCTGGCGACTGGCGTTACGTGGACATCAGCGAGGGGCGCCAGAGCCCCGCGTTGCGGCAGTTACGCGTCCGTCTGGAAGACGCGGGCGCCACGAAGGATTCGCTGGAGTTCCCCAAGATCGCGCTGACCGGCCACCGAGGCTGCGGCAAATCGACCGAGCTGCTGGGCGATGGGTGAAAGCGAGGGCGGCGGACACGCACCGGCGGGCACGCATCCGGGCGGCAAAAGCCGACCGTCGACCCCGCCTCGCGCGCAGGCGTCCGACAACGACCGGCAGTTGCGCCGTCTGGGCGCCTTTCTGGAAGACGCGGTCGGCTTTCACCTCGCCTTGGTCACTTGCGACACCCCCAGAGTCCGCGATCAGCAACTCGATCGATTGGCCCGGCAGCTCCAAGCGAGCCGCGTCTGGCTTACGCGCGTCGACCTAACAGAAACGCCCCGGGAAACGCAGTTGCTCGAGCGTCTGCGTCGGCATCTGGCCGGCCTCGAGGTGCCCCGCGGCAAGCGCCCGGCGCTGATGGTCGTGGGTCTGGAGGCGACCTTGGACTACCATCGGCTCGGTCCCGGCGCCGCCGAGCGCCTGGCCATCCTGGAAAACGCCAACGCCCAGCGGGACGCGTTCGCCCGCGACTGCCCGGTCGCCGTCGCGATCTGGTTGAACCCCACGGCCACCAGCGTGCTTGCCGCCCGCGCCGCCGATCTCTGGCACTGGCGAAGCGGCACGTTTCGCTTCGCGGGCGGCGCCGAATCGCGCCGAGAAATGGAGGACCGGCTGCTCGAAATGCCGGTTGTCGAGTCCTTCAGCCTGCCCAGAAAAGAGGCCCTCGAACGCATCGCCTCGCTCCGCGACCTGCTCGCGGAGTCGCGTGCGAGTCCTCAGGCCGATACGCTCCGCGGCCGTCAACGGCGCATGGCGTTACTTAAGGAACTAGGGCTTGCCTACTTCGCCATCGCCGACTTCGAGCACGCGATAGGCGTTTGGGAGGAAAGCCTGCGCATTGCGATCGCCATCGGCGATCGCCGGGCCGAGGCCGGCGGTTTCCTAAGGCTGGGCAATGCCTACAGCGCTCAGGGCGATCTCGCGCGGGCAATCGACGACTACGGCCATGCGCTGGAGCTACGTCGGACCTTGGTGGAGTCGGAAGGGCGCCGGGAACTGGTCGGCGAGCTGGCAGGGACGCTCTGCAACCGCGGACTGGCCCACACGGCCATGGGAGCGTGGGACGAGGCGCGGGCGGATCTCGATACCGGCGGAGGCCTTCTGCACGAAGCGGTCCGGGCAGGGAGGATCGACTTGCTGCCTCTTCTCATGCAGAGTTTGGCGCAACGCATCGGAAGTCTTAGCCAACTGGGCCACCTCGAAGTGGTCCGCGCATGGCTGAGCGACCTCACCGAGCGGCTGGAGACCTTGGCGCCGCAGTTTGCCGGCAATCCGCTCTGGCAAGAGCCAGCCGCCTGGCTGGCGGAGGCCGTTTCGCACAACAAGGAGCCGCTCGAACGCGCCGGCGTGGAGACCGACCGCCTGCTCCGCGCCCTGGCCCCGCTGCTCGAGCCACCCCCGGACACGCACGGCCGCCCGTAACAGCCTGTTGAAGAAGTCGTGTGCCACTGCTTGCCGGCAAGCAGTGCCGCTGAGCCGAAGTAGGGTGCGTGAAACGCACCAATCGTGATACAAGCAAATGTCACGTCAGCCCCGTTGCCGCGGTCGCTCAGCGTGGCGACATTCTCTGCGTTCAAGAAGAATGGTGCGTTTCACGCACCCTACGGCTCGCCGGGGGCATGAGCGGGCATCCTGGTGCGGAAGAATATCTTCCCCTCCTCACCCCGCCACGCGCGGCCGGCTTGTTCGCTTGTTGCGGGGTGAGGTCCCAATTAACAGGGCGCGCAAGTGCGCTGGGGCCCGAGGGGTAGTGCGCTGGGGCCCCATGGTGAATGCGCTGGGGTTCCAGCGCAGGTGCTACAGGGTCGCAGGCCACCTGCGCGCACGCCAGGTACTGGGCGAAACGCCCTTTTTGGACGCGCGCACGGCGCAACGTGTGTGGTGAAAAGGACTTGCATTTTTGGGCCGGACTCGAAATTCCTGACCAACAATTGAGTTCGACGTAACTCGTTTCACGGCAACGACTTGCAGTTGGTGGCCGGGGCCATTGTTGGACACTTGGACGGGCCTTTTGGGCGGCTTTCGCGTGCCCGGTTTTCGGGCTAACGTGTTGAGCTTACCATGTTTGCGCCGAGCCGCAAGGCGATTTCTGGACGGGGCCGCTTCGCTTCCAACTCCTCCCGGCGTGCCCGCCCTTTTTGGCCACCAACGAACGGGCGCCCGGAGTCGGCCTGGGGAAGCGATTCGGCCCAAACACGCGAGGTGGCGGGTGGGGAGTGGGGAGTGGGGAGGATTTGGCGTTCGACGTAAGCGCAGAAGCCCTGACCCCTGAACCCTGAACCCCGACCCCTGACCCCTACACCCGCATAGCCGGGTGGGACGTCACTTCTTGAGCTCGGCCGTGTGCGACTCGGGGCGGCTGGCGACGTCGGGCGGGTCGGCGAGGAGGGTTTCGGTGAAGCGGGTGACGTAGTGGAGGCTGCTGACCGGGTTGTTGGGGGTGAATCCGACGACGCGGCGGTCGAGGTCCATCTGCTGGCCGAGGACGCGGCCGGCGTCGAGGTCGAACCGGACCGTGCCCGACTGCTCCCGCTGGATCAGCTTCGCCTCGAGGGCCGGATCGTGGAGCGGCGTGAGGATCCTGGTGGCCACTTCGATCGTGGCGACGCCGGTCTTCACGCTTTGGAGCTTGAACGTCTGGAGGGTCTTGACCTTCTTGACGGTTCCGTTTTCCAGCGGCACGTCGACGTTGCAGGGGAGGTTCCAGGTGTGCCCGATGGCGATCGGCTCGCCGGGCAGGGGGATGGTCATCAGGCCCTCGTTGTTCTGGGCGGCGGCCTTCACGGGCTTTCGCTCGCGATGGAGGATCTCGCCGTGGGAGTCCATCTTGACCACGGCGATGGGGACGCCGATCGACTGGGCCACGCCCTCGAAGCCGGGCGGGGGCTGTTCGTCGGTCAGGCTGCGGTAGCGGACCTCGGGGCGGTCGGTGAATTGGTTGCGCATGTCCACGCTTTCGACCAGGTGCTCGAAGGTGGCCGTGCCGTCGGGCTCGACGTCCTTCACCCGCCACGCCTTGACCGACTTGGTGACGGTCTCGGCCACCTGGGTGGTGTCGGAGACGGTGGTCCGCACCCGGGCCTGCTGGAGCACCTCCCAGCGAACCGTCTCGCCGGGCTGGAACCGGTAGCGAAGCGTGAACTTCTCGGGGGGGGAAACGGACGGGGCCGCGGGGGAATCGTCGGCCGAGGCACGGGCGGCGACGATCGCCAGGACGAGGAGCCCGACCGAGAGGGGGTAGGTGGCCTTCATCACGCTCGCTTCCTTTCGAGTTGATGGGCAAATGGGTTGTGACGCGGGGGCGCGGCGCGCGCCGGCCGTGGTCACGACTTGGAGCGATCCTTGCGCAAGCGCCCGCCCCAGCCGAGTTTTTCGCGAAGCGTATGGTAGTAGCTATGGCCCGGCGCGGCGACCAGCTTGAACTGGACGTCGGCGCGTTGGACCCGGACCCGATCGCCGGGGACGACCGTGCACAACACGCGGCCGTCGAGCATGACCGGGGTCTGCTCGCGGGCGTCGGAGATGACCATCTCGTAGACCCGATCGGCCGAGTCGACCACGGGGCGGTTGGTCAGCGTGTGGGGACTGATCGGGGAAATCACGAACGCCTGAAGGTCCTTGCGCAAGATCGGTCCGCCGGCTGAGAGGCTGTGGGCCGTCGATCCGACCGGGGTGCTGACGATGAGGCCGTCGCAACTATAGGTAGTTACGAGCTCTGAGTCAACGTAGAGATCGACGTCCATCATGGCAAAGGGCGGCCCGGCCTGGACGGCGACCTCGTTCAGGCCGATCCGCTCGCCGAGCACCTCGCGGGCACGGGTGACACGGCACTGGAACATCAGGTGCTCGACCACCGGGAGGTCTTCGAGCGAATGATGCTCCAGCAGGTCGATCAACTCTTCGGGCGCAAGATCGGCCAGGAATCCCAGTCTCCCCAGATTGACGGCGATGACGGGCAACTGGCGGTGTCCCATCTGGCGGGCCGCCCGGAGGATCGAGCCATCGCCGCCGAGGACGATCGCCGCATCGGCCTCGACGCCGGAAAGGTCGGCGCGGCCGGTGAAGTCGGCCAAGGCGATCTGGGCGTGGCGTTCGATCAGCGGACGGAGCCGCTCGGCTTCCCGGAGCACGTCGGGGATCTGCCCTGGGCCCAGTAGGATAACGCGCATGGGGGGTGGTCCTTGTGAGTGGGGGGCCGCTTGGTGCAGGTCCTGATGATAATCGGGACCGCAGCCCAGGGAAACCGCAGTGGGCGGGCCTGTCAAGCTCTGACGGTTCTAGCGGTCGTTTCCGTGGTTCTGCCGTTAATGACGGTATCGGAGAGGGAAAGCGTAATTGCTGCGCCGATTGCAGGCCGACAAGCGTTGACGTGAGGGGGGTCGTTCGGATTGTGCGGACGAGCACCGGAAGGGCCCCAAAATCGGCGCGGATCCTGCGCGCAGCAGGGGAACGGAGACCAGTCAGGACCATTCGTAGGGGGGGGATCCTTCATGAGGACCGCAATGTCAATCGCCGTGAGGTCGCTTGTGGCGACACTCATTCTTCTGGGGACTGCCGTCGGGGAGGAGGTGTTCGTGACCGATGCCCTTTTGGGGACTGCCGTCGGGGAGGAGGTGTTCGTGACCGATGCCGAGTTGACCGGCTTCGCCGAGCCGCCTGTGGACGAGGCGTATTCAACCAACGACGTGGCAGACTGCTGCGAGCTGGACAACCTGTGTTGCGGTCCCGTCTGGACCGTCACGGCAGGCGCGTTGATCATGGATCGCAGCACGCCGGACGACGCCGTCCTGGTGACCGACAGTCTCCAGGCGGGCGGGAACGTGTTGCTGGACGCGGGCGAGTTCGACTTCGATTTCCGGGGCGGATGGGAGCTTGGCGCGATCCGTCACAACTTCCGCTGCACGTGCTGGGACCTGGAAGCCCGGTACGCCCGGATCGACGGTTGGCGATCGGTGCGGGATTTCGTTTTCTCGCCTTACGGGTCCGTGGTCCACTACCGCACCCCGATCGGAAACACGGCGTTCTCCGCACTCGTCGGCGCGGCCTACGAGTCGCACTTCGACAGCCTGGAGCTGAACCTGCGTCGTCCGATCGGCTGCGGCGGGCTGACGTTGCTGGCCGGCTTCCGGTTCGCCGAGCTTGACGAGCGTGGCATGACGATTCTCCGGGTGACCGATCCCGGCGCCCTGGAGAACCTGGCCACGAGCCAGATCGGCGCGATCAACGACCTGTACGGGTTCCAGCTCGGTGCCGACGGGTGCCTGTGGCAATGGTGCTGCCTGAGCCTGGACGGGAAGCTTCGGGCGGGGGTCTACTCGAATCGGGCCGTCAACAGCGTGACTCACGTGCAGACGGGTGCCCCGGAGGCCTGGGGCTCGCGTGCCCGCGATAATCAAGCCGCCTTCCTGGGAGAGCTGGGGCTGACCGGCACGTGTCAGCTCACCGATGGCGTGGCGCTGAGGGCGGGCTATCAGTTGACATGGCTGGAAGGCGTGGCCGTGGCTTCCGATCAGGTCGCCGTGTCCGATCCGGTCTTCGGTACCGCGACGGTCGACACCGACGGCGGCGTGCTTTACCACGGTGCGGTGATTAGCCTGGAGTTCAGCCGGTAGCACTCAGCGACGCTCGGCAGAGCGATGAGCGGGCGGGTCATCGAGGACTCACCGCGCCCGGGGGCTCTCGACGGCTGCGAGCAGGTCCAGGCCCGCGGCCAACTGGCGGCAGGTCTCGGCGATGCCCGGTTCGTCCAGGCCCAGATCGGCCAGCAGCTCCGGCCGGTCGCCGTGTTCGATGAAGCGGTCGGGGACGCCGAGCCGGCGGATGTGGCCGGTGTTCAAACCGGCATCGGAGGCCGCCTCGAGGACCGCGCTTCCGAACCCGCCCATCAGGGCGCCTTCCTCGACCGTGAGGACAAACGGGCTGGTTTCCACGGCGCGGAGAATCGTTTCGGTGTCCAACGGCTTGACGAATCGGGCATTCACGACGCCCAGATCGAGCCCTTCCCGGCGGAGCCGATCGGCCGCGCGCAGGGAGCAGGCCAGCGGGGCTCCGCAGGCGACGATCACGCCGTCGTGGCCGAAGCGGAGGGTCTCGGCGGTGCCCAGCTCCACGGGGGCCGGGTCGCGGTCGACGGTCTCGGCCGGGGCCTTGGGGTAGCGGATCGCCGCGGGGCCGTCGTGAGCCAAAGCGAACTGGACCATCATCGGCAAGTCAAAGGCGTCGCCCGGGGCCATCACCACCATGTTGGGCAGCGGTCGCAGGTAGGTCAGGTCGAACACGCCGTGGTGCGTGGGCCCGTCGGGACCGACCACGCCGGCGCGGTCGAGCATGAGCAGGACGGGCAGATTCTGGAGGGCCATCTCCTGGAAGATCTGATCGTAGCTGCGTTGCATGAAGGTGCTGTAGACGTCGACGATCGGTCTTGCGCCCGACTTGGCCAGACCCGCCGCGAAGGCCACCGCGTGCGATTCGCAGATGCCCACGTCGAAGAACCGTTTCGGGAACTCGTCCCGCACCGGCTCCAGCATGTTGCCCTGACACATCGCGGCCGTGATCACCACGACGCGAGGATCCTGGCGCATGGCGGCGAAGATCGCGTCGCGGGCGACGTTGGTATAGGACGTGGAGCGTCGCCTTTTGAGCGGAACGGCGGACCCGTTTTCTCGGAAGAACGGGGCGGGGGCGTGGTAGGTGACCGGGTCCTCGACGGCCGGCTCGAACCCGTGCCCCTTTTCGGTCACCACGTGCAAGAGGACCGGGCCTTCAAAGTCGCGGACCATCGCCAGGTACTTCTGCAACTGGCGGACGTTGTGCCCGTCGACCGGGCCGATGTAGCGGAACCCGAGCTCCTCGAAGAGCATCCCGCCCAACATGCCGGCCTTGATGCCGTCCTTGATCTGGTGCAGCAGCCGTTCCATGGGATTGCCCACCACCGGCACCCGATGGAGCATCTTCTGCACTTCGTTCTTCAGGCTGGAGTAGGAAGCCGTCATTCGCAGCCGATCGAGGGACTCGGCCAGCCCTCCCACGCGAGGGCAGATCGCCATCTGGTTGTCGTTCAAGACGACGGTGATGTTCTTCTTCAGCCCGCCGGCGTTGTTCATCGCCTCGAGCACGATCCCGGAGGCGAACGCGCCGTCGCCGATCACCGCGACCGCGTGCCGGTCTTCCTCCGGGACGACCAGGTCGTCGCCGCACTTCAGCCCCAGGGCCGTGGCCACGCTACAGCCGGCGTGTCCGGTCATGAACAGGTCGTACGGGCTCTCCGCGGGGTTGGGATAGCCCATCAGGCCCCCCTTGGCCCGAATGGTCGCAAACTCATGGTAGCGGCCGGTAACCATCTTGTGGGGATAGACCTGATGGCCGGTGTCCCAGATAAGGCGGTCCCGCAGGAAGTCGAAGGTGGTGTGCAGGGCGAGCGTCAGCTCGATCACCCCCAGGTTGGAGGCGAAGTGGGCGCTTCGGGTGCCCAGGAGCCGGCAGAGCGCCTCGCGCATCTCGCCGGCCAGCCGCTCCAGCTCTTTGGGCGAGAGCGCTTTCAGGTCCTGGGGGGACCGGATTGTCGAAAGGATGCCGTCCATTAGCGATTTCTTTCCAACACGTAGTGTGCCAGCGCCACCAGGTTGCCCGCTCGCGACCCCAACGGGTCGAGAGCCTCGCAGGCTTCCAAGACCAACCGCTCGGCGCGTCGCGCGCTCTCGGCAACTCCCAGCAGCGCGGGGAACGTGAGCTTGCCGCGATCGGCGTCCTTCCCCACGCGTTTGCCCATCTCCGCCTCCCGGCCGTGGACGTCGAGCAGATCGTCGGTGATCTGAAACGCCAAGCCCAGTTTCCTTCCATACGTTGCCAGGGCCGCCGTTTGCTCGGGGGTGGCACCGGCCACCGCAGCTCCCAGCCGGAGCGAGGCGAGGATCATCGCCCCGGTCTTGCGGTCGTGGATCGATTCCAGCAGGTCGACCGTCGCCGGTGCTCGGCTGCCGGCCAGATCGTCGGCCTGGCCACCCACCAAACGGCAAGGCCCGGCGGCCTCAGCAAGCATAGCACAACAGGCGGCGGCCACTTGGGGGGGGTGGACGTCGCTGGCCAGCGTCTGAAACGCCAGGGCCAGCAGCCCGTCCCCGGCCAGGATGGCGACTGCCTCCCCAAACCGCTTATGACAGGCCGGTTGCCCTCGGCGGAGATCGTCGTCGTCCATGGCCGGCAGGTCGTCGTGGACCAGGGAATAGGCGTGGACCATCTCCACGGCACAGGCTGCGGGCAAGGCCGCGTCGATCGCCCCGCCGCAAGCCTCCGCGGCCATCAGGACCAACATCGGCCGCAACCGCTTTCCCGGGGCCAGCAGACTGTAGCGAATCGCCTCCCGGAGCCCGCCGGGACACCCGTCCCGCAGCTCGGCATACTCCGCCAGCGCGGCGTCGATCCGGCCGCGGAGTTGGCCGGCATACTCGACGAACGTGGAAGTGGCAATGTCTACCATTAGGCGGGGAAGACACGGGGTCTAGAGAAGATGACAATGGCACCAGAGGCTCGCGCTGGCCGGGGTCACCGGTACCCGTCAGGGTCTACGGAGACTCTTCATTTTAGGAGAACCCTTCCAGCGCGTCCACGTCGGTATCCCCGGCCTTCGAGGACCTACTTTCGGGTGGTCCGGCGGAATCGCTCGTCGAACGCCTTCGGCCCGGCGCCCTGTCGTTTGGGGATGGTGGGGCGTCGTCCATGGGCGTGGAGATGGGACTGCCCTGCGGATCGATCCCGCTCAACAGCTCGATCCGCCGCTCCGCGCCCTCGAGCAGATCGTAGCACCGCCGCAGCAGATTGACGCCCTTCTCGTACCGCTCGAGTGCCTCGTCGAGCCCGATCTCGCCCTCCTCCAATTGGCGGACGATCGTTTCGAGCTGTTCGAGCGCCGCCTCGAAGGTCGGCTCCCCGGCCACTTCCTGTTTGGATTGCTTCTTCGCCAAGACGTGCCTCCGACCCGTTGGCCAAGCGGCGGATGGGGCGGGCCCCCAAGGACCGACCGCAGGTGCCTCGGCCGGCGCTGCACACCAAGCCCGCAGCACAGGCTGCCGGCCGGTGTCGGTTGCAGTCGCAGGCCATGGGAGCACAGCCGAGATGGCTGTGCCCGCGAAACGCGCCGCCGAATCACCATCTTACCGGCAACGGCGGTGCCCTGCAAAGCGCGACGCCCGCTTCCACTCGCCGACGCGGCGCGAGGGAGTTGCACGGCCCCATCCCCCAGGCTAACATGAGACGCGAAAAACCGGCAGCGCGGCCGAGCCAACTCGGATCGGAAACCGTTCACGGCGTTCGATGAAAGTAGCAGGCACACGCCGAGGCTGTGATTTTTTTCGGAGGCCCACTGGGCATGCCGGGGGAATGACGCTAGCTTGGATATCGTGATGCGGTGGTCGCTGTTTCCCGGAGCGTTGCCAGGAGAGGTACG
>Ga0307378_10014166_pt1 | contig 10044 bp, 8 predicted proteins | sample UN1MG_FD_202238 | JGI IMG/M metagenome (GOLD analysis project Ga0307378, IMG submission 202238) | Soil microbial communities from Risofladan, Vaasa, Finland - UN-1 | ecosystem: Environmental > Terrestrial > Soil > Coastal area > Acid sulfate soil | place: Finland: Risofladan, Vaasa | collected... | reverse complement strand
GCTGCGTGTTGCACGCTCACCACGGGCTCGCGCCCGTGGCTACAGATCAACCCCGCCTACGGCGGGGAAGCGCCTGCGCCGCCGATGGTTACGCTCGCCACAAAAAACAGCCACACCCGCCCGGCGGGTCTAACCGTGGATGAGCGGCGGCAGGCATCGCACGCACACCCACTGGCTCTTGCCCTGGTGCCGGCAGGGGAAGAGCACCGCCTGGTCCTCATCCGCGCCGCAGCGGAAACACGCCTGGCCGATAATCTGCTTGCCGCGCGCCTCCTGCTGGGCGTGCGCGGCAGCGGGGTCGAACGCCGGGGCCTCGCGCTGCTCGATGACCATCGCCCCGGTGGGACACACGCCCAGGCAGAACCCGGCCCCGTCGCAGAGTTCCTCGCGGACGACCTTCGCCTTGCCGCCCACCAACTGGATCGCCCCCTCGGCGCACGGCGTCACGCACGCGCCGCACCCGTTGCAGAGCGCTTCGTCGATATGCACGATCTTGCGTCTGACGATGTTGCCCGATGCCATCCGACCGCCTCCTCCCCATGTCCGCCTGCCGCCCCGGTCGTACCGCCCGGGGTTCGCCTCTCACCCCCATCCTACCGCGCACCCGCACCGGCGGCCTTGATGCAGGTCAAGAAACCGCGAAATGGCCCCGGCCCCAGCGCCACAGGGTGCAAGGGGGCTGTAGCGGCGCGGCCATGCCGCGCCGAGGCCGTAGAGGCACGATACATCGTGCCCGGTTCGTGGTCCGGGCCCGCTGCGCCGAGTGCCGGACGGCGCCTTGTCGCGGCCTCTCCTTGTTGGTATACATATCGTGTGTTCCGGAGACCACGCCATGAAGCCCCAGGAAAAGGCCGACCGCCTGGTTGCCCTTGCCCGAGAGTCGTTCCCCGACCCGCCGCTGACCGATGGCGAGGTGCAGATGCTCCTCGCCGCGGCCCTTGGCAAGGAGGCGAACCTTCGCAGCGGCAACACGGAGGCCGACAAACCGGAGAATGCGGCCAAGTGGGTCGCCGGCCGGGTCATCCGGTCCGGCCTTCTCCGCTGGCTGTGTTCCCAGGCCCAGGCCGCCCGCCTCGTCGCACCCGCCGGCGTCCGGGTCACAGGGGCCCGCATCGAGGGCCGGCTCGACCTTCTATTCGTCCGCGTGCCGTTTGCTCTTGCCCTTCTTGAGTGCGCCATTCCCAATGGACTCGACCTTGTGAACGCCCACCTCCCCGGCCTCTTTCTTGGCGGGTCGCACACCGGCACCATAAGGGCCGACGGCCTGAATGTGGCCGGCGACCTCTTCCTTCGGGACGGCTTCCACGCCTCCGGCGAGCTTCGCCTCCTGGGCGCCCGCGTCGGTGGGAACCTTGACTGCTTCGGCGGCGTGTTCGAGGGAGCCGAAACCCAACTGCCCGAAGGGACCAAAGTAAAGGTCGCCTTAGGCGCCGACTGGATTGAGGTGAGAGGTAGTGTGGTTCTCGGGGAAGGTTTCTCCGCCTGCGGCGGTGTCCGGCTTCTGGGCGCCCGCGTCGGTGGAGACCTTGAATGCCGCGGGGGCACGTTCGAGAACCCCGGCGGCGATGCCTTGATCGCGGACAGGCTCGACGTGAAGGGCAACGTGTATCTGGACAAAGGCTTCCTCGCCTCCGGAGTCGTGCGCCTCCTGGGCGCCCGAGTTGGCGGGGACCTTTCGTGCCGCGGGGGCACGTTCGAGAATCCCGGCGGCCGTGCCTTGGGCGCGGACAGGCTGGACGTGAAGGGTAACGTGCATCTGAACGAAGGCTTCCGCGCCTCCGGCGAGGTTCGGCTTCCGGGAGCCCGTGTGGGCGGGAACGTTGAGTGCCGCGGGGGCACGTTCAAGAACACCGGCGGCGTTGCCTTGAGCGGCGAGACCGCCCACGTGGAGGGGGCGCTCTTCCTGGACGGAGAGTGCAGCATCATGGGCCGTCTCAACCTGGCCCACGCCCACGCCCGTGTCCTGGTCGACGATCCCCAGTGCTGGCCTGAGCGCGGGCGGCTCGCCCTCGACGGTTTCACTTACGAGGCGGTCCATGGCATAACGGAAGCCGCGAAACGCCTCGACTGGCTCGAGCGCCAGTACCCGGAGTCGCCCAAGGACTGGCGCGGCACGTTCCGCCCGCAGCCGTACGACCAGTTGGCACGGGTCCTGCGCCAGATGGGGCACGACGGCGATGCCAGGGACGTGCTCGTCGGCAAGCACAGACACCTGCGCCGATACGGCCGTCTCGGCCGCGGGAGGCGGGCCTGGGACTGGTTCCTGGGCTTCACCGTTGGCCACGGGCACAATCTATGGCTTCTCTTGTTTCGTTTTGCCATGCCCCTGTTCTTTCTGGGCACGCTCGTCTTCTGGCAGGCCGACCGCGCGGGTCTTATGGTCTCGGTGTGCACCTCCAAAGACGCAGCCGCCGAGCAGGCCGGCCGGTTCTGTCCGTGGGTCTATTCGCTGGACGTCATGTTGCCCATTGTGAACCTGCACCAGGAGGAGTCGTGGCGCCCCGACCCGAGCCGGGGGGCCCGCATCCCCTCGCTGGATTGGCACGTGCCGTGGGCCGGCCGGGCGGTGCAGTGCTACTTCTGGGGCCAGATTCTGTTGGGGTGGGGCCTGACCACGTTGCTCGTTGCCGCCCTGACGGGCATCATCCGCCGCGAGTAACGCTACTTGGCGCAGGCGGTCCCGCGCGGCGGCCTGGGAAGGCCGCCGCGCAAGAAGGCGAGGATCTGGCAAAGTGACATGAGGCGTGTGCCCCGGCCGGGCGCTCAGGACTCCTCGCGGCACTGGCCCGAGGCCAGGGTCTCGAGCGCCTCGGCTTGGCGGAAGGTGATGACCGGCCCGTCGACGGTCAGGACGCCGGCCTCGGTCAGCCGGGCGAGGACGCGGCTGAGGGTTTCGGGGGCCGTGCCCAGCAACCGGGCGAGTTCTCCCTTGGCCAGGTCCAGCCGGACCGACGTCCCCGCCTGCACCGGCACGCCCTTTCGCCGCGCCAGGTCGGTCAGGTACCGGGCCAAGCGGCCGGAGGCGTCGGTCAGGGCCACCTGCTGGACGAGGACGGTCAGTTGCCGGCACAGCCGCGCCAGCGACGCGATCAGCCCGAACGCGAGCGACGGGTTCGCGCCCAGCCCTTTCAGAAACCGGTCGCGCGGGAAGAACGCCAGGCGGCTCTCGGCCAGGGCCTCGGCGAACGCCGGAAACGTCTCGCCCGAGAACATCGCCGCCTCGGCGAACGCCTGGTTCGGACCGAAGACGTGCAGGATCTGTTGTCGCCCGTCGGGCGAGAGTTTGTAGACCTTGACCTGCCCCTCCAGGACGACGTAGAACCCCTCGGCGGTGTCGCCGTCGCGGAAGAGGACTCCGCCGGCCGGCACGTGCCGCGTCGACGCCAGCCGGGCCATCGACCGGCGCGACGCATCGTCCAGGCCCGCGAACAGGCTGACGTGTTTCAGCGATTCGGCGATGCTCATGTCTTCTCCCGCGGCAGCCGCAGCAGGATGGCAGCCATGTACCTATGCGGTTCGACGAAAGTGTGGCGCGGTCGGTTCCCGCGCCGACCGCGCCAGAGTGCAGGCGTGCGCGGCGGGTGCGGGGACCCGCCGCGCACGAACTTCACGATGCCTGTGTCGGACCGCCTGGCTACGCGCATGGCGGCATTGTACGGTGCGTCGGACGGGGCCACAACGCTTCGTCCTGCAACGCTACGTGTCGCGCGGCGGCCTTCCCAGGCCGCCGCGCTGAGGTTCCACGCATGTTCCTGGCGGCCTGGGAAGGCCGCCAGGCGGGACGGAGAAGCGGAGCAGCGTTGTAGGATTAGCGAGCCGGTGGGCGTGGGCCGGTCAGTTCGCCCGGGGGTGGGCCGCCTCGTAAATCTCTTTCAGGCGGCCGGCGGTGACGTGCGTGTAAATCTGCGTGGTCGAGAGGCTGCGGTGGCCGAGCAGTTCCTGGACGGCCCGCAGGTCGGCCCCGCGCTCCAGCATGTGCGTGGCGAACGAGTGCCGCAGAGTGTGCGGGCTGACGTGCGGGTCGAGCCCGGCCACGGCCAGGTACTTGGTGAGTTTCCGCCGGACGCTCCGGGCGTTGAGGCGCCGGCCGTGCCGGTTGATGAAGACGGCCTTGGCGTCGTGGGCGTCGGCCCGGGCCCGGGCCTCCAGGTACCGGTTCAGCGCCCGGATGGCGTACGACCCCAGCGGCGCCAACCGCTCGCGCCGCCCTTTGCCGCGCACCCGCACCACCTCGCCGATCGGGTCGATGTCCTCCAGGTCCATCCCCACGAGTTCGCTGACGCGCATGCCGGTCGAGTACAGGGCTTCGAACATGGCGGCGTCGCGCAGCGACAGAAGGTCCTTGCCCTTGGGCGTGGTCAGGAGCCGCTCGACGTCGGCCGGGTCGAGGAACTTCGGCAGCCGCTTTTCCTGTCGCGGCGTGCGGATGACCTTGACGGGGTTCCGCTGCACCTCGCCCTGGCGGGCCAGGAACTTGTAGAACGACCGTAGCGTGGCGATCTTGCGGGCGACCGTGGCCCGGCTGTACTTGGCCCGGCGCATCTGAGCCAGGTACCCGCGCAAATCGACCGGCGTGACGCGCCGAATCCGGTCCGAGACGGCCTCGGAATCGAGTTCCAGCGGCTCCCCGCCGTTGCCGGCCACGAACGCCACGAACTGGACCAGGTCACTCGCGTACGACCGGACCGTGTGGTCGGAGAACTGGCGCTCGTTCTGAAGGTAGGCCACGAACGTCGCTGTCAAGGGATTGGCCATGGGTATGCCGGCACTCAGGACTCCGAGGTTTCTCCGAACACGCGGCTGAACGCCTGGTGCGTAATCTGCCGCGCCAGTACCGCGGCGTCGAACCAGTCGAAGTCGAACTCGTCGTTGTCGGCCCACGCCATCAGTTGGGCGATGACCTCTTCTTCCCGGCCCGGACTGCATCGGACCAGGTACCGGTCGGCGCCCTTCACCAGCGAGAACTGTTGCGCGTTGGCCGTCGCGTTCACGACACCCTGTCCCTCCGGGGGAAGGCGCACCGTCGCGGCGACGGCGGTCCCGCCGCCTCAGTTATCGGCATGGCGCCGGGTTCTCTTTACGCCAAACCGCCGCGGCGACGGCGGGCGGCTGTGCCAGGCGTCTCTGGCACGGGTGGCATGCCCAGGCCGTCGTTGCCTGGGCATGTTCCCCGACCCAGGTGCGACATGCCCACGCCAGCAGCGGCGTGGGCATGCCACCCAGGGAGGGTGGGGCTTGCCAGGATCCCTTGGCGCACCCACGGCGGCCCGCCGCCGCACGCCCGCTTTTGGCGTTGACGCCGCCGGGGGGCACTCCTACACTCGCCTCCTGTCCCGTCGTGGTGCAGGGGAGCAACCGTATGGCCGACCTGGTGGCACGTTTTCGTGAGATCTTCGGCCGCGGCGGGGCCGTCCGCGTCGTGCGAGGCCCCGGCCGCGTCAACCTCATCGGCGAGCACACCGACTACAACGGCGGGTTCGTCATGCCGATGGCCCTGGAGGCCGCCGTCCGCCTGGCCTTCGTGCCGCACGACGAGCCCACCGTCGCGCTCTGGTCTGAACAGTTTGCCGAACGGGCCGAGTTTGCCCTGGGCGCCGAGCTGCCGGCCGAGACGCCCCGCTGGCGCCGGTACCCCAAGGCCGCGGCCGAGGACGCCAGTTCGCTCTCGTCCTGGATGAACACCCCGCCCCACTGGCTGCGGTACCCCATGGCCGTGGCCGAGGTGCTGGCTGAAGCGGGCCTGCCGCTACGGGGCTTTACGGCGATTGTCGATGGCGACGTGCCCGTCGGCTCGGGCCTCTCGTCGAGCGCCGCCTACGAGGTGGCCGCGGCCCTGGCGTTGCTGGTGGCGGCCAAGCCCGACCTGCCGGCCGGCCCGGCTCGCGTGGCGGCCGAGGCCCACGGCCTGACGACCGAGCGGCTGGCGCTGCTGTGCCAGTCGGCCGAGCATCGCGTCGGCGTCCGCTGCGGCATCATGGACCAGTTCATCAGCCTGCACGGTCGCCGGGGACACGCCATCGTTCTGGATTGCCGCGACCTCTCGTACGAGGCCGTGCCGCTGCCGGCCGACCGGGCCAAGGTCGTCGTCATCGACTCCGGCGTCCGCCGCAAACTCACCACCGGCGCCTACAACGAACGCCGCAGCCAGTGCGAGGAGGGGGCCGGGCGGCTCCGCAAGTTCGACGAGAACATCCGCCAACTCCGCGACGTGCCGGTTGACCTGTTCGAGGCCCACGAGGAGGCCCTGCCGCAGGTCGTCCGCCGCCGCTGCCGACACGTCGTGACCGAGGACGCCCGTGTGGCCGAGTCGATCGAGGCCCTGGGCGCCGGCGACCTCGACCGCTTCGGCCGCCTCATCAACGCCAGCCACAACTCGCTCCGCGACGATTACGAGGTCAGCGGGCGGGAACTGGACCTGCTGGTGGAGATCGCACGTAGCGTCGAGGGCGTCCTGGGATCGCGACTGACGGGCGCCGGCTTCGGCGGGTGCACCGTCTCGCTCGTGCGGCCCGGGGCCGTCGAGGCCCTGCGTGAGGCCGTCCTGGCGCGGTACCCGGACGAGACCGGCCTCGTGCCGCGCCTCTGGGTCAGCGAGGCCGCCGACGGCGCCGCCATCGAGGTGTAACCATGTGCCGTTGTGCGTCGCGGGGCAAGCCCCGCGGCTAACGCGCGCTGTTGTGTTAGCCGCCCGGCTTGCCGGGCGCGTGTTGTTGTGTGCCGTTGTGCGTCGACGTGCTGTTGTGTCAGCCGCCCGCCTGGGGCGGGCGCGTCGAGCGACGGGGCGACCATGATACCGTTTATTGCAAAACTGGCGGCCGGCGAGGATCTCTCGCTCGAGGAGTCGCGCGAGGCCATGGGCGACATCATGGCCGGCCGGGCCACGCCCGCCCAGGTGGCCGCGTTCCTGACCGCGCTGGCCATCAAGGGCCCCACGCCCGACGAGATCGCCGGCGCCGCCATGGTCATGCGCGAGAAGGCCACCCGCATCGACGTGGGCGACCTGCCCGTGGTCGATACGTGCGGCACGGGCGGCACGGGCAAGAAACCATTCAACATATCGACCTGCGCCGCCATCGTGGCGGCGGGCGGCGGGGCCTACGTGGCCAAGCACGGCAACCGCGGGGCCACCTCCCGATGCGGGTCCAGCGACGTCCTCGAGGCCCTGGGCGTGAACGTGGCGGCCGAGCCGGCCGTCGTCGCCCGGTGCATCCGCGAGGCCCGGATGGGGTTCCTCTTCGCCCCCGCCCTGCACGGGGCCATGAAGTACGCCGTCCCCGTCCGCAAAGAGATCGGCATCCGGACCATCTTCAACATCCTGGGGCCGCTGACGAACCCGGCGGGCGCCCGGCGGCAGGTCATGGGCGTCTTTGCCGCCGACCTCGTCCAGCCCATCGGCGAGGTCATGCTGCGGCTGGGCGTGGAGCACGCCCTGGTGGTCCACTCGATGGACGGCCTGGACGAGATTTCCCTCTCGGCCCCCACCCGGGCCTGCGAGGTCCGCGACGGGACGATGGCCTGCCTGGAACTGTCGCCCCAGAACCTGGGCCTGCCGATGGTCCGGCTGGAGGACATTCGGGCCGAAACGCCCGCCGAGAACGCCGACGTGATTCGCTCGATCCTGGCCGGCCGGCCCGGGCCCCACCGCGACGTCGTCATGGCGAACGCCGCGGCCGCCCTCTACGTGGCCGGTGTGGCCGAGAGCGTGCGGCAGGGCGTCGGCCGGGCCGCCGAGGCCATCGACTCCGGCGCCGCCGCCACCGTCCTCGAGGCCCTCGTCCGCCTGTCCAACGGCCCGGCCTGAGCCGCAGCCCCCTCTACCCCCGAAGGACAGCCCCCATCGACTCCGTCAGGGCCGCCAGAATGCTGCCCTGCATCCCGTCGGCCTGCTCGTGGGTCAGGGTGCCGCGAGGCGTCCTGAAGACGAGCCGCAGGGCCACGCTTTTCTTGCCGGCCGGCACCTGTTTGCCGCGATACACGTCGAGCGGTTCCAGCGACTCGAGTTCCGCCACCCCCGCCCCCCGGATGGCGCGGGCAACGTCGGCCCACGCGGTGGCCTCGTCGAGGACGACGGCCAGGTCGCGGGTGATGGCCGGGAACTGCGGCAGCGGCTGGGCGGTGGGCGCCAGGTCGGCCGCCTCGACCAGCGTTTCGTACCGGACCTCGGCGACGGTGGGCGGGTCGTCCAGGTCGAAGGCGGCGGCGGCCTGGGCCGAGGCGCGGCCGATCATGCCGATGGGCGCGGCGTCGAGCAGGATGTCGGCCGCGGCGCCCGGTTCCAGGTCGGCGTAGCGGTCGGTGGCGGCAAACGTGACCCGCCGCTCGATGCGCAGCGCGGCAAAGACGGCCTCCAGCACGCCGCGCACCTCGGCGAAGTCGCCGGGGCCGGCCAGGGCGAGCATCTGTTCTTCCTGCGGCAGTTCCTGTCCCTGGAGGGGGATGAACCGCTTGGCGATCTCGAAGAGCCGGGCCGTCGCCTCGCCGGCGCCGCGATTCACGCGCAGGCTCTCCGCGACGCCGGCCAGCAGCGATTCGCGAAGCGCCAGCGCCGTGCCGCGGCACGTCAGCGGTTCGGCGGTGACGTCGCTCGGGCGGAACCGGACGGCATGGTCGCGGGTGGTGAACGTGAAGGTTATCGCCTCGAAGTACCCGGCCGCCGTCAGGACGTGGCCGACGACCTCGCGGACGCGCTCGGCCTTCGTCGGGGCCGAAATGGCCAGGGGCGTCGCGCGGCTCTCGGGAATCTTGTCGTAACCGTAGTGCCGCGCCACCTCCTCAATCAGGTCCACCTCGCGAGCCAGATCGGGCCGCCACGACGGCACGCGCACGCGGATGCGTCGGCCGTCGGCCTCGATCACCTGGCACTGGAGCCGCGCGAGAATCCGGGCTGCCGTGTCGGCCGGAACCGCCAGCCCCAGCAGCGTCTCGATGCGCGGCACGCGCAGGGTCAGTTCGACCGGCTCGGGCAGCGGCCGGCCCACCGTCACGACGCCCTTGGCCACGCGGCCGCCGGCCACCTCGACGATGAGGCGGCAGGCCCGGCGGCTGGCCCAGTCGGTCATGTGCGGGTCGACGCGGCGCTCGAAGCGGTAACTGGAATCGCTCATCATGGCCAGGGCCCGCGAGGTGTTGCGGATGCTCAACGGGTCGAAGACGGCGGCCTCGAGCAGCACATCGGCGGTGGTGTCGGCGATCTCGGTGTCGGCCCCGCCCATGACGCCGGCCAGCGCCACCGGCCGCTGGGCGTCGGCAATGACCAGCCGGTCGGGCGTCAGCGTGTGCCGGGTGTGGTCGATGGCGTGGAACTCCTCGCCCGCCTTGGCCCGGCGGACGACGATCCGCCGGCCGCGGATGCCGGCGAAGTCGAAGGCGTGCAGCGGCTGGCCGCACTCCATCAGCACGTAGTTCGTCACGTCGACGATGTTGTTGACCGGCCGCACGCCCACGGCCTCCAGCCGCCGCACGAGCCAGTCGGGGCTCGGCCGCACCGTCACGCCGCACACGACGCGCGCGGTGTACAACGGGCACAGGTCGAGGTCGGCGACCTCGACGGCCACGAGGTCGGCGGCGTTCTCGTCGGACTCGTCGAAGGCGGTCTCGGGCAGGCGGACCGTGGCGTCGATGGCGGCGGCCAGTTCCCGCGCCACGCCGATGTGCCCCAGGCAGTCGGGCCGGTTGCTGGTGACCTCGACCTCGAGGCGCCCGTCGCCGTCGGCGAGGTCCTCGATGCTGTCGACGTTCAGGCCGATCTCGGTCAACCGCTTGGCCGCCTCGACGTACCCCAGGCCGGTCTCGACGTAATCCTTTAACCAGTTGTAACTTACGTTCATGACCCGTTCCTTGCCCGCCCGTGCGAGGCGAAAGAGGCGATTATAGGAGCGCCCCCGGGTGCGTCAAGGAAGAAGGCGCCGCGGCGGCGGGGCTGGGTGTGGCAACAATTTCTGGCATTAGGCGGCGGCCTTTCGTTGGTAGGTCCAGTAGGTGGGCCAGAGGTGGCTGTGTTCGAGGGCCGCCAGGGTCATGATGGCCTCGGCGTTGGGCTTGTCC
>Ga0307378_10014164_pt1 | contig 10045 bp, 8 predicted proteins | sample UN1MG_FD_202238 | JGI IMG/M metagenome (GOLD analysis project Ga0307378, IMG submission 202238) | Soil microbial communities from Risofladan, Vaasa, Finland - UN-1 | ecosystem: Environmental > Terrestrial > Soil > Coastal area > Acid sulfate soil | place: Finland: Risofladan, Vaasa | collected... | reverse complement strand
TTTTATTTATGATTAATTTAAAATACGACCTTTAGAAATTCCCCCGACCCTCACTCAAGACACCATCAGGTTTCTTGCGTCGCTCGCTACACTCGCTCCTATCTTCCAACACGGGGAAATTTCAAAACTTATAGTAAGTCTTTATTCGATTATAACAAACTGTGTCAGTCAAATAAAGTTGAATTACATTATAAAGGACAATTTTCATTCTTTTGGTTTAATAACCTGGTCAATCAAGCCGTATTCTTTGGCCTCTTCGGCAGACAAATAAAAATCCCGGTCAGTGTCTCTTTCAATTTTTTCTAAGGGCTGGCCGGTGTGCTTTTCCAAAATTTTGTTTAGTTTTTCTTTGATTTTAATAATCTGTTTGGCAGTAATTTCAATTTCTACTGCTTCTCCGGTAACTCCGCCTGCTACCTGGTGCAGCAAAATCTGAGAATTGGGGAGAGCGAAACGTTTTCCTTTTTTCCCGGCAGCCAGCAAGGTAGCTCCCATGGAAGCTGCCAAACCAATGCAGACAGTGGAAATATCAGGTTTTACATACTGCATGGTGTCGTAAATTGCCATGCCGGCGGTAACCGAGCCGCCGGGAGTATTAATGTAAATTTGGATGTCTTTGTTGGAATCTTTTGAAGCCAAAAATAACATTTGAGCAATAATAGAATTAGCTACAGGGTCGGTAATAAGTCCTGCCAAAAATATAATTCTGTCTTTTAAAAGCCGCGAATAAATATCATATGCCCGTTCCCCGTATTGACTTTTTTCTATTACTGTTGGAATTAAATTCATATGTCTTAATCATACCAAAAATCCAGTAAAAAGCGAAACAACAACATCAACCACTGAGCTTTTATGTAATAAAAGCGAAAGTGAAGAAGAATTAATATTCTTCGCCCATTAGTCCTGAGTTGTTTTAGTTGTCTTTTTCTTTTTGGTTTCTTTTTTAAGTTTTAATTTTTCTCCTTCCTTTTCTTTTTCGTCTTTTTCGTCTTCGCTCCCCCCTTCTGGAGATCTAATGTCTATTTTCCAACCGGTTAGTTTTGCCGCCAATCTTACATTCTGACCATCTTTGCCAATAGCCAAAGATAATTGATCTTTGGAAATAATAACTTGGGCTTTGTTCTTGGGCATTATTTTTACCTCTAAGGACTTGGCCGGCGACAAGGAATTGGCAATATACTTTTCTGGCTCCGGAGAATATGCGACAATATCAATTTTTTCTCCTGCCAATTCATTAATTACAGCCATAACCCTTGTTCCTTTTTGGCCAATCATGCTGCCAATAGGGTCAACTCCTTCAATGTCGGAGCATACTGCAATTTTAGACCTGGAACCCGGCTCTCTGGCAATTGACTTTATCTGAACTTGACCTGAAGAGACTTCTGGCACCTCTAACTCAAAAAGTTTTGAAATTAATTTGGGGTAAGCCCGAGATAAAATTATGGCCGGCCCTCTTGGCGTTTCTTCAACTTTTAAAAGATAAACCTTTAGCCGCTGGCCCGGCCGATAAAATTCTCCCGGCACCTGTTCTTCTTTTGGTAAGACGCCAAGGGTTTTACCAATATCTAAAAAAACATTTCTTCCTTCAATTCTTTGAACAATTCCGGAAATTATTTCTCCCTCCTTAGACTTGTATTCATCCAAAATACTTTCTTTTTCTGCTTCTCTGATTCTTTGCAAAATAACTTGTTTTGCGGTCTGGGCGGCAATCCGACCATAATCTATTTTTGTTTCCAAGGGAATTTCTAATTCTTGGCCAACCTTAATCTTTGGGTTTATTTTTTTTGCTTCTTTGAACATGATATGCTTTTCAGGATTAAAACGAACTTTTTTGCCAGCCGAAACTTCGGCGGAGACGGGCTTTTCTCCCTCCTTCGCTAAGGCTTCAAAGGGCAAAGCTTTCATTTTCTCTAATTCTTCTTCAGAATAAATCATATCTTTATCAATAATTAATTTTACCTGCCAAAACTTAACATCGCCTGATTCCGGATCAAGTTTAGCTTTGATTATCTGTCCTTTTTTTCCGTAATCTTTTTTATAGGCAGCGGCAATTGCCATTTCAATGGTTCCCAAAACCTTTTCCGTAGAAATGCCTTTTTCTTCGGCAATCTGAGCAATGGCTGACATGAAGTTTTTTATATCCATAATTTTAATAAAAGTGTCCGCACTCCACGGACTGTGTTAATTATAACAAAACAAAACTATCCGTCAATGAAATGAAAAGCCACAAGGAATGTATCTAAAAAACAGAGTTTTTGAAATGCCGAATTTCAGTCAGGTTCCTGTCAAAATCTATTTTAATGGCAATAACATCAATCTGCCACTTTGAATCCAAAGGAATTTTCTTTTCCATTAATCAAAATTCAGCCGTCTTGATTATTTTCCTTTGTTTTAAAAAATTAACTTTTTGTTCCGGCCTTATCAACGAGAACTGTTCTCGTTGATTTTGGGTTTGGGTTTTTAATTCAATAAAAGAAATTTATGTTATTTTTTTTGTCACAATATCAATCTCTTCTCTTTTGGGGCCAGAATTGAAATTGGTTGAATAATTCTTATTTAAAATTTGATATCCTTTCTTTATTAAATAATTTTCGGCAATTTTCTCTCCCCAAATTCCTGTTTGTTTTGAATCCATGGTGGACCCAGAGGGAATTGAACCCTCAGTCTCCTCAATGCGAATGAGGTGTTTTGCCGTTAAACTATAGGCCCTTTTTACCTCACGCTTTTTCGGGCTGCTGAGATTTGCACTCAGGCTAAATCCTCCCGAAGGACTCGTGCTACTATTACACTACAGCCCGTTACATTACCCAGTACTTCTTTTTTGTCATTTCATCTTTTTTTGTTTCAATTTTGTCTCTTTCTCCTCTGGCTTTTTGAGCCAACTTCTGGAGTTCCTTTTCTGGCAATTTTCCTAATTTTTTAATTTCTTTTACCAGAAACTCTTTTTTGTTTTTCTTTGGATCAGATAAGATATAACCAAGTAGGATATCTAAAATTTGTCCTACCCTTGGTCCTGGCTGAATTTTCAAAATTTCCATTACATCTTTTCCATTTGCTTTAAGCATCTTAACAGAGATCGGATCTCTACTAACTTTTTCAACGATATATTTTAAGTGTCTTAATTTATATGGCTCTGCTTTGGGAACGCCAGAGCCAATTCTGTCTGCCATTCTGACCTGTAATAATTCTTCCATGTTTTCTGGACCTACTTGACAGACCAATCTTCTGACTGAACTCTCTCCTACCTCCTCAGGATTATAATAAAAAAGATGATATCTTACTAACTTGGCAATTTTTTCAATATCTCTTTTAGGGAGCTTGAGGCGATTAAGTATCTGAACAGTCATTTTTGCTCCGACTATTTCATGGCTATAAAAGGTGGCATCTGGACCTTCTCCTCGCTTTACTCTCGGTTTCCCAATATCATGAAAGAAAGCAGCCAGCCTGACATACTTATTAAAATTCTTTCTGGCAGCATAATCTAAGGATCTCAAATAATGTTCATAACATTCGTAAATATGATGCTTGTTTTGGCTGACCTTATAGCCCTCTTCCAATTCCGGAATAATATATTTTAAAAGACCTAATTTCCTTAAAAGTTCGAGGCCCTGGGCAGCTCTTCCTGACATAATAATTTTCATTAATTCATCCCTGATTCTTTCTTTAGAAATTGCCTGAATCCAAGCTGCATTATTCTTTATAGCTTTGGCGGTATTGGTTTCAACCTGCCAACCCTCGCCCAAAACAACAGCAAATCTTACAGTGCGCATCATTCTCAAAGCGTCTTCTGAAAACCTTTCTTCCGGACTCCCCACCGCTCTAATAATTTTATTTTTAAGGTCTTGCTGGCTATTAAATGGATCGACAATTTTAATCTCTAGTTTTTTCCCCGGATAAACTCCTCCTGCCGTTTTTCCATAAATTTGACCTAGAGGAGTTGGTTCAATCGAAAGTATTTTTCTTATTTCCATTGCCATGGCATTGACTGTAAAATCCCTCCTGGCTAAATCTTCTTCAATGGTTTTGGCAAATTTTATTTCATCCGGATGGCGCTTATCGGTATATTTTGCTTCCTTCCGGTAAGTGGTGATTTCAATTTCTTTTAATTTAGGGTCTTTGCTTCCGGTTTGAACGGTTACTGTTAAAAATTTATTTTCATAAAAACTCTTAGGGAATAATTTTTGAATTTCTTCTGGTTTAGCATTAGTTGCCACGTCCCAATCTTCCGGCTCCGCTCCCCGCAAAAAATCCCTAACGCAGCCACCCACAACAAAAGCTTCAAACCTTCCTGTCTTTTCCAACTTTTCAATAACAAGTTTTACTTCTTTTGGGACCTGCATATTATCATATTATCTCAAAAACTTGTTTTTTTCAATGCGTCTGTTAAAATAATAAAAAGAGAAATGCCCCCGTAGCGTAATGGATAGCGTTATCGCCTTCGGAGCGATAGGTGCAAGTTCGACTCTTGCCGGGGGCACAGACAAGCCCCCATAGCTCAATTGGTAAAGCAAGAACCTAAATAAAAAATGGATAAGTCGAAATATTCACAATTAAAATCAAAAGCAATTAAGCTTCGAAAGAAAGGGCTAAGTTATGGTGAAATAAAAAAAGAGATAAATGTTTCTAAAAGCACTTTAAGTTATTGGTTAAAAACTATTCCCTTAACACCTGAACAAAGAGAAAGGCTATACACGAATAGTATTCTAAATATGGCAAGAGGAGCACAGAGTCAAAGAGAGAGAAGGAAAAGAGAAATTGAAAAAATCCTTAAAGAATCTGGGCAAGAAATCCAACTCCCTCTTTCTTTTGAAACTTACCGACTTATTGGAGCATTTTTGTACTGGGCGGAGGGAAGAAAAACTGATGGCTTTGAGATTGTAAATTCCGATCCGCATTTTATACTATTTATGGTACGGTGGTTTGAGAAAATATTCAAAGTTTCACCCCAGAATCTAACTGCTTACTTAAATATTTATCATCAACAAAACGAAATAGAAATGAAACATTTTTGGTCACAATTAACCGGTATTCCTCTCAAGAATTTTAGAAAAAGTTTTGTAAAACCACTAAATAAAGGTTATAAGAAAAATAATCTTTATTATGGAACAATAAAAGTTCGTGTATCTAAAGGAACTGATATGCGTTATCGAGTTTTTGGTTGGATAAAAACAGTTTTGAAAAATATAGCGCCTGAAGTGGAATTAACCCAAAAAAAATGGAAATCATTAAAAGAAATCCCTCGACCGGCAAATATTTCTGAAAATCTAATTGCCCCGCTAGCTCAATTGGTAGAGCAGGCGACTCTTAATCGCAAGGTTTGCAGGTTCAAGTCCTGCGCGGGGCACTAAAAAAAGTCAAAAGTCAAAAATTAAAAGTCAAAATTACAATTAATTGAAAATATGCTTACGCTAGAAGAAAAAGAAAAAATAATCAAAAGCTATAAACTGCACGATTTGGATACGGGTTCTCCGGAAGTCCAAATTGCTCTTTTAACCGAGGAAATCAAGCAATTGCTTTTACATTTAAAAAAGCATGCTAAAGACTTTCATTCAAAAAGAGGATTATTAAAGATGGTTTCAAAAAGAAGGGCTTTGTTAAATTATTTAAAGAAGGATGACACAAAAAGATATAATAGTATAATTAAGAAAATAGGGTTGAAGAAATAAATTTTTACGTTATGATAATTAAACATTCCGGGCAGCGCGTAGCAGTATTAATTGACGTTCAAAATCTCTATCACTCTGCCAAAAATCTTTACGGAGCTCGCGTTAATTTTGGAGCCATTTTAAAATCAGCGGTTTCTGATAGAATCCTAATCAGGGCTTTTGCTTATGTTGTCAGAACAAAAAGCGGAGAAGAAAAGCCGTTTTTTGAGGCCTTAATCAAGCTAGGAATTGAAACCAGGGTTAGAGATCTGCAGGAATTTTTTGGCGGCATAAAAAAAGCTGACTGGGACGTGGGGATTACCGTTGATGCCATAAGAATTGCTCAAAGCTGTGATACAATTATTTTGTGTTCTGGCGATGGCGACTTTATCCAATTGGTAGAATATTTGAAAAACCAAGGAAAAAGAGTGGAAATTGTTGCTTTTGGAAGATCGTCTTCTTCTAAATTAAAAGAAGTTACGGATGAGTTTATTGATTTGGAAAAAAGCCCGGAAAAATATTTATTAAAAACAAAATGATGTTCAATAAATTTTTAATTTATTTCAATGAATAAAGAAATTTTCAAACTAAATATTGGCGGAAGAGAGTTAAAGGTTGAAGTCAGAAATTTAGCCGAACAAGCTTCAGGCGATGTTTTAGTTCAGTATGGAGAAACTATGGTTTTGGCGACAGCCTGTATGTCAAATTACGAAAGAGAAGGAATAGATTTTTTTCCTTTAACGGTTGATTACGAAGAAAGATACTATGCGGCCGGCAAAATTCTGGGCTCAAGATATATCAGAAGAGAAAGCCGGCCTTCAGACGAGGCCATTTTAACTTCAAGATTTATTGACAGAGCAATAAGACCAAGATTTCCCAAGCACCTAAAAAAAGAGGTTCAGGTAGTAGTTACCTGCCTTTCCTGGGACAGGGAAAACGATCCCGATATTATTAGTTTATTTGCTGCTTCCCTGGCCCTATCTATTTCTAATATTCCTTGGTCAGGCCCGATAGCAGTTTTAAGGGTTGGCAAAAACGAAAAAGATTTTATTCTTAATCCTATTTATCAAGAAAGAGAAAAAAATGATCTAGATTTGGCAATAGCGGGGGTGAAATCTCATGAAATCTTAATCAATATGATTGAAATGGAGGGAAACGAAGTAACAGAAGATATGATTTTAAAAGCAGTAGATTTTGCTAAATCTACTCTTGAAAAACTGATTGATTTTCAAAAAGAAATTGTTAAAAAAGTTGGTAAGGAAAAAGATAAAATAGAAACACCTGCAAAGGATTTGGAATTGGAAAAAGAAATTAAAGATTTTCTTGGCTCAAGATTAGAAAAAGCTCTTTTCCAACAAGACAAAGTTGGCCGAATGGATGAAGTTAATGCCTTAAAAGAAGAGTTAACTTACTTTATCGAAGGAAAGTATCCCGGAATGGGAAAAATTAAATATACCAGAGATTTTTTTGAAGAAGAAATGGAAAAATTAGTTCATGAAAATGTTATTAAATTTGAAAAAAGGCCTGATAATAGAAAAATTGATGAAATAAGAAATATCCAATGTGAAGTGGGATTATTGCCCAGAACCCATGGCTCCGGTCTTTTTATTAGAGGACAAACTAAAGCTCTCTCTATTTTAACCTTGGGGGCGCCGGGAGATGTAAGGTTACTTGAGGGAATGGAAATTACCGGCAAAAAAAGATTTATGCACCACTATAATTTCCCTCCTTATTGTTCAGGAGAAGTAAAACCAATGAGGGGGCCGGGCAGAAGAGAAATAGGACATGGAATGCTGGCAGAAAAAGCTTTAATGTCATTGGTCCCCAGTTTTGATGATTTTCCTTATACCATTAGAATAGTCACCGAAATTCTCTCGTCTAACGGTTCAACCTCGATGGCCTCTGTTTCAAGTAGTTCTCTGGCCTTAATGGATGCCGGAGTGCCAATGAAAAGACCAGCTGCCGGAATTGCTTTAGGATTAATGCAGGATAATAAGGGAAATTACAAAATTTTAACCGACATTCAGGGACCGGAAGATCATCACGGAGACATGGATTTCAAAATCGCCGGAACAGAAAAAGGAATTACCGCCATTCAAATGGATGTTAAAAATGATGGAATTGACAAAGAAATTCTAGAAAAAACTTTGTCTCAAGGAAAAAAGGCAAGGCTTCAAATTTTAAACGAAATGGCAAAAGTAATTTCAAAACCAAGACCAGAACTATCGTCCTATGCTCCCAGGATATTAATATTAAAAATAAATCCTATTAAAATAAGAGAAGTGATTGGTCCTGGCGGAAAAATAATCAATGAAATTATTGAAGAGTACGGAGTTTCAATAGACATTGAGGACTCGGGCAGAATTTTTGTAACAGCCGAGAAGGAAGAGGCAGCAAAAAAAGCCGTTGAAAGGATAAAGAACATTACTCACGAAGTTAAGGTAGACGAAGTTTTTCAGGGAAAAGTTAAAAGAATTTTGGATTTTGGAGCTTTTGTTGAAATTTTGCCCGGACAAGAAGGATTGGTTCATATTTCTCAATTGGCTCCTTATCACGTCAATAAAGTGGAAGACATTGTTAAGATAGGGGACATTATCCCGGTTAAAGTAATTTCAATTGACGAACAGGGAAGAATAAATCTGTCTCTCAAAGAGGCAAAAAGTAAATAATAATTCATAAACCAAGCCCCGCAGTAGTGGGACGAAGGTGAAGAAGAGGACGAAATCCTCTTCGCTAAACATAATTAAAAATGGAAGAAGAAAATAAAAAACTAGAATTTTTGAAAAAAGAGAAAGTCAGAACAATGCAAAAAGATATTGCCAACTTGGAAGAATTTGGGGGCCAAAAAGAAAAAGAGGAGAGAGAGGAGGTCGCGGTTGAAAAAACAAAAGAAATAAAGGAAGAAAAAATAGAGGATGAGACCAAGGAGGAAGAAAAAGAAAGACGAGAAAAACTTGAGAAAATTTTGGCAGAAAAAAAAGCGGCAGCCCAGGCAGAAGCAGAAAGAGCAAGAAAAGAAGAGGAGGAGGAAGAGAAAAAGAAGGAAGAAGAAGAAAAGGAGGAAGAAGAAAGGATAAGAATCGCCAGGGAAAAAGCGAGAGGAAGAATTGCCGAGGAAGAAGAGAAAAAGAGACAGGAGAAACTTTTGGCAGAAAAAAGAGCGGCAGCCCAGGCAGAAGCAGAAAGAGCAAGAAAAGAAGAGGAAAGGAAAAAAATTGCCGAGGAAGAAGAGAAAAAGAGAGTCGCCGAAGAAGAAGAAAGAAAAAGAAAAGAAGAAAAGCTCTTGGCAGAAAGAACCGAGGAGGAAAAAATAGCTGAAATTGATAAAAAAATTGAAAATATCGACCTGGAAAAAGAGAGAATAAATAAAGAAAAGGAGCTATTTTTAGCAGGAATTAAAAATTTTGAAGTTCAATTAGAACCGATTTTGAAGGAAGAGGAGATTATTGAAAATAAAATTTTGGAAATTGAAGAATTAGAAAAAACAGCTCCTTTTGAAAAAAGAAGTCAAATTGAAAAGAAAAGATGGGAAATGGATGCCGAAAGACGAGATATTGAAAAAAGAAAATGGTCAATCCAGGAAGAAATAGAAAAAACAGAAGAAAAAATTAAAACGATTCAATTAAAATACCAAGAAGTTTTAATAGAGGAAGAGAAATTCAAAGCAGAAAAAGAAGAAATTTTCCGAAAAAAACATGAAAAAGAATTAACTCGGGAAAAATCTTTCTTGAAAAATGAAATTTTTCAAATAATCGATGAGAAAAAAATAATAGAAAACAAAGAAAATGAATTTTTGGCAAAGAAAAGCAGAATTGAAACTGAGTTAAAAGAATTTTTAAAAGAAGAACAAATTACCGAAGAGGTAATTAGAGATATTGAAAAAAGAGAAAAAGAAATTTCGGATCCAAAAGAGCAAAGAAAAATTGAAAAAGACAGGTGGAAAGTTGAAGATGACAGAAAAACATTGGAAGGAAGAAGATGGGAATTAGAACAAGAAAAAAAAGATTTATCCGCTGAATTAAAAAAGATAGAAGAAGAATATCAAAAAATTTCGGAAAAAGAAATCCCTTTAAGAGAAAGATTAAAAGAAATTAATCGTTTATTAAAAATATCTCCAGGGGAGGAATCTCTAGAAAAAGAGAAGGAAAAAGGGGAAGGGGAAGAGAAAGGAAAAGAAGAGAAAAAAGAAGAGGAAGGAATGATAACGGAAGATAAAAAAAGACTTTTTAAAAAACTTGAAGAAGAAGAAACAACAATAGGATTAGAAAAAGGAGCAGTAACCCAATCCCCCCCACCAAAATTTGGTAATGAGGAGCAAATAGAAGCAGAAATGGCAAGAAAAGAAGAGGAAAGGAAAAAAATTGCCGAGGAAGAAGAGAAAAAGAGACAGGAGAAACTTT